>Ga0307507_10002999_pt1 | contig 33818 bp, 34 predicted proteins | sample 7_EM_MG_FD_207223 | JGI IMG/M metagenome (GOLD analysis project Ga0307507, IMG submission 207223) | Populus trichocarpa ectomycorrhiza microbial communities from riparian zone in the Pacific Northwest, United States - 7_EM | ecosystem: Host-associated > Plants > Roots > Unclassified | place...
GTATAACGAGCGGCGCCTGCATTCTGCGCTCGGTTACCGGCCTCCGACCGAGACCCGTCGTGCCTGGCAGGACCGTATGTCAACCACAGCGTAAGCCAAGAGTGTGTTCTGAACCGTGCCCACTCCAATTTCGGCACCGCCAGCCGGCACGGACTGAATAACGGGCCGCTCAACCGCGAGGCCTACGCGCTCAGTCTGGCGGGGCGCGACATGGCACGTTACGCGATGTTGCTGTGAGCCGTGTAATCGCTACGGTCACGTGGGCATCCGGCCTGCGCGTGAGACAGTGAAGCGAGATCCGAATCGCGCACGCCCTGCTCCAGCGGGTGCGGCGCTCGGCGAGTCGACGGTGAAGTTCCACGTCGCCGACATCCTGGCGAAGCTGGGCGTCTCCTTGTACGGGGAAGCAGCGGCGACCCGACCACCTGGGATCCGACCGCCCCGGTGCGCTGCGCCTAGCGAGCCTGACCTCGCGCGGCTCGACGCCTTGCAGGCCGAGATCGGAGCCGGCGAGTCGGTCAGCGATTTGCTCCGGTTGGACCGAGCGTTCCACCTGCTGACCTACTCGCGCTGCGAGGTTGAGCCGCTCTCCAGGCTGATCGTGCGGCTGTGGCATTCCACCGAGCGCTACCGCAGGCTGTTCGTGACGATTACCGGCCCGAGTCGGCGTTGGGTCATCAACGCCGAGCGCAACCTGCTGCTCGACGCCGTCCGCCGTCAGGATGTCATTGATACGGGCCGCCACTTCGAAGTCCACATCCGGCGCACCCGGGTCGAGCGTCCGCGTCGTCCCGAGACGTTCCGCTGACGCACTGGTCACTCGTCCGCGGCCGGTCGCGCTTGCATGTGGGTGTTGGTCGCCTCCAACAGGCCGGTCAGCGTGTGGATCTGGTCCGGGTCGAGGGCGTCGAGGAAGGCCGAGCGCACCGTTCGGGCGTGGTCGGCGGCGGTCCGGGTGAGCAGGTCGGCCCCCAGGTCGGTCAGTTCCACCAGTACGACGCGCGAGTCGCTGGGAAAGGGACGGCGGCTGACGAGCCCGGCGCATTGCATCCGGTCGATCTGGTGGGTGAGCCGGGTCCGGGGGATGTGCATGGCGGCGGAGATAGCCGACATGCGCGCCGCCCGGTCAGGCGCTTGGGAGAGCATCGTGAGGATGCCGTACTCGTTGTGGGTGATGCCAGCGTCGCGGCGGATCTGCTCGCTCACCGCACGCTCAACGCGCCAGGTCACGTCGAGCCACGCGCGCCACAGCCGCATCTCCTGCGGCGAGAGCCATTGCGCCTCCTGGTCCACGCCGCGCTTCGCGAGGTAGTCCACGTCACCTTCCAGGGATAGTCCAACATTGGAGTTCATGGTAGCGTGGCCTGAGATAGTCCAACATTGGCCTATCTTGAGCGCCGACACATGAAGGAGCCCAGGCACCGATGAAGCTTTCCCGCGCCACACTCGTCATCGTCCCGTTGGCACTCGTGCTGGCGGCTGGTACGACCGCCGCCTTCGCCTCCTCCGACACCACCCCGCTCGACGGCGGAAGCGACGCACTCCGCCGTGGAACCCGGCGCCGTACTGCCCAGCGTCGGCCAGACGTGGCTGGCGGACTTCGGCGACCACACCATCTTCGGGGCGTTCGCCGCGAAGATCACCTTCACCTCCACCACCCAGGCGAACCTCCTGGTCACCAAGGGCCCGCTGGCCGGCTCGACCGACACCGTGACCTACACCGCGACCCAGGTTCGTCCCGGTCTGTACGTCGTGCGCTGGCACGAGCCGAAGAGCGGCGCCTACGTGACCCACGTCGAGGACTACTTCCACCACACCGTGGTGGCGAGCAACCTGTTCGGCGACCAGTTCGTGGAACTGGACGGCACCTTCACCAGGACCAGGTGACACGGCGCCGGGCTCGACTCGCGCGCAGCGCCCGGCCGAGCCCTGCGGCACGACGCCCGCCAAAACCACACCCCCGACTGGTGAGTTGACTCAACCCTCCGGTCATTCGAAACACAAGGAGTTGTCCCATGGCTGGACGCCTGGCAGGAAGGACCGCCGTCATCACCGGCGGCAGCGCCGGGATCGGTCAGGAAATCGCGCGGAGACTGTCGTCCGAAGGCGCCGACATCGCGGTCGCCGACGTCAACCCGGCCGATGACACGAGGGCGCTGGTCGAAGCGAACGGGCAGCGGTTCTTCAGCGCGAAGGTCGACGTGTCCGACCAGGCGCAAGTCAACGCTTTCGCCACGCAGGTCCACGACGCCCTCGGCCGCGCCGACATCCTCGTGAACAACGCAGCCGTCGTGCTGTTCGCCGATTTCGACACCGTCACCTTCGAGCAGTGGCGCCGAACCTTCTCCGTCAACGTCGACGCGGCGTTCCTGACCGCCAAGGCGTTCCTCGACGATCTCAAGCACTCACCCGCCGGCCGGGTCATCAACATCACCTCCAGCAGCTACTGGAAGAGCACACCGCCCTTCGTCTCGTACGTCTCCGCCAAGGGCGCCCTGCACGGATTCACCTACGTGCTTGCCACGAATCTGGCGCCGGACAACGTCACCGTCAACGCGGTCGCAGCCAGCCTGGTGCGCACGGCGGCGGCGGTGGGAAACACGGGGGAAGAGTTCTTCGATCAAACTGTGCAGTTGCAGGACCTGAAACGGACGCAGACGCCCCAGGACGTCGCCGGCGCCGTCGCGTTCCTCGCATCCGACGACGCCGCATTCATCACCGGCCAGATCATCGCCGTGGACGGCGGACTCACCCGCCGCTGACACAGGTCTCGTTCGCCACACCCCGCCGCCCCGGGCAGCTGAGGCAGCAATCCCAGACGGCAAACAATCTCATGGAGAAACCATGTCGAACACTGCGCGGAACAAACAGACCGTCATGAAGCTTTTCGACGCACTCCGGGCAGCTGACGCCGACGCCTTCGACAACCTGATCGCCGTGGACTACGTGCAGCACAACCCCCTGGCCGGCAACGGGCTCCAGGCGGTCAAAGCGTTCTTCACCCAGCTCGGCCCCGGCGAGATCGACGTGCACCGGATCATCGCGGACGGCGACTTCGTCGTTGCCCACTCCTACTTCAAGCCGTTCAACTCGGCAGCCATCGACATCTGGCGCTTCAACGACGAAGGCAAGATGATCGAGCACTGGGACGCAATCCAACAAGTCCCCGAGACCACAGCCAGCGGCAACGACATGTTCACGCAACTGACCTAGCCCCTCGAAGGTGCGGGGAGCGCCAGAAGAATTCTCGGGTGCCGCCTGGAGTCAATACGTTGAAAAGTCTGTCGAGCAGGTCCGCTGCGAAAGAGGGGCCTTCCACCCCTACCCGGTCCTACCCGGTATCGAGTGGCGCCGGAGACGCGGTGTGTGGCGAGCCCTTCGCGCTTGCGCGGCACCTCGAAGAGCGTCAGCCCGGCATGTGGCGTGTCCGCGCTGCTGGTTCGCGCAGTCAGCAAAATCCGGCCGGCGACGTGGGACCGCCTCATGCTGAAGCCGTGACATCGCGTTGGGCGCGGTGGAAGTCCTTCGGGCTCATCCCCGTGTGGCGGGCGCAACTTGCCGAAGTTGGCGGGTCAGGAGCGCTCCAACTCAGCGTGGAAGCACGCGTACACCTCGCCTGCCTGCCGAGGGACTGTCCCCGGACGCGGCAGGCGATCGATGTACAGCATCAGCGTAGCCAGCGGCAGGTGCAGGATCTCTCGCGAGACGCTGCCGGGCACGGCCTGCCCGCGGGCGCGTATGTCTTGCGCGACGTGGCCGCCTGCCTGACCGCCGCCGGCAAACGGTTGGGCGACGACTGCGAGGCGTACAACCGGGCGTTCCTGTCGCTCTTCCCGCCTACCGCAGCCCGTTCCCGCTTGACGTCGGCAACCAGTACCTCTTCGGCGCCCCAGCGCCTGAAGCAACCGAACCCCTAGAGAGAAGCAGCAGATGAGCAAGATCGTCGTATTCGGAGCCGCCGGCAAGGCCGGCTCCCGCATCGTCGCCGAGGCCGCCTCTCGCGGCCACCGGGTCACCGCCGTCGCCCGCAATGCCGGCAGCCTCGGCGACCTGCCCGACGGCGTCAGCGCGGTGACCGGCGATGTGACCGACCCGGCCTCGGTCGCCGGGCTGGCCAAGGACGCCGACGTCCTCGTCCTGACGATCGGCGGACCGGAAGCGAAGCTGTACACCGACGCCGTGGCCACCGTCACCGGCGCCGCCCGCGCCCTCGGCCCGGCCGGGCCCTGCATCGTGCACATGGGCGGCGGCGCCAGCCTGCTCAACGACGACGGCGTGCGCTTCTTCGACACCCCCGGCTTCCCCGAGGAAATTAAGCCGTACGCGATCGGCCAGATCCGGGCCCTCGATGCCTACCTCGCCACCGTCGACGGCGTGACCTGGACCTATGTGTCCCCGCCGCCGGTCCACTTCGCCCCCGGCGAGCGCACCGGCCACTACCGCACCGGCCTGGACCACCCGGTCGCCGGCGCAGACGGACAGGCCCGCATCTCCTACGAGGACTACGCCGTGGCGATCATCGACGAAATCGAGAACCCGCGCTTTCCGCGACGCCGCTTCACGGTCGGCTCATAATCCCGCCGTTCCACGGATCGTTGCGCCCGGGATCCGGACCCGGCGGGTGCAGGTACTCGGGGTCGTGCGCCGGGACGACGATGCCGCCGGTCCTTCCGCGCGCCCCTGTTCACGCCCTGCGTAGTGGTGCCAGCGGCGGCGGGCTGACCGGGGTGCGGACGACGAGATGCGTGCCGAGCGTGACGGCCCTCGGGAAGTAACGGAGCGAGAAGTCACGATAGCCAGCATTCACGCAGGTCGACCTGTGTGCAGGCGAGCAAATGTCGGTGGCTGCTTCGCCGACAGCGAAGTTGATCTTGCCCTGGTGCGCGTGGCCGCTCGTGGTCAGTTCGGCGGCGGCTTTCGCGCGCAGGGCAGCGAGTGTCAGTGGGTCTGCCCAGCGCGCCTTGACGCACACCGTTCTGCGATCGACGTCGTCGCGGGCCGGCCGGGCCATGCGTGCCGTGACGATGCGTCGCGGGCGAGCCGGCCGCGGGGATTACACGGGGGCTGTCGGGTTGTACTGCGGCCAGCGTTCGCGCAGCCGTCGGTACCGGGTCTGGGCTTGGCGGCGGTCGGGCAGGGCGAGGGCGGCGGCGATCTGCTGCCAGGTCTGCCCGCGGGCGCGTGCGCGGTCGATGAGCTCGAGTTCGGCGAAGTCGATGTCGCGGCGTGCTTCGGAAAGCAGGGCGAGGCCGTCGGCGAGGCCCGGGTCGGCGGCCGGCCGGCCGTCATCGAGCGGCCGGTCATCGGCGCGGCCGCGTACGGCGGCGAGCAGCCGCGTGAGCGCATCCGCCGGGGCGGTCTCACGTCGGCCCGCCTGATGGCGCCCAGCCGGATGCCAGGACGCTTTGTTCGCCGCGTCGTCGCGCCGCGACGTTTCGGGGGTCGCGTCGAGCGCGCCGTCCTCGGTCTGGGGACGTTCTCTGTCGTCATTTTGATGACGAAGCTTCCGCTCGCGGAGCACGGGGGGCAGCAGCGCCGCGCAGATTTCTTCCAGCTCGTCGAGCTGCCGCGGGCGAAGCGCATCGAAGACCGCCGCGCGCACGGTCGCCACGTGCCCGGGGGCGACGGCTTCGACCTTCGCGTATCCCGCATCGGTGAGCACGGCGATGTTGCCCCGGCCGTCCTCCGCGGCGCGCTCGCGGCGCACCCATCCCCGGCGCTCCAGACCCGCCATCACGTGGGAAAGCCGCGACTGCGAGCCGTGGGCCAGGTAGGCCAGCTCAGTCATGCGCATCGAGCGGCTTGGCGCCTCGGAGAGCGCGGACAGCACGCCGTAGCCGAACTGCGTGAGTGCGCCGTCGCGTTGCAGCTGCGCCTCGACCGCATCGGGCAATACCACGAGCAGGGCCGCCAACAGCCGCCACACCCGCATCTCGCGCGGGGTCAACCATCGCACCTGTTCCACGACAACGACGATACGAGACTCCCGCTCGCCGCGTGCGACACGGGTGCGCGAGCGGCCGGGGGGAGCCGCGGCTGCCAAGATAGTTGACTCTTCAAGGAGGTGGGCGTAGCGTGTCCACGGCTCCTTGAATGTTCAAGGAACTTGATTTCGGCGCCGTACACCACTCGTCCAGGACTGTGGCGTTCGGCCGTCATCCCGACGGAGAGGGTCCGGTCCCATGACCTCGTTCAGCAGGCGGCGGGTGCTCGGCACGGGCGCCGCACTCGGCGCGGCGGCGCTCGGCACTGCGATCACCGCCACCCCGGCGGCGGCCACCGAGGCCTCCGCGGCGGCGTTGCGGCCCGGCAGGCCGGCGCAGGAGGAGACCAAGTCGCTCGACGAGCTGTACGCCGACGCCAAGCGGGAGGGCGGCAAGCTGGTCATCTACGCCGGCGGCGACACTCCCGACCAGCAGGACGCCACCAAGCAGGCGTTCCTGGCGCAGTTCCCGGACATCGACCTGACCTTGGTCGTCGACTACAGCAAGTTCCACGACGTGCGCATCGACAACCAGCTGGCCACCGACACCCTCGTCCCCGACCTCGTGCAGCTGCAGACCCTGCAGGACTTCACCCGGTGGAAGCAGGCCGGAGTGCTGCTGCCGTACAAGCCGGCCGGCTTCTCCAAACTCCACCACGACTTCCGCGACCCGGACGGCGCCTGGACGGCGATCGCGGTCTACGCCTTCAGCTACATGTACGACGCCACCCTCGGCAACGCGGGCCCCGCCACGCCCCGCGACCTGGCCGACCCGCGCTGGCAGGGCTCCATCGCCTCCTCCTACCCGAACGACGACGACGCGGTCCTGTACCTCTACACGCTCTACGCGCAGGCCTACGGATGGGACTGGGTGCGCCGGCTCGCCGCGCAGCAGGTGCAGTTCGGCCGCGGCACCCCCACCCCGATCGTGGCAGTCGCCAGCAAGCAGAAGCCGATCGGCATCGGCGGCGCCGGCTCGCTGACCGCACCCCTGGCGCCCGGCGTCACGTGGGTCATCCCGGACGGGCACCCGTTCATGGCCTGGGGACAGCGCGCGGCGATCCTGGCCCGCGCCAAGCACACCGCCGCGGCCAAGCTCTACCTGAACTGGTCCCTCTCGCCCGCCGTTCAGCAGGCCTCCTTCGACGGCTGGTCCGTGCGCACCGACATCACCCCCGCAGGCGGGCTCAAGCCCATCTGGACCTACCCCAACGCCCACCTCGACCAGTTCCCGCGCTTCATGGCCGACCGCGCCGAAGCCGAACGCTGGAGGCAGACCTTCGCCCTCTACTTCGGCGAGGTCCAGGGCGCCCCCACCCCCGGCTGGCTCGGACTGCACCCCGGCCAGTAGGCCCTACCGCACGCTCCGGCCGGGCCGCCGTAGCTGCCCGGCCGGGATACGCCGCGGGAACCGTCAAGGCCGTTCAAGTTCGACGTCTACGGCGGCCGTGCGCCGCCTTATCGAGGAGGATCAACATGTCTGACCGCCGTATAGAGCCGCACGCAGCGGCCGGCGCCGCCGCGCTGGGCTTGGCCGCCATCGACGCCGTGCAGAGCGGCGGCGACGCGTGGGCGCACGCCGCGCCCCACCTGTTCGACAACCCGGCCGAGACCGGCGGATCGCTCGGATTCCCGAAGCACCTGACCGACGAGGAGCGCCGCAACCTGGAGACCTTCGACGAACTGGACTTCGTCGTCTTCTCCGGCCAGCAGTGGGAGCGGGTGCGCGAGAGCCACGCGCAGAACATCCGGGCGCACTGGCCCGACGGGCACTACACCGACGGGCTGGCCCGCCACATCGAGGACATGCAGTTCCAGTTCGTCTTCGCCCCCGACACCCGGGTCACCGACCACCCGATCCGCATAGCCAAGGACAACCTGACCGCGGTGACCGGCGTGGCCACCGGCACCTTCACCCGCCCCATGCCTGACGGCAACGGCGGCTTCATCCAGCCCACCGGCAAGAAGTACGCCGTCAACATGGTCACCGTCGGCATCTGGAACCACAGCGGCGTGATGGACGAAGAGTTCATCACCTACGACCAGCTGACCTTCATGAAGCAACTCGGACTGGCCTGACCCGTCCCGCGCTGCCAGACGCGCCCGGACGGCAACACCCGGTCAGGCCTCGCAGCCGACTCCTCGCCGCCCAGCGGCGCGCGACTCCCGCAGATCCTTCACCAGAGCCAGGCCCAGCCCACGCCTCCTCGACTTCACCGAAGGTGAGAAGCGCTCGCCGCCATCGGGGATGGGATTGTGTCGGAAAGTCACAGACCCTCAAGGATCGCCCGCTCACAAGCATGTCCCGGCCTGGCTGCACCCGTGTGGGCCTCGGGGACCCCAAGGACTCTTGTTACCCAATCCTCGTGACGCTCGCAGATGATCCGCGCGTCCGCGTCGTCGGGCAGTCGCCCCTGGCCGTCGAGAGCGTCGGCGTACAGGCGCAGCCCATCCGCGGCCGCCACCGCGGCGTGCCAGTCGTACAGGTCTGCGGTGGGTGCGCCAGCGTCGTCCTCGGGCTATGGCCTCGGCCGAGGCCTCCACGTCTCCTCCTTCGCTGCGCCCGAGGCAGTGGCAGGGGCTTGTTTCGCAGTGTGTCCTGGAAAACTCGACAGTGATGTCGCATCATGAGGGGAGCAGTCCCTCGGTGGGGTCGTCGTCGTCCCAGCCGAGGTCGATGTCGCGGTAGCGGTAGAGGGTGCGCGAGCCGGGGGCGAAGCCGGCCTGGCGGCCGATCTTCTCCGCGTCTGGGCTGGGGCGGGTGAAGGCGTCGGTGACGTAGCCCCGGCGGGTGGAGTGCGCGGTGATCCGCACTGCGACCGGCAGCCGGTCGGGGCCCTCGGCGTACCCGGCCGCGGGGACCATGCCCGCGGCCTTCGCCCGGGTGTTGACAATGGTATGCACCGTTTTTGGGGTGATCTACCCGTCATCGCCGGGTCCCTGGCGTAGCCGATGCCGACCTCCTCGCTGACGAACGCGTCGAGGTCGAGCCGCCCCTGCCGGTAGAGGTCGACGAGCACGGGGAAGTCGCGGGACGGCAGGCAGTCGCCGTACCAGCTGGACTTGAGCGCTCCGCCGCGGCCGAAGACGTCGATCAGCGGCAGGTAGGGGACCTTCATCTCGGGCGTAGGCACGCCGACGAGCACGACAGCGCCGGTCAGGTCGCGGGCGTAGAACGCCTGCTTCCAGGTCTCCGGGCGGCCGACCGCCTCGATGACGACATCGGCGCCGAACCCACCGGTCAGCTCCTGGATCGCGGCGACCGGATCAGTGCTCGACGAGTCGACGGTGTGCGTCGCGCCGAAGGCGCCGGCGGTGGCGAGCTTCTTGGCGCCCACACCGCCGCAGCCGATCACGGCGACCGACGTTGCGCATGCCGAATACTCCATCCACGCAGGTAGCGGGCCTGGGGGCCGAATCCGTGCAGATCGATGGTGGGCTGGTGCGAGGGTCTCGGTGTTCATGATCCCTCCCACCGTCGGTGGTGGTGGGAGGGGCGGGACCGGATATCGCGGGCACATTGTGGGAGGGAAGTGGGAGGGGCGGGGACGGTATCGGGCGGCACGCGGCGGTATCGTCGGGCATGGAGATCGGGTGAAGACCGGACGGGGTCGGGCAAGTCGGCATTCGGTCGTATGGGTCGGCATATCAGGGTGCAGACTCATAATCCTTGGGTCGTGGGTTCGAGTCCCACCCGCCCTACCGAGGTTGGACATCCAACATGACGTCTGAGCTGCATGTATGCCGAATCCCGGGCTGAGTGGTTGAACCTGTTGACGGGTCGTCGGCCCGAGGAGCCCGGGTTGGGCGAGCGATGGGCGAGCATCCGCACGAGGCCATTACATGATCATGGAAGCAGTATGTTGACCTAGCGATCGTTGCGGGCGTTGGCCGCCCGGTAAGCACGATCGCGTCCGTAGCGGCATGTGTGGCGGCGCAGCCCCGGCATGGCCGTCAACGCGTGCCATCGGGTGACAGCTCATGCCATCGGCGGCTGCCGTGTGCCCGGTGGTGCCCCGCGGCGGGATGCTAGGTATGCCGATCGTAGGGGGTGCTTGCACGCCGCAGGCTCCGCCTCCTGGTGCTTGGGCAGGGAGCGGCCCTGAGCCAGGGGATGGAAGTCCTCTGCGTCCATTGCCTCTTATCCGTCTAAAGAGGGCATTTCATACGGTTCTGCCGAGCTTTGGTTCCGAGTGTGAGTTGCGGTGCCCTTCGGTTCTGATGTCCTTGCCATGGAGCCTTCAAAGGCTCACCCGACCCACGTGGGCCCGCTTTCGGGCCGGGCCATCAGGCCCATGTGCAGGGGTTGCATGGGCGCTGGTCGAAGGATCCAGCCGTCTCCCGGTTTCCCTGGCCTTTCAACCGGCAAATCCACTCCACCACCGAAGGCGTCTTTCACACCGCCGTCAACCGCGACAACGACGGTGTACGGCTGTGCAGGGTGGACGGCGATCCGGATGCGACGACGCGATGATTCCAGACTGTGTCGGATCGACCTGGCCACCCAGACTGCGGGCCGCGCGGCGACAGCCTCGCCGTACTGCAAGCCGGCCGACGCGGCCCGCACCTAAAGCGTTCCGCGGTCGGGTCGGTGCCCGCCCGTACAGTGACGGGTATGTCAGACGCCGTGGACCGTAGGCCCGCCGCGTCGGACGACCAGCGCCCGGACGGCTACTTCTTCCAGGACCGCGAGATGGCGGATCCGGCCGCGCTCGCCGCGGCCTTCCGTGAGCCGCCCGAGCCGCCGCGCGGCCCGTCCTTCGTGGACCGGTTCGTGGCGCAGCACGCCGGCGCTCGCACACGGGCGATCGACGATCACCGGTTCGTCGGCAAGCCCGGCCCGCCGGTGGACGGCACGTTCCGGCTTCAGCTGTACACAGCCCCGGGGCTGCGTGCGGTGGCGATCGTCACCCAGACCCTGCGCGAGGGCCTGGGCCTGACCAACGGCGCCGAGTCGTACGCGGCCGCGGTCTGGCGCCGGCATTTCCCCGAGGACGCCGAGCCGCCGATCTGGATCCAGCTCAACCAGACCGGCTATCGCAGGCCGGCCCACTTCCGCCTGGTTCGGCTCAATGTCGCGGGCCCGCTCACGCTCGGCGATCCGCGCTGGCTGGGGATGAACCTGGCCCAGGTCGAGCAGCTGGTCGGCGGCCCGGTCGACACCGGCCGGGGTTCGGGTTTCGTGCCGCGGCCACCGGATCCCGAGGACGAGGACGGCACGTACTACTACCGCACCGCGTGGGTGGCGTCGCTGCCCAGGCCGCGCCCGTTCCGGGAGCCGGGGTGCATGCCGGTCGGCACGCCGCTTCACTGGCGGCTGTGGCGCCAGTTGGTTCTGCGCCGCCGTCTCCGCGGCTGCTGCTGGTACCACGGCGGGAACTGGCACGCCGTCAGCCGCACCGCGATCCGTCTTGTGGGCCAGGCCCAGCGCGAGAACCTGTCCGGGAACCTGCTGCGTACCCGCGTCATGCACCGGGCCGAGGCCGAGGGCATGGACCGGTGGTCGCTCGAAGCGCTCGAGTCTCTGCTGGAGTATGGAACCTGGATCGACGTCAACTCCGAGGGCTATGTCAACGGGCAGCACCGCGCCCAAGCGCTGTTGGACGCGGGCGTGCGCCGCACCCTGGTGGTCGGCTGGCGGGACGACGCGCAGCGGTAGCAGGCTTCGCCGATGCTGGGTGGTGTCCCCTGCCTACGCTGGCGCGCATGGGAGATGAACGGGCGGCGGCCGACCAGCGCCGCGTGTCAGGGCACGACGCATAGCAGGGCGGCGGTCATGGCGATGACCGCCTCGACTTCGCCGCGGGTGTACTTGTGGTCCTTGGTCCCCGGGTCCACGTGCATGGCGCCGCTGGCTTGGTCCTCCATCGCCGCGCGGATCAGGGCCCACCGCTCGTCCACGGTGCGCTCGCCCTTGTCCTTCTTGCCGGGCAGGCTCCAGCCGCTGATGTGCTTGATGGTCTCCAGCCCCTTGCGTGCTTGCAGCATCGCGCTGTCGGTCTCGTTGCCGCCCAGCAGCCGCTGCGCCTCGCGCAGGAAGTCGGCCACGCCCCGGCGCCCGTCGTCGTCGGCCGGGAAGGGGATCGTCATCTCCGCGCCGAGCGTGCGCCCGAGGGCCGCGAGCTGCTCACGCCACTTGCTCTCGGCGATGCCGATGTGCTCGGTGGCGTCAGAGCTGCCGGGGAAGCCCCCGCCAGAGCACTGCGGTAGGAAGCCGCGGACGACCAGTTGCAGGCGCAGGTCCCCGATACGCCGCCGCTCCAGCTCCAGCAACTGGGCGTTCGTGATCAGGTACACCAGGGTCTCCCGGCGGATCTCGCCGGTGGGCCGGAAGGCGACCGACGTGTGCACCGTGCCGAGCAGCGCCCGCGGCCCGTTGGACTGCGGGATGTAGAGGGCCGCCTCCAACTGCAGCAGCCGTCCGGCCTGCGGGCCGACCTCCGGAACGCCGACCTCCAGGCTGAGCTGCAGTTGGTGCGCCCCCATCCCCCGGGCGATCATCACGCTGTCTGGGGTGACGGTCACGTTGTACGTCCCGAGCCCCGAGTCGAACCTGAGCTGATCCACGGCGGCTGCCTCTCCTTCTCCTCATCGAGGGTTCTGATTGTGACGACTGCGCACCGCCCGGGTGATCGCTTTCGCGTCAGCTTTCGGATAGCAGGCCTCGATGCCTCGGTCGGCGCCAAGCGCGGACCGGGTGGTTTCGTCGCGCGTCGCGCGTCCGCTGGTACGGCAGGCAAGCCGGGATCGCCGTACACCGGCGCCGGTAGCGTAGATATGTCAGAGTTCAGCTATACGTGAGGATCGCGGATGAACGAGATTGCGCACGGCGCTGCTACCAGCCGAGTCGCACCCAGCCAGCCTGCCGAGCTCAAGGGCCGGCTGGTGTTCAGCCTGCGTGAGGGCTGGTATGTGGAGAGCACCCTGCAGAACCCGCTGGAGGAGGACTTCGCCGTGCTGGTCAAGGAGCAGGGCTTCGCCGCGTGGACCGCGTTCTCCGGCGAGGACCCCTTCGCCCTGGGCCTGATGGTGTATCAGCGCCGTGATGTCTGGCCGCCGTTCCTGGTGGAGATCGACTCCTCCCACAGCCCCGCCGGGACGCGCGACTACGTCTGGGTCGACGACCTGCCCTCGGTGATGGCGCTGCTGCGCGAGTGGGTTCCCGTCGCCCAGGCCTCCCAGTCGCTGCTGCCGGATCCGCTGAACCACCGTCGCGGCCAGGGTTGAAGGCCAGTCACCGGCGCTCTTGGCCGACTGCCTGCGGATATCGCGCCGCGGCTCAAGTCTGGCCCGCCACACGGTTAATCGACCGCCAGAGCGACGACCTTGCCGGTGGGCGTGTCGCTCGCCGCGATGAAGCAGTAACCGCCGCCGGCAGCGATCGGGCTGTCGAACACGTCGGCACTCGCCAGCCCGGCGGCAGCGTAGGGCGAGTACTGCCAGCGGCAGCCGCCTGTGCGCGTGTCGACGGCGAAGAGGGAACCGCCGCTGATGAACATGGTGTCGTTGCCGTCAAATGTGACGTCGATGTTCAGGGCGAGTCCGCCGCGGTTGAGCGCGGCCGCCCAGACGTCGCTGCCGCTGGCCCCCGCGCGATACGCCGCGATGTTCGTGCCGTTCCACACGTAGTAGCTATCAGAGTCCTGTGCGAAGACTTGGGTGATCGAAGCGCCGGACGCATCGGATCCCAAGTCCGTGAATCCGCCGGAACCCGGCCCTTGCAACGGAGCCGTCGCCTGCCAGAGCGTGGTGCCAGTCTTCGGGTCGAGGCCACGTACGGCGGTAGAGCCGACGGCGATGAGCGTGTCGCCGACCGGTCCCGGATAGCCGAAACTGCAATCGTCCGCAGTCGACCAGGCGACCTGGCCGCTCGCTGCATCGAAGACGGTCATCGCCCCGCCCTGACTGTCGCAGTTGAACACCCGCGAGCCACCCGCCGGGGCGTAGGTGTACGCGCTGTCGTTCTGGAAGGCGCAGGGCGACTTCCATCGCACCTTCTGCGTGCTCGAGTCGATCGCCCAGACTTCGCGTTGGTTGGAGCCGTGGTTGTATACGGTCGCGTATACCGCGCCCTCGAGCGGGGCGGATACACCATTGGGTACGACGCCGGAAGCGACGGTGTAGGTCCAGTGGACGCGTCCCGTGGCGCAGTCGATCGCCATCACGCCCTGCGTCTCGCCGACTACCCGGCTCCCGGCGATGTAGAAGACGCCGTCCGCGGTGGCGTCGCCAAGCGCGGTGTCCACGCTGGCGAGAGGGATCTGCCAGAGCCGGCGTCCGGTGGCCGCGTCCAGGGCGGTGAGGTCCGCCAGGGTGATGACATAGGTGCGGCCCTCGGCGTATCGGATGCCTCTGACGAAGCCGCCGGCCACGTAGGTCCACGCGATGCGCGGCGCGGTGCCCGAAGCGATCGAACCGCGGTTCGGCGCTAGCGGAGGAGCTGGAAGAACGCGGCTACTCGGCACGGTGGGTCCTGCTTTACCGCCTGAGGCACAGCCACCGACTGCGCCAGCAGCCAAAGCGGCACCCATTGAAACCATCACCCTGCGACGGCTGACCGGCATTCCTTGGCGCATCCCCGAGTCCCCGCTTCGTATCCACGTCGCCATTTCAGTCGGAGACTTCGGAACCGGTTGTGCGGTTCCCGGCAACGACGATCCCAGCAGCGCATCGCGAGTCGGTCCCGAGGCGACTCAGCTGATCGGTGTTGATGGGAGAGGGCAGACTGACACGACAGGATGTGGATTTGGTAGCAGGGCATTGCCTCGCATTGGGCGGCCCGGCACGGTGAGACAACCATGGAAACCGGCCGCCTTCCCCGAGACCCGCCACGCCAGCCAGCTCACAACGTCCAGGTCTGGCCAACTTCACCGCGACCACAAGGTACCTGTCCGGTCTCCGTGATGTTGGCATCTTGGATGCCTCCGAGCTGGGATGTTGCCGGTTTCGATGAGACGGGCGCGGAGGGGTTGTCTCATCGAAGTTGGCAGAATCCTGTGATCTCGGGGCAGCGGCCTCGAACTGCGCCGGGCCTGAACGGCGGCCGGGCCGTGCCCCTTGAGGGGGTGCGGTCAGGCCGCCGTTCAGCGGCGGAGGGCGACGCGGCGGCTACCGTCTCGCCGCGTTTCGTTCATCGCGCCAGGCGAGCCAGTCGCGCAGCTCGCCGAGGTCGAAGCTCGGGCCGGGGTTTCTGACCACGAACAGGGTGACACCGAGCTCCAGTTCGGGGCCGCAGGTCTGCGGGTCGCCGCCGACGAGTACGGAGCGTTCGATCTGCGCCGGATTCCGGCCGACCGCGGCGCAGTGCGCCTCGAGGACCTTCGTCTTGTGGGCCAGCACCTCGCCGCCGGCGAAGCTGTGCCAGATGTCGGCGTGCTTAGCCACGACCCGCAGCATCTTGCGCTCGCCGCCACCTCCGATCAGCACCGGAATCCTGCGGGTCGGCGCGGGGTTGAGCCGGGCGAGCCGGGCCTCGATCCTGGGCAGAGACCGGGCCAGGTCGTCGACGCGGCTGCCCGGCGTGCCGAACTCGTAGCCGTACTCGAGGTACTCCCGCTCCTTGAAACCGGCGCCGATGCCGAGGATGAGCCGGCCGTCGCTGATGTGATCGACGGTGCGCGCCATGTCGGCGAGCAGGTCGGGGTTGCGGTAGCTGTTGCAGGTGACCAGGGGGCCGATCTCGACCCGGGAGGTGGCCTCGGCCCAGGCGCCCAGCATGGTCCAGCACTCGAAGTGCTTGCCCTCGCTCACCGTGCCGAGCGGGAAGAAATGATCCCAGTTGAACAGGACGTCCGCGCCGAGTTCCTCGGCCCCGGCCGCCGCGCGACGGATCGTCGCATAGTCGGCGTGCTGGGGCGAGAGCTGCACACCGACGCGTATTCTCCGCCGCGATTCCGCGATCACGGCCCGCAGCCTATCCGCGGGACGCACGGACCCGGGGCCGACAGCCCGGCGGGTCGGCCGAGAGCACCGAACGGCGGGTCAGGAGCAGCAGCCCGCACAGCAGCGGAGTTCTTCACCCTCCCGAGCGGCGAGGCTGCCAGGCACGTCCATGCGACCGACTGCCGCACCTACGGTCTGACCCGAGTCAACTTAGTGCGTTGCACAATAGTTGTGCGGAACACCATCTTTCGATACGGTGATCATCCTGACTCCGGGAGGCGAGCAGATGGAAGAGGCGACGCATCGCGGCGTCGAGGAACGCGTGATGACCGCGCTGCCGAACTGGGTCAACACCATCAACCAGCTCAACAGGCTGATCGCCGATCGGCTGGGGGTCGCCGCCAGCGACCTGGACTGCCTGCACGTGCTACGCCTGCAAGGCCCGGTCACGGCCGCCGAGTTGGCCCGCCACATCGGCCTGACGCCCGGATCAGTCTCGCGGATGATCGACCGGCTCGACGCCGGCGGCTTCATCACCCGCACCGACGACCCCGACGACCGCCGCCGCGTGCTGATCGAGGCGGACGGTAAAGGCCTTGCCCGTGTCGCAGCCCACTACAAAGGCCTGACTGCCCGCTCCCACGACGACCTCGCGGCCTTCCGCGTCGATGAGCTCGACGTGCTGCTGCGGTTCGTCGAACGCTCACACCACAATGCTGCCGAGGAAGTCGCGCGGCTGCGCCGGGATCGACCTTGAGGAGGAGGAGCAGATCATCGGCAACGAACGCAAAGGCCAGGACGGCCTCGCCTGGAACGCGGCCCACCTGGCCGGCGCCGGGACACTGGAACTGGGCAGCCCCGACTTTGAACACCACGGCGCGCTCCCGATCGTGCACGCCTCGACACGAGTCGGCGGCCACGAACTGTCACCAGCCCTGACGTGGACGCCGGCGCCCGAGGGCACGGCGCAGTTGCTGCTCGTCATCGAGGACCCCGACGCCCCCATGCCCCGGCCGTTCGTCCACTGCGTGGCCCTGCTCGACGCCTCGTCGACGGCTCTCGCGCGCGGAGCGCTCAACGCCGCGAATCCCGGCAACGGAGTTCGTGTGCTGCGATCGACCGTGGGGCGCGGCTACTTCGGGCCGATGCCCCCGAAGAGCCACGGGCCGCACCGCTACGTCTTCCAGCTCTTCGCCCTGGCCACGCCGGTGACCGTCGGCTCGATCAGCGACGCCGTGGACTCGGCGCCGCCAGGACAAGTCATGGCCGCCGCAGCCGGCGTCCTGGCGCGCGGGCGGCTCGACGGCTTCTTCCAGCGCACCTGAACCTGACGACCTGACGAGGGGAGAACACGACGTGACCGACGTCGATGTGCACCGATTCACCGGCCGTGACCGGCTGGACCTGACCTACCGCGAGACGGGAGACGGCCGCCCGCTGGTGCTGCTCCACGGCTTCTCCGGCTCATACCGCCAGTGGCTCGAACACGGCCCCGCCGCCGCCTTCGCCCAGCAGGGCCACCGCGTCATCCTGCCGGACTTCCGCGGCCACGGCGAGAGCGCGCAGCCGCGCGACCCGGGCTCCTACCCGTCCGACGTGCTGGCCGACGACACACTCGCCCTGATCGACCACCTCGGCTTCGCCGACCACGCCTACGACCTCGGCGGGTACTCGCTCGGCGGACGGATCGTCGTCAGGATGCTGGCCCGCGGAGCTCGTCCGGCGCGCGCGATCGTGGGAGGGCAAGGTCTCGCCGACGTGACGCGTGCGGCGGGCAGCGGCGCCAACCTGCGCGTACTGGCGGCGCTCGCGCAGGGGGACAGGATCGCACCCGGATCACCGGACGCGCAGATCGCGTACTGGTTCGGGCAATCGGGCGCCGATCCGCAGGCCCTGCTGCACGTCCTCGACTCCCTGGCCGCAACGCCGAACGACGCACTGAGCGCCATCGAGACCCCCACCCTCGTCGCAGTCGGCGACCAGGACCACGAACACGCCACCGGCGAGGCCCTCGCCGCAGCCCTGCCCAACGGGGGATTCACCGATGTGCCAGGGAATCACTGGACTGCACTGACCGGTCCCGAGTTCGCGAAGGCGATGTCCGCGTTCCTCGCCGAACCGCAATAAGGGTACGTGCCCCGGTGAGGGCGCCGCTGACCAAATGAGAACCGCCATGTCGGTTGACACGGTTTTCACTCGAATGAGGGACACCTACGACAAGTGTCCCGTCTCACCGAACTCGGCATGAGTCAGACGTCTGAGCTGCGGTGATGCCAAGTTCGATGAGACGGCCATGGTCTGCCTGTCTCATCGAACTTGACATCGTCCTGTGATCATGAGCGTTGGGCGATGGGGCCCTATGATCAGAACGGCTTGCGCAGGTCGTGACGCTCGAGAGCGTCGGTATAGCGCAGCATGATCGCGTCCAGGTCCTCAAGAAGGAACTCCGCGAGTTCCAGGGCCTCGGTTGCGCCCTGGGTCCGGCACGCGTCCCGGATATTGGCGACGTCGGATCGAATGACCGACAGGCTGTCGCCTTGGATGAGCACGCCCGGGAAGCTTCGGCCGGGCATGCGGACAACGGCGTTGTTGCTGCCGTCGGTGAGCAGCTCAACCTCGACTCGTTCCATGACCGAATTGCATCACGACGCACCAGAGCGGATCACGTTCGCCCAGGGCATGTCCATCGGGAAGGCCGCGACCGCCAGGTAGCGGTCAGTCAAGGCGGCATGTCTCAACGAGGTTGGCTTGAGTCTCATGGTTGAGCTGTGGAGATGCTGGTTTTTCTTGACCGGGGCTAATCGAGTTGGATGAGACGCCCGTGATGATCGTGCCTGGTTCACTGAGCTTGGCGAAGGATCATTACGTTTGTCCCGCCGTCCGGGCTCACTGTGAGTTGGCGTCGCCTGCAGGTGGATAGGGCTTGATCTCGGCCGCCCACTCGGTCGCCGCTTTGAGTACCGACTCGGCCGTGAGCTGGCATGTGACTACGAACGGTTCGCCCGAGCGGACCCGTCGGCGCCACGGTGGTGAGAATTCCAAGTCCAAGCTGACGCGTAGTTCGATCAGGCCCGAGTCGGTCCAGGTGTAGGCGAAGGCCAGGTTGGGCTCGGTGAAGTCCAGTCGGATGCTGCTGTCGTGTCCGGCACCGGGGGGCTGGGCCGCCGACCGACCGAGCCATCGCGCCAACTCGACGGCGTCGTCTGCGGTTAGCGCCTGCCAGCGGAAGGACCACGTCCCCTGTTGGCAGTGCGCGGACCCTTCGACGACCAGCCAGCTCTGCCGCTGTCGCGGATCAACTGCATCGGGGAACTGGTAGCCCGCAACACCCAGTTCGACACCGTGCCCATCGCTACCGATCAACCTCATCAACCCAGGATTCCACGCGGCGAAGCCGCCGGGCGCAAGCGAGGATCAGCTCTCCCTTCTCCTCGGCACCTGGAAGACTCGTCCCATGGCAGAGCGGCTGGCGAAGTGGTCCGTGACCGACGGAACGGTGATCGGCCACATGCACTACGGGCTCAGGGTCCAGATCCCGTCCGCAGAGATCGGTGTGGTTGTCCGCGACCATATTGCCGATGACTTCGTCGACCCGGCAGATTGGCCGGCGATCGGCTCAGTGATCACAGTCGTCGGTGCGGGCTATGCGGGTAGTCAACTTCGGCTGAGCTCTCGCCCGAGCCACCTTGAACAGGCGAGGGTGCGCATGGCGAACGGCTGCGGGGCCGCGGCCCAAGCCGAAATCGGGAACTCGGGTGTGGTCCAGCCGTGTCACGGGGCGGGTTGAAGGCGGCGCAGGATCGGGTCGCAACTCCTTGGTGCGAAGGCGTCATTCGGCAGGTGCAGGCGACGGGCCAAGCTGTCCAAGACCGCGTCCTTTCCGGCCGGCTGCTGGGCGAGCTTGAGCAGGGCATTGGCGACTTCGAGGTGTTCCGGGTGGATGACGACGTCGAGCATGCTTGTCTGTTCGTGGGGTGGCAGGAGGTTGATTCTGAGCCGCTCGGCCCGCTCCTGCCAGGTTCGCTGAAGCGCCGGGTGCCATTGGCCGTCGCACCAGTCCAGGACGGTGTCGCGGGTGCGCCGGTGAATGTCGGCCAGGAGCAGGGCGTCGTGGTGGCGGGCCGCGCGGTCGTGGCGGCGTTGAGCGGCGGTGATTTCCGGGAGGGCTGAGATGTCGATGTCGCGCAGGGCGCGGAGCCATCGCCGGTGACGGGTGCACAGGCGGTCGTGGGGCCGGGCCCGCAGATAGATCAGGACTGTGATGTTCTTGGCGGCAGCGCAGCGGCAGCAGGCCCGCATGAAGCCAGTTGGTCCTGAAGGCGTTGCGCCGCGAAAGGCGTCGCAGAGCGCGGGGATCGCCGCGGCCAGGTGTTCTTGGCGTCGGCCGGTGAGCGCGGTCAGGCGGTCGAAAGCCGCGGATGGCCAGCGGGCGGCGGTGTCGGTCATCGGGGTGATCTCCTGGTGGGCCAGGCTCGGGTGGATCCGGGAGAGCAGGGCGCGGGTGCGCAGGGCGTTGTCCTGGGCCAGGCGGGTGAGGTAGGAGCCGAGGGTTTCGCCGCCGAACAGCGGCGCGGTGACCGGCAGGGCGCGGGGTAGTTCACCGGGCACGGCGCGAAGGGATGGGCGTGGGTGCGGTTTCCGCGGCGTTGTCCAACTGGATCCCGGCGAGGGTCTTGCGCGTGATCTTCTCGGTGCCGTCGAGGATCGCTTCCATCGCGGCGCCGCGGACCAGGTGGGACAAGCTCCCGATCATTCCGCGGGTGCGTTGGTGAAGATACTGGTCGTGCTGCAGCAGGCTGCCCGCATGGTGCCGGCGCAGGCGGATCGCGTCGTCGAGGGTGGCGACCAGCGCCTGCCACCGGCTGCGCTGCGGGCGCGCACCATCGGCAGGTGGGTCCAGGGCACAGCGATCCATTCGTCGCCGCGTTGGTCGCGCACCCAGATGCGGGAGACGTCGTAGGGGTCGTAGTGCACCTCCCACAGGCCGCGCTTGCCCGGCAGCCCGGAGTCTCGGCGCCGGTGCGGGTTCAGATCCGGGCTGTCGTAGGTGCGGTAGTCGATGGTGATCCCGTAGTCGTTGATCACCCGCCATTCCACCGGCAGGAGCTCGAGGTAGTCCTTCCCGGCCAGCGGCAGCGGCAGGTACCCGGCGCGGGCGACCGCGATCGCGTAGCTCTCGTTCGGGGTCAGGGCCCGGCCGGGCAGGTAGGGGTTGCGCAGTGAGTCGTGCGGCCGGTTCTGCCATCCCGCGATGATCCATTCATCGAGCAGGTCCTGGAGCTGCCCGAACGTCTAGACCGCGTCGCGGGCGACATCCGCGCCCCGCCGGGTGACGTCCGATCCGGTGTAGCCCGCCACGTGCTGGCAGAACAGTGAGTTGATCGAGGAGAACGTCCGCTCGACGATGCCCTTATCCGTGGGTGTGGCCGGTCGGGCCGGCTGTACCGAGATCCCCAGCAGGCGGCAGGCCGCGGTGAACGTCTCGGAGACGAACACCTTTCCGTGGTCGATCCCGATGACGCTCGGAACTATCACAGGTTTGGCCGCTGCCGCGGCGAGACGCTCATCGATGGCCACCAGCCGCCCGTGCGGCAGCGGCGAATGGGACATCGCCAACGACTGCGCCCACCCCGGGCGCATCGGCTCCGGAACCAGAATCCTGGCCAGCAACAGCGCGGCGTCCACCGCCTTGGTCCCCCTCGGCCGCAGCAGCGCGGCGCAGATGCTGCGGGTCGCCACGTCCACCGCGATTGTCAACTCGGCCCGTGCGGTGACACCGTCCTGCATCACCGCCATCACGTCCAGCAGGGTGCTGTCGATCTGGACCAGGTCGCCGGGCCGCGGCGCGCTCGTCGGGGTGAACGGCCTGGCCGGGCGGTTTGCCGCCTGGCGCCGCGAGGTCGCCTTGCCCAGCGTGTGGCGCCCCTCGGTCAGTCCCGTCAGCAGCCGGTAGAACGTGGCGCGCGAGGGTATCACGACCTTCTGCGCGTCATCTCGCTCGGCGAGGATCTGCAGCGTTTTGGCCAAAAGGCGCTGCCCGTCGCCGGTGGAGACCTGTGTCTCGCCTTCGAGCACGGCCATCAGCGCCTCGACGAAACGTGCGTCGGCGTGGCCGAACTGTGTGCTCCCGCGCATCGCCCGCCCGTCGACCAGCCCCCACAGCCCCTCGCGCTGATAGTTCGCACGTAGCCGCTGTAGCGTGCGCAGACTCGTCGGGACTCCGGCGGCGGTCAACTCGGCTGCCTTCGCCGCCAGCCGCTCCTCCAACGCGATGCGCCGGGGATCGTACTGGGGCCGAGGCGCCGTCCCCTCGATTGCGCCGGGTGCCAGTCCGGTCGTCGCCTCGATCAGGTGGGCCTCGAGCATTCTGGCCCGCTCGGCGACCTCGACCGGAACCGCGTCGAGCAAAGCGAACGGCGGGATCGGCGCGCCTTGCGGCCGGGGGCCGACCACCGCGAACCCGGCCGAGGAGACCAGGAACAGCAGCGCGACCACCTGTACCGACCCGTCCGAGCCCAGCAGCCGGACCGACGTCCCGCTGATCGTCACCACCTGGTGCTCGGCGCCGTCGAACACCACTTGGTCGCCGACCTGCAGCACCCCGCCCGGGCCGGTCACCGGTGGCCGCCGCGCGACCAGACCGCGGTCGCATCGCTGAGCGGAGCGCGGGCCAAGTCCATCTGCAATACCCCGCCCCACACCAGGTGGTAGCACACCGGAAGCACCGCGATCGGGTCGCCGACCTGCTCGACCCCCTCGATCAAGGCTCGTGGCTCGGCGAAGGCCTCGAGGAGCGGGGCCGACCACTGTGCCTGGGCATGGCGCGGATGGCGATACGCGGCGATCCACCGCACGTTGGCCGTCAGCACCGGATCGATCTCGTGCACCAGCCGGAAGGACCAGCCCTCCACTTGTGCGCACGCCGCCGCGGCGGCCGAGAACTTCACCGCATCGCTCGGCCCGATCCGCCCGGCCGGGCGCACATCGACCACCACGGCCCGTCCGTCGTCGAGCCGGGCGAAATAGTCCGGGATGTGCGAGAGACCCCGGCCGTCGATCTCGAACCCGAACCGCAACGGCTGGCTGGCCAACGCGACCACCGCAGGATCGAAATCGAGAAGCATCACGTGGTCGCGCTCGAGCCACGACTCGTAGCCGATGTGCCCGTCATTGGTCGCCGACCACCACAGCCCCGGGAAGTGACGCTGGCCGCGGTACGAGGGGAACCTGCGCACCGGCCGCGCGGCCTCGAACGTCACCGCCGCACACGAACCGATACCCGCACGCAGGAGGGAACCGTCCGCCGTCATCCACTCCACGCTGACAACACCACTGGCTGAGCCCACGCGATCACCATTACGCATGCGCTGAGACAGTCCAGATCCAATGAGACAAAACCACCCTGGAGCATGAAAACCCCGGCATCACAGCAAGATCCATTGAGACTTGCCAAGTACACATGGACTCGAGTGAGACTCGGCCAACTTCACTGAGACGGGACAGTACCGACCACCACCTCAACCGGGACTCACCTTGGAAACTGGCCATCTCTATCGGGACTTGGCCAGCTCGACTGAGACAGGGCAGTGACCCGCCCCTGATCGCTGACACAACCCCGCCACTTACCAGGTTCAAGTCACACACCAGGCCGACCGCGGCCGGGGTGCAGCCGTGTTCCAAGACGCACGCGATGAGCAGGGAGCGCAGGTTGCCCTCGGGGTAGCAGGTCCAGCTCAGCATCCCCTGGTCCAGGGTGACCAGAGCGGCGAAGCGCGAGGCAGCGTCGGCCGCGCCGGGCAGGAACACCTCCGCCGCCCGCGCCGAGGCCTCCGCGGCGCGTAGCGCGTGGTGCACGGTGGGGTACCGGCTGCGGAAGTCCGTCCAGGGCTCGACCTCCCGCCCGGCGCGGTCCCGGGTCGGCGTGGGGCGGATCAGACCCTGCGCGTGCGCGAGGTTGGAGGCGTAGTGCCGCTCGGCCAGGTACCAGGCGTGCAGCACCTCGCCGGTACTCACCGGGGCCGCAGCGCCCGGCAGCACGTCCCGTGTCCACCCCGTGTCGATCATCGCGTCCCGTTCTGCCCGTCTCCGTACGCCCGCACAACTTCAATATATTGCCGTGCGGGTGGTCGTCCGGGATGCGTGCTAGTCGGGGCGCGCCGCCCCTGCCGCGCCGGTCCGTGCCCGCCGGGCGAGCGTGAGTGGACGCGCCGCGGTTCGCCTCGCCGCGCTCGCAGGTTCCCGCGTTACGGGCAAGGCGTGCGTGCCCGCGACGCGGTCGGCGGGCAGGGGGAGCGGCCCGACGGTTGTAGTGCGCCGCCGTCGGCGGCAAGCTTCATCATGCGCCCCGCCGATGCGACCTCGCGCGGGCGGGCGCAGGCGGCGGGGCCGGAATTGTCATCGCCAGGTGTGCGTGCAGCCGCTGGTGACGAAATTGGATCGCGACCCCGGACAGCTTGAGCAGTCCGGCGTCGCACGCCCAGTCCAGGAACCGCGTGGTGTGGCGCGGCAACTGCCCTCTGCGGGTCAGGATCCGCGCGCCGACGGCGTAGCGCGGCCACGGGGAGGTGCTCAGCCCCAGCGCGAGGCCGAACGCGAGCCCGAACGTAAGGCCGGGCGCGGTGCCGACCAGCTGCGAGACGGTGCTGTCGGTCCAAAACTGCATCCCGTCCACCAGCTCCCCGGGGTGCTCTGTGCCCGGGACTGTGAGGGTGCCGACGAGCCAGAACACGTAGCCGAACGCGATGCCGCCCGCGAGCGAGTATGCGGAGGTGTAGGCCATGCCGCGGATCATCAGGTCGCGGGGTCGTACGGCGGTGCGGGGAACGGCTGACAGGCCGATGACCAGTCCGGCCGTCAGCCCGAAGGCGAGGCCGGGCGCGAACCCGACCACTGTTTCGACCTCACCCGCGTTCGTCCCCGCTCCGGTGAGCTGCGCGGCGAGGATGGGCTGGATCACGGCTCTGACGGCGAACCCGAACAGCAGGCCGGTCACGATCCCCTGGGCGAGCCCGCGCACCAGGGCCCGGCGCCCGGCGCGGGTGCGCGCGGTCCCGGGGTCGATGCGCCGCATGCGCGGCGTCCACAGCGCGGAGCCGAGGCCCGCCGCGAGCACGAGCAGCGTGCCGGCCAGCAGGACGGTGATGTTCGGCTGGTCGAAGAGGATCGGGTACCCGTACATGTCGAAGTCGGCGTCGGCATTGAGCTGGTGCCAGCCGACGATCAGCAGGGGGAGCGCGACGCTCAGGGCGACGGCGAGGGCGGCCACGCATCGCGGGCGCAGCGGGCCGGCCGCCCGCCACAGCTCGTAGAGGTACAGGTCGGTGCCTGAGCGTCCCGCGCTTTGCCGTTCGTCGAGATGGCGGGCCAGCGTGCCGAGCCAGCGGCGTACGTCCTGCGGCCGGTAGAGCCCCCAGCGCAGCGGGTGCTGCAGGGTGACGGCGGGGATGTAGCGCTGCAGCAGTTCGCGTTCCACCGAGTCGGTGGTGTGGCGGGCGAGGCGGCGCGGTTCGGTGTCCGGCTGGTAGTAGCCGATCACGGCCAGGTACAGGTTCAGTGGGGAGCCCAGCGCGAGCGCGAGCGCTCCGCGCGGGTCCAGGGCGAGGCGGTCGAGCACCGGCTGCCAGCGCTCCTCCACGCGCGCCGAGCCGTCCGGCGCGGGTCCGTGCGGGTGTGGGAAGCGTGCGGCCAAGTAGTCGCGCACCTGGTGCGGGGCCAGGGGCAGGATGTACACGGCGGTCGCGTCCTGCAGGACGCTGGCGCGTGAGGGCCCGGGGCGCTCGTGCGCCAGCACCCGGTAGCGCGGTTCCCGGCAGGCCAGCACCACCCTGCGCACCGAGCCGTCCTCGGTGGGATGGTTCAGCGCCCGCATGACCGCGCGGGCGCGCACCGGGTCCGTGTCGCGCGGGTCGGCCTCGTCGCGGTCCATCTCGTCCAGGCCGTCGAGGATCGGCAGCACCCATCCGCCGCGCACCAGCGCGAGTGCGCGGGCGTAGCGTTGCCCGTAGACCTCGGCCAAGTGCCCGGCGATCCACTCCTCCAGCCGCTGCGCCAGCACAGCCGCGTCGACGTGGCGGGCGTCACGGCCCGGGTCGAACGCGGGCAGGCTCAGGCGCACCGGCACCGGCTCGCGCGGCGAAGCGGCGCGCTCGCGCCGGGCTACGGCCTCGACCAGGGCGAGCAGCAGGTGGTTGAGCAGGACGGTCTTGCCCGAGCCCGGGGCGCCGAGCACCACCAGCCGGCCCACCCCCAGATCCCGGTAGTACCCCGCGATCCCATCCAAAGTGCCCTCGGCCTGCCCGCCGTCGTCGCGCCAGCGCACCAGGTACCTCGCCGTATTCGATCCTCGCGGTTCGGGCAGTGGCGGATAGCGGCGCAGCGGAAGGTCCGCGGGCCTGGCCTCGCCGATGTCGGTGAGCAGGCGGATGCGCTCGGCCTTCTCCGCGGCCCGCACCCGGCCCGCCAGATCCTGGGCCGCCTCCGCCAGCACGCCCTGCCCAGGCGCTGTGCCCGGCAGCTTGTCCAGGATCGCCATCCACAGCGCGATCGCCGCTAGCGTCGTCGCCAGCACCGTGGCCACGTTCACTCCGCTGCCGCCCGCAGCCAGCATCCACCACGTTGCGCCGGCCACCACGAAAAAGCCCACCGCCGCGGCCCACCCGCGCGGCCCCCACCACGGTCTCATGACACAGCATCCTGACCCCCCCGCGCCGCTGCGGCTTGCCCGAACTGTGACCCCGTGTGCCGTCGTCAGAGTCGGCCCGGCCGGATCCCCGCCGCCGCGGCCCGTGGCGAAAGCCGGCCGTGCCGCGAGCCGCAGGCAGTCAGAACCACGGTTACTACACTGATTAATATGAAATTGTGTAGTCATACATAGCTTTACAGTTAGTGCCTTTTCTGGATGACGCCAACGTCGTGGGGCCCGCGCAGTGCACGCAGGTTGCGGAATCGCGTCGGTGTAATCGATCGTCCAGCGCGCGACGTACGGATGCGCTTACGCTCCGCGCATGAGGCGAGGCGGCTGGTATGCGGTTGCGTCACTGGGCTTGGTGTCGGCAGCCGTAGTGATCGCATGGCGGGGGTGGCCAGGTACGTCGGCAGGCCAGGCCGACCCGGTTGCGGCAGTGATCGGGGTGGCAAGCCTGCTCGTGAGCGTCATCGCATTGCGGTTTGCCACACAGGCACAACACCAGGCCGATACTGACGTGACGTCCGTCGCCGCGCGACTCGCGGTCGCAGTGGGCAAGGCCGAGACTGAAGCACGCCGACAGTTGCTAGGCGATCATGACCGGATAATCGATGTGAAGTTCACCTTCCAGCCCGCCCCTGCGCACAACGCGAGCGGCGCCGCGGCAACGGGCCGCCTCAGACAGGTCGTCGACTACTATCGCGAGCTCAAGCCTCGCCGGTTGGTGATCACCGGGGCGCCCGGGGCCGGAAAGACCGTGCTGGCCGTAGAGTTGGTCCTACGGTTGCTCGCCGGCCGAGCGTCAGACGAGCCGGTGCCGGTACGGCTGTCCGCAGGGCTGCTGGACCCCGGCCAGCCGTACCAGTTCGCGCTGGCGGGCTGGCTGACCGGACACCTCACGCAGACCTACCAGGTCTCCATCGAAGCGGCGCGGGCGCTCGTGGACGCGGGAATGGTGTTGCCGGTTGTCGACGGGCTCGATGAGATGGACGCCACGGACAAGCCCGGCTACGCATCGCGGGCAGCGCAGACAATCCGCGCGTGCAACGCCTACTTGCAGGCAGGAGAGAAAGCCGGACTGGTTCTGACATGCCGCATCGAACAGTATGAGGCACTGGAAGGGGCACATGAATGGGTCCGCGATGCGGCCCGAGTAGAGATTCGCCCAGTCACGCTGTCCAAGGCGCGCTCCTTCCTCGTCGCACGGACGGATGATGAGGACCGCTGGAAGCCGGTGCTGGAAGCGATGCGCCGCGGCGGAAACCAGCCGCTAGGCCAAGCCCTATCCACACCGTGGCGGCTGGCCCTGGCCGCCACCGTCTACGAACAGCGCAACGTGGCCACGGGCCACTACCTGCGCAAACCGGCCGCGCTTGTAGATCCATCACTTGACACTGAAGACAAGATTCGCGACCACTTGCTCGAACTGTTCATTCCCACCGTCGTTGGCCTGCACGGCGACCTATATCCGGCTGCGCTAGTGCACCGATGGTTGGCCACCATGGCCCAGTACCTTCGCAACAACTCCGGCACGAGCGCTGCCCCGTCCCGCACTCTGGCAGGCAGGGCGTTGTCTGGGACCGACCTCATGCTCCATGAGTTGTGGCCGCTGGCCGGCACCCGCCTTCCGCGCCTCCTTGTCATTGCCCTGGTCATCCTCGCTTGGGCGAGTGCTTGTGCCTATATGCTCACGCATATCCCATTCCACTCCTTGCCAGACCAGATCTTCGGTATCGGAGTTCCGACCGTCAGTGCGGTCGGAGTCGCGTATGTGAGCTGGGCGAACGTCTGGCCTTCGCCGACTCGTGTCGACCTTCGGCTACTGCGGACCCGCAACGGTCGTCGCAATTTTCTCTCGCACCTTATGGCCGGGCTCACGCGCGGGCTCGGGCTCGGACTCGCAGGCGGGCTCGCGGTCGGCGTAGTCCTGGCGCCCGCGGCGGGGCTCGTGATCGGATTCTTCTATGGCCTGGCGTATGGACTCTTCGGCGGTATCGAAGCCGGGATCCTGCTCGGCGTCACGTTCGCGGTCGTGTTCGGGCTCACGGTCGGCATAGTAGGCGGCCTCTCATACGGGCTCTTATCAGGCCTCTTGAACGGACTGACTCGCACGGAATACGCACCTGCCGACCCCCGAGACGCCTTGAGATCAAGCATCATGGCAGCGCTCGTGAACGGGACCGTAGTCGGGATCGCGAGCGGGCTCGTGTTCGGGCTCGCGCTCGGGCTCACGGGAGGAGTCGTGCTCGGAGTTGCGGCCGCAATCGCAGCCGGAGTCGCAGCCGAACCAATTGGCTGGAGATACACAGCCTTCTTGCTATGCACGAGAAGCTGGACACAGCAATGGCTTCCCCGTCGACTTGGACCATTCCTCGATTGGTGTTACGACACCGGCTTGCTGCGCATCGCTGGCGCCAGCTACCAATTCCGCCATCGTGAACTTCAAGGCTATCTCGCAAGCAAGCCCGAGCCGGAGGTTTGAGCCGGACCGGTTGCGTCAGTCACCAAACGGCAGGCTGAACCGCGCCGGGGTCGGTGAGGACTTCAGTGGTTGGCTGCAATGACCTTACTGGGTTGGTGTGTAGCGTGGTAGGCCGCCTCGTGCTCGGCTGGCGGGATGTTGCCGATCGCGGTGTGCAGCCGGCGGTGGTTGTACCACTCGACCCACTCGGCGGTGGCCAGTTCCACGTCGGCCAGGGCGTGCCAGGGCCGGCGCGGTTTGATCAGCTCGGTCTTGTACAGCCCGACCGCGCTTTCCATCAGGGCATTGTCGAGCGCGTCTGCGACGGTGCCGATCGAGGCGTCCAGGCCCGCGTCCAGCAGGTGTGTGGTGAACGCGAAAGACGTGTACCATTCCACGGCCTACCGCAACGCGCTACGGCGCCTGGATGTCCGGCAGAGCACCGGCCGCGTCGGCTCCTGCCTTGACGGCGCGGCTGCGGAATCCTTCTTCGCCACCATCAAAGCGGAGATCGGTATCGACGTCTGGCCCGACCGTGCAGCCGCGCGCCGCGACATCGAGAACTGGATCACTGCGTACAACGAACGACGTCTGCACTCCTCGCTCGGTTACCAGACTCCGGTCGAGGCACGAACCGCCTGGCAGCATCGGATGTCAATGGCAGCATGACCAAAAAGGAGGTGCTCGGACGTGCCGACTTCACCAATGAGGCGCTACCCGGCATCGCCGTCGGCTGGCGCCTTGCACGCCAGGATGGATGCCACCCGAAACTGGCGGCGCGCGTCCGGCTCGGGGTTTTCCATCAGCCGCGCCGTCTCGGTGATGCCTGCCGTACGCAGTAGCGACACGACGTGGTCCGGCGACCAGCGGTAGGCCGCGGCCACCCGGTGGTCGTAGTACTCGTACGGCGGCTCGGAGCCGTCGGTGGCCGGGAAGCTGAGCAGTAGCCAGCCGCCAGGAGCGAGCACCCGGGCGAACTCGGCCAGCGCCGCCGGCAGCAGCGCGGGCGGCAGGTGGATGATCGAGGCGCGGGAGAGCACCCCGCGGCACGAGCCGTCGGCCAGGCCGAGGCGGGGCATCGAGCCGAGCGCGAAACGGACCGCAGGGAAGCGGGTCCGGCCGACCGCCAGCATCTCGGCGGACTGGTCCACGCCGATTACCGAGAGCCCGAGGCCGTGCAGGTAGGCCGCGATGTGACCGGGACCGCAGCCGAGGTCGGCGACCGGTCCCTCGGGACCGCACCGGACCAACTCGGCGAAGGCGGCGAGCAGACCGCGCTCGGTCGGCCGATCGTCCAGCGTGTCCTTGAACTGATCCGCGTAGGCGTCGGCGATCGCATCGTAGGCCGTGCGAGCGGTGTGCAGGTCGGACTCATGCATGCCGGGGACAGTACCCTCCCACTCCGACAGGAGGGACCGCCACACTGAGGACGCTGGCAAACGTCCTTGTGACTCCCGGCTCTAGTCGGCGATTCCCACGTGTGGTTGGCGGCTGGCTCAGTCGAGCTCTCCGCCTTTTAATCCGTAGGTTGTGGGTTCGAGTCCCACGCGCCCCACAGTCTGACCTGTGCGTTTCCGGCTCCGAGTAAGACAGTATCCGCCGATGGGGCTCGGGTGGGCCCGTGCTGGGCCCCGCGATCATCGTGATTTCCGGCTCTCCTATCGCCCTTGTTCGGGTTCTCCGTGGTGTCGACCAGGCTGATCTGCTCCGGGCGCAGCACGACCCGCCCCGCGTCGATGACCGTGTTCAGTTCTCGGTGGTGTGCCATGTCAGCGGGCGGTCGCCTCCTTTCCGGTCGCCGGGTGCTTCGCCCGGGACCTGGCCGGGGTGGAACTGGGGCGGTTGGCGCTCGTTGGCTGGGCGTTGATTGTCGGGCTGGGTGCCGTGGTGGTCGGGCTCGGGTTTTCTGTCTGTCGTGGTGGGCGGATGCGGGCGCGGATCGGGGCGGTGCGCCGACGGGGGCGTTTGCTGCCGGGTGCGTGGCGTGCGGCTTTGGCGATGAGTTTGGCGGTGGCCTCGGCGGCTTTGAGCGCGAGTGCCGGTAGGACGCTGATGTAGGTGTCGGCGGTCAGGACGATGGAGGAGTGGCCGAGTTGGTCGGAGACGACCTTGAGGTCGGCGCCTGCCTCCAGTGCGAGGCTGGCTGCCGTGTGCCGGAGGTCGTGAAGGCGGATCGGGGGCAGGTCGGCGGTCTTGGTCAGCTTCTTGAAGGCGTAGTACAGGTACTCGGGGTGCAGGGGTTGACCATGGAGGTTGGTGAACACGTAGCCGGAGGGTTCGCTGCCGGTGGCGGCGCAGGCTGCGATCTGCCAGGCGCGGTGTTGGCGCAGGACCGTGACGGTGGTGCGGTCCAGGATGAGCAGTCGGATGCTGGTTTCGGTCTTGGGAGGGGTTTCGTAGATCTGGCCGCCGATGCGTACCCGCTGGCGGCATATGTAGCCGACTCCTCGGTCCAAGTCCAGGTCGCACCAGCGCAGGGCGATGGTCTCGCCGCGGCGTAGCCCGCGCAGCGCGATCAGGTGAAACGCTGCGTACAGCCGGTGTTCGCGGCAGGAGGCGAGGAACCGGGCGGTCTGCGCGGCGGTCCACACTGCGACTGGCGGGTGGGCGCCGGTGCGCCGCCATTGCGCGATCAGGTCGTCGGTCCACACCACCGCCCGCGGACGGCGTCCACGCGGTAGCGCAATTTCCGAGACAGGGTTCCTGTCGATTAGGCCTTGGCGGCGGGCCGCGTTCAACGCGGCGCGCAGCGTAGTGTTGACACGCTGGATGGCCGCGGACAGCGGGGCGTGGCCGCGGGCTGGGGTGTGCCGGGCCAGCCTTCGGTAGAACACCACCAGGTCGTGGGTATCCAGCTCGGTCAGTGGGATGAGGCCGAGGCCGGGTTCCAGGCGCAGTTGTATGTGCTCGCGATACGACTTGAGCGTGGAGGGCGCGAGCCCGTGTCGGGTCTCGATCCACTCGCGTAGCCAGCCGCCCACGGTCAGTGCCGCGCGGCCGGGTTCGGTGTACGGGTTGCGCACTGACGCCAGCGCCCGAGACGCCGTGGTGCGGGAGCGGTAGCCGCCGCGTCGCACCCGCCTGACTGTGTTCCCACCCGGGTCGGGCACGTTGAGTGAGTAGTACCAGGACCCGTGCCCGCGCTGACCCCGGCGCGCGCACGGGTCAGGGCTTTCGTTGCGGCGGCAGCCGCACCGCCAGAACACCGAACCGCAGCCGTCCATCCCGGCCACCTCCCGCATGAGCGCAGGCGGACCAGGGCGCGACGCGCCACCAGGAAGATCCGTCGCCGTCACCAGCATCAATCGCAGGAAAGCCGCCGGATAGGGTCCCGCCGGTAGTACCACCCGGGTGGTGGAGGTACGTCAACCTCGATGTGGTCGGGGATCTCCCGCTCAAAGCAGGGTGGATCATGCATATCGACCTGTTCACAGCAGAAGGTCAGCCAGGTCGGCGATGGCGTGACGACGTCGCACTCCTCTGCCGGTCCCGTCTCGATGGTGGCTTCGGCGAAGCGGGCCTATCTGCTGGCCTGGCGCAGTAGGCGGAACGTACCCTCCATGCCGCGGGTGTCCGCAGACACCAAGCCGCCCGGTACCCGGGCGATCGGACCCGCAATGTCCTGACCGCGCGCTTGGCGCGTGATGCTGCCGCGTGCGCGGTCGGCGCTGGTTTCAGTAGCCCCTGACGAGGAGTCGGGCTCTGGTTTGGGGCCAGGTGGCGCGCAGGTAGTGGTCCTCGGCCGCGCGCCACCGGGTGATCCACTCTTCCGAGTTCTGCCCGCGTGCCCGAAGGCGTCGCAGGCAGGTCTCGCGCGGGGCGTCGACGTAGACGGTCAGGCGGTAGTACGGAGCGAGTTGCGGGCGGGCGCTGTAGACCCCTTCGACGATCACCACGCCGTCCGCGGTGGCCTCGCGCCAGGTCCCGAGGCGTCCGCTGCTCCAGTCGTAGGCCTGGTAGCGGGCAGGTTCGCCAGCGCGCAGCGGGGCCAGGACCTGGTCGCGCAGGCGTTCCCAGTCGAAGTAGCGCTCGTATCCCTGTAGCGCGTCGAGTCGTGCTCGCTCGGGTTCGGGCATCGGGCGGTAGAAGTCGTCGCCGTGGATGATCACGATGTCGCCGAGCAGGTCGGCCACGGCAGCGGCCAGGGTCGTCTTGCCGGATCCGCCCGCGCCGTCGATGGCGATGAGTCTGGTGCTGCTGTGGGTGCTGGGCAGGTTGGCGATGGCGTCGGCGACGTCCTTGGCGCGCTGCAGCATGTCTGTGCGTTGCTGTTGCGTGCGCAGTCCCTCGGTGCGTGCGGGGTGGGTTAGCACGATGCGCTGGGCGTGGGCGAGGTCTCCGGGCCCGGCTCCCAGCAGTTCCCGGGTGACGAGGATCGCGTCCATGGTGCCGGTTGCGAGCTGGGACAAGAGCCGCTGGACTGCGTCCATGCCCTCGTCCTGCTCTAGGGCGTGTCCCGTGGATCTTTGAGGGTCGTGTGGTGTAAGACCTCTGCGTGGATGATGAGCGGTTGAAGCGCCATGACCTGACCGATGAGGAGTGGGGGCGGTTGGCGCCGCTGTTGCCGGTCGATCCGCCGCGGGGCGGGCGGTGGGCCGATCACCGTGCCGTGATGAACGCGGTGTTCCACCGGACCCGGGCCGGGTGCCCGTGGCGGGATCTGCCGAGCTGTTACCCGCATTTTATGTGGAATCTGTTTCGTCAAGTGTGACCGTCGGTGCTGTAGGTCAGGTGGTGCGGGCCTGGGTCGGCGCGGTATCCGTTGTTGCAGTGATGAGAGCGGTGGCTGCGTGCGTGTTCTGAGCATC
>Ga0307507_10003000_pt1 | contig 33818 bp, 14 predicted proteins | sample 7_EM_MG_FD_207223 | JGI IMG/M metagenome (GOLD analysis project Ga0307507, IMG submission 207223) | Populus trichocarpa ectomycorrhiza microbial communities from riparian zone in the Pacific Northwest, United States - 7_EM | ecosystem: Host-associated > Plants > Roots > Unclassified | place...
ATTTGTGGCTGAAGTCAAGTTGAACTGAAGTTCAACCGAACGTTCGCCTCAGAATCAGATTGGAGCTCCAGATCAACTCTATTCTGAACTGAATCTGAGGCCTCCAGATTGCAACCGAACGTTCCCTAAATTCGTATCTAAGAAGGAGATAAGAAGTATACAGCCTTTTATATATAATGGGGACTCTTTAAATACCTAGTAATGCCGTTTAGTATAAAGAACGGTCCCGGTACGTTTTAGCAATACGTTAATAATACGCTCCGTGAATTCCTTAATATATTTATTACCGCGTATATTAATAATATCCTAATCTACTCATCTTTACTTTTTAAGCATTAAAAACACGTCCAAATAGTCCTTAAACATTTGCGAGATGCGGGTTTATAATGCGATATTAAGAAATGCAAGTTCTATACGTCCAAAGTTATGTACCTAGGCCTAATTATATCCCGTGACGGAATTAAAATAGACCCTAAAAAGGTCGCTGCGATTATAAACTAGGGAAGCCCTAGTAACGTATAAGACATTTAAGAATTTCTAGAATTTGCAAATTTCTACCGCCAATTTATTAACTAGTTCTTAAAAATTGCCTAACTATTAGTAAACCTAACAAGAAAGAACATAAAATTTAAATAGACTGCCAGATATAAACAAGCTTTTAATAACTTAAAACAACGCTTTACAACCACTCTAATTCTTGCCCACTTTAACCCTAACCTTAAATGTGTCATTAAAACAGACTTGTCTAATTATGCCCTAGGGGGAGTGTTATCGCAATACAATAAGGATGGTAAGCTATATCTAGTAGCCTTTCTCTCTCAAAAGCTCGCCCCTGCCGAATCAAACTACGAGATATATAATAAGAAACTACTTGCAATTGTTAGATGCTTTAAACAATAGCGTCCAGAACTTAAAGGATTATTATTTCTAATACGCGTATTAACGGACCACAAAAACCTGCAGTACTTTATAACTATAAAGCAGTTAACGCAGCGCCAAATTTATTAGGCCGAATACCTCTTATAATTTAACTTTAAGATTACGTACCAACCGGGCAAACTCAATTAGAAGCCTAATACATTAATATAACAATTACAAGATTTACCTGCGAACGCCTTAGATAAACGGATTATAAATTAATTATGGATCTTATTGCCCCCTAAACGCTTTAAGAAACTACGTCCTATATTCCTAGATACGGAACTCGATAGAAACGAATTAGAAATTAATAAATAGGAAATAGAAATTGATGAGCTAATAGAATACGAATATAAGAACAACGTATAGATAGTAGATATAATAAAAGCAATTTAAATAGGAAAACGACAGTATAAAGATATTATACTCGCCAAATGCAAAATTCGTAATAATCGACTATACTATTAATAGAAGATGGTAGTTCCGAATTCCAAACCCTTACGATTTAAGATACTCAAATTCATACACAATTCCCCTATAGGAGGACATCCTGGCCATGCAAAGACTTATAAGATTATTTAACGAGCATACTACTGGCCTATAATACACAACTATGTACGAAAATACGTTTGAGCCTATAGAACGTACGTGCGTAGGAAGACCTCTTATATAAAAAAGCAAGGAGTACTTTAACCGTTACCAATTCTAATGCAAAGATGGTGAGATATCTTGATCAACTTTATAGTCAACTTGCCTAACAGTAACGGGTTTATAAATGTTATGGTAGTTATTAACCGTCTTATAAAAATGCGATATATAATTCCTATGGACTTAATTAATATAATATTAGTAGCCGAATGTTTCGTTAAGCATATCTTTAAGCTATACGGACTTCCTAATTCGATAATATCCGACCATAGAAGCCAGTTCATTTCAGACTTCTGGCAAGCTCTATATAAATAATTAAGCATTTAAATATAACTCTTAACTGCATTTTATCCGGAGATAGATGGTTAAACCGAAATTACAAATATAATTATGGAACAATACCTATAAATATACTACTCCTACCTGCAAGATAACTGGGGAAAATGGCTGCCTTTAGCTGAGTTTACTACAAACAATACAATAAACGTATTAACAGGCATAACGCCGTTCTATATAACCTATGGACAAGACCCCCAACTTAGATTCAAACCATAACCTAAAATTAACATAATAGGACCCACAATTAAACAGATTTAGTTAATTAACGCGCATAACTTTGCTAATTAAATAAAGCAGTTAACGGAACTATTATAAAGTAAATTAACATACGCTTAAATAGTATAGGAATAGCATATAAATAAAGAACGAGCCCCCACATGGGACTTTAAGGAAGGTAACATAGTTTACCTAAATACACGAAACCTAAAGACTTAATAGCCCTTAAAGAAACTTAATTGGAAGTTTACAGGCCCATACTAAATTAAGAAGAAATTGAGCCTATATGCTTATAAGCTTAAACTACCGACTAAGATAAAAATACATCCAACGTTTTACATAAGCTTGCTGCAACCCTTAAAAGACGAACCTATGACTCGCGAAGTGCCGCCGCCACCTCTCATAATTGTTAACAATGGTAACGGTTCTTACTTTATTAACTCAATTAACAATATATAATAGAAAACATAATCTAAACAATTTAAACTTCTTATTAAGTGGGAAGGATATAAAACACAAACCTAGGAGCTCTATAAGCAAGTTAAGACCGATACGCCTTCCCTGGTAAAAGAATTCCATAAGTACCATCCTTCGCGGCCTACTCTGGCTAAATGGATATAATATAAAGGCAAACAACTGCCACCTAATATAAATATATGAAACACGATAGCAGGAAACTCAAAATTAAAAAGAGCTTAAAGAATACTATAACGCTTATAATATGGTTACATAACGCACAAGATGTCAAGGAACTTTAACTAGCGGTTAAAGTTATCTAATTGGTTAGATTTGCCTTGCCAAGACCTACTACAAAGATATTAGTTCGGCTTACAGCCTTTACTAAACCAATAGCGATTTTCTATCCCGGGGATAGAAAATCCTAATTGGTCTATTTAACAATTAGAACTAGTAAAACTCTACACCACCACCTAACGTAAAATATAACATAATAAAATTGTATTATTTTGGACCTTCGGCTAAAGGGGGGGTACTATAACGGGACTAGCCTAGTTATAGTAGGAATGTCTCAGTAAAACACTTAACAGATAAAACTTAAAGCTTTAACCAAATTCTACCGAATTCTGCCAGCTTAATCAACTTCTGCCAAGTTCTGCTAGATCAATCAAATACTACTAAAGTCCGTCCGCGTACGTACGTGCGCACGCATCGACCAAGACCCCTAAACTGTTTAATTGCAAGATTCTCTCGTTATTCCTTTCTCTTCTTTACGCAACGTCTTGTTCTTAGCAAGAGCTATATACCCTCAGATTTAGATAGAATTTATATTGTTCCTTCGAATCTTTCCCGAAGCCTCTTCGCGCCCTTACACACATTTACTACTAAGGTTACGGTATTAAATAAGATCAAATAATATGCCACCTAGAGCACCAGTTATAACAATATTAACGGCAGCCACGACCTTAGGGTCAGGAGACACTAATATAGTAGATACAGATTCTTAAGTGGTTACGCGAGGTTAGTTATAGGAAATAGTTAATTGCTTATAGAATAATAGTAGGCTACTTAAAGAACGCATTAATAGAATTAAAGTAGCAAAGGTTAAGTTACCTTTAATTAAACAATTTTTAGGGGAGAAGTCGAAGCTTAAAGGGTTTCTTACGCAGATGCATTTTAAGGTTATATAGAAAGGAGCGAAGTTAGCAATACCTACGGACCAGGTAGCGTACGCAGGACTATTTTTATTAGGAAGAGCTTTAGAGTGGTTTAAGCCTTACCTTATAGAGATATAAGCAAATAGTATGACGACTACTAACCCAGATATACGGTATGTGTTTGCAAGTTGGAATGGATTCATAGAATAGTTAACATAAATATTTAAAAACCCTAAAGCAACCATAACAGCGGAATAAAAACTTCAGAACTTAGTACAACGTACTTTAGCAATTAAGTATACAACGCAGTTTTAAACACTAGCCACGCAGGTTAAGTGGAACAATAGGGCGCTTATAGCACAGTATAAATAGAGACTTAAGGCTAAAGTCTAGGACGTAATTATCCTAATAGAAGATACGGATACTCTAAAAGAACTAATAAACCAGTTAATAAAGATTAATAATAGGATCTATTAAAGGGAACAAGCTAAGAAAGGGCAAGACAGAGTTCTATAGTTGTATAAGGCGCAGAGTACGCAACAATAGATATAGAGTTAAAAACTATAGAATGGCGCAGAGCTAATAGACCTAAGTAGTACTAAAGAGACCTAAAGGTGGGAAAAGAAATTATAGAAACCTAGAGGTTAAGGATCCAGTAATTAAAGGACCTAAAAGTAGAGGCTAAACTAGGGATCTTAGCAGCAAAAGACGTTTAGGCGGACTCTATAGCAAGAAAAATAGTTTAAAGATAGGGCTTGCATAAATTACGGAAAACAAGGTCATTTTGCCAAAGACTATAAAGATGGTTAGAGAAATTACGCAGTAAAGGAAACCAGGCCAGCAGACGGCACGTATATATAAAGGGACAACGGTGCACTACAAGAAATAAAAAAATGTTTAATTAACAGTTTCGCGTTTTGTTATAATAATGCATACCAAATTCATAAGGACGCTAAATATGGCGCAAGCTATTAGCCGCAGGAGCTATTATTATCTAAATTTAGAGGAACTAATAAACCAGCTTATAGATCGGACATTAAAGACAATAAATTTAATATAGACAAAGCGTTTACCAACAATAAGGCAACAAAGGCAGCTTACTAGAAGTATGCAAATCTTAGAGAAGTTAAAATAGAAGTAGAAACTAAGACCATCACGGAACGAGGTTTAGTAATGGATATTATAACACCATTAGATACAATTTCCATCGCTTTATAAGATAAAAGAAGTAATATTTAAAAGAAACTAAGTAAGTAGACAACTGCTAGTACTAGCTTATTACTTAATAAAGGCAAAAGGCCACAGGCTTAAGATTCTTAAGACGAGATAAGACACACCTAAGGACCCATAATAGACGAAAACTAATGGGAAAGAGTAGTGACTTAGTTTATAGACAAATAAATGAGTATAGGACGCAAGTTTAAGAACTACAAGTTTGGGGAATAAGTAAGAACGTTAGCAATCCTAGGTAAACGCAGTGTTTAGCCTAAAGATTAAACAGTTAATACCTAGATTAAAAAGCAAGATAACTATAAGAATCTAGCTGCAAGACGCAGAAAATAAGAAACTATGGATAAGTTTAGGACAAGAATCATTACATAGTAAGAGTAAAAGCTAGATAAGAGGTTAGCTATACTAGGTTGTATAAGGGACAGAACACCCATACAAAGAATTATTAATAGGCTAAGTGTAGGGACACCTAGGGCAAAGTAGTTAGATAAACTAAAACAAGAGGAGGATCTAAATATCCTAACTAGGTTTAAAGAAAGACATACTAAAGGATATTACAATGCAGCGATAATAAGGTACTTTCTAACAAATAGACTATACACACTAAACCAGTTATACGGAAAGTGGTATAGGCAACAACATAACAACAAATAGAAAGACTTTTATATATAGCTAAACAAAAAAGTTATCTAAGACTAACCCATTACAGAAAAACGCATGAGTTATATTAAAGGGGCATTAATTATAATGTTAAGGAACCTAGAAGAAGGATTTAGGGACTAGAGAAGCAAACGACAAATCTTAGTACCCGCAATAGAGATACCAGTAGTTAGGTTAACCAAGTATAGGTTTAAACTTAAGGATAAAGATAAACTAAAAGTTAACCTAAGTCACCTAGCGTATTACACACTATTGTGGATAGCTTATATGGATGACACCTATAATATACATAGAGCACTAAAAGACAAGAACCGAAAGTACCTAGTAAGGATATATTAGGCACTAAAGGAGAAGCGGTTTAGGGATGCTAAGTATATACACAGATGGCACCCAGTAGAAGTACAAGGTTAAGGGGACTTAATACTTTAACTAGAAAGATTCCTTATAGAAGAATACCTAGATGGATAATAGTAGTAGAAGTGCCTAGAGAACACTTATCTATAGTATATAGAGGAAAAGAAATAAACTAAGTATTAGCCTAAGTTAGACTAAGTACAAACAGGATCTAGCAGCCAATAGTTAGGAAAAGGGGAGGCGCATAGAACCAAAGGGAACTAGTATTAGAGCCTTAGACCCTTAAAGGAATTTAAGGTTAATACCTAAATTTACAAGTTAAATGGCAAGATCAGCAGTTCGAAGCGTTAATAGATAGTAGAGTAATAAGAAACCACATGTCACCAAAAGTAGTAGAAAGAATAGGGTTACCGTATAGATAGAAGGAACACCTATATCCATTTATAACAATTTCAGGAGATTAGATAGCCTACAAAGGAGGTATTATTAATCTCAAAATAGGACCTATTCAGTTAACTATTAAAGGGAGACAGGTTAAGATGTCTTTTAATATCCTACTATTAGGACAGGACGAGGCGATACTAAAAATGCCTTAGTTATAGAAGTACAATCTAAAGATTAATTAGGTTATAGGTCAGGTTAATATTAGGGATACTTGACAATATAAAGTGCGACAGCAAACCAAGTTGGTATAGTACTAAGTTGGAGCAATATACAAAGAGACTAAGCGAGGCTTAAGTTATATACTAAAGAGATACCACAAGTATAGTAAGAAGTTATAGTTACTAGAAAGTGAAAAGCTATTAAAACATACAGTATAGGACTATAAGATAGAACTAGAAGAAGAAATAAGTCCAAAGTTCTTTCTAATCTATAAGCTTACTAAAACCGAGTTAGTAGCACTTAAGGAGTTTATCCAGGAAAACTTATAAAAGGGATACATTAGACCATTATAGTTATCAATAGGATATCCAGTGTTATTTATCCCAAAGAAAAACGGAAAACTTAGGATGTGTATAGACTATAGATAGTTAAACAGCATTACTAGAAAGAATAGGTATTCTTTACCCTTAATTAGCGAAATCCAAGACAGAATAGGCAACGCAAAAATCTTTATAAAGATAGATCTAAGGTAGGCGTACTATTAGATTAGGATCAAGGAAGGCAACAAATAAAAGGCAGCCTTTAGGTTAAAGGAAAAACTATATAAGCTATTAGTTATACAATTTAGGCTTATAAACGCACTAGCAACATTCCAGAAGCAAATTAATAGTGTGTTAGGAGAACACCTAGATAAGTTTATTATAGCATATCTTAATAATATTATCGTTTACTTAGAGAATAAGGAAGAACATAGAGAACACATTAAATAGGTCTTAAAGAGACTATAGGAAGAACAGATACTAGTAGTAATTAAGAAATATAAGTTCTTTATAAAGAAAACTAATTTTATAGGATTTATTATTAAACTAGAGAAAATTAGTATGGACCTAAAGAAAGTTAAAGCTATAGTAAGTTAGTAAGAACTAGAGAAAGTTATACAGTTAAGATTGTTCTTAGGGTTTTATAACTACTATAGGAGGTTCATAGCATAATAGTTAAAAAGTATTAAGCCGTTTACAAGGCTAACAAAGAAGGAGGAACCGTGGGTTTAGGGTAGTAAGTAGAAGAAGCTATTCTAGGAACTTAAAGAGTTATTTACCTAAAAACCAGTCCTTAAGATCTATCAACCAAAGTTAGAAATAGTTGTTAAAATAGACGCATTAGACTTTACACTAGGAGTATACTTACTATAAAAGCACTAGGACGCATAGCATCCAGTAGCATACTATAATCAAAAAATAACACCACCAGAGTTAAACTACGATATTTATAATAAGGAGTTGCTAGGCATAATTACAGCACTTAAGGAATAAAGAGCATTCTTATAAGGCACAGAGAAACCATTTGTGGTTAAGACAGACTATAAGAACCTTATAGGATTCCTAATAACAAAGGAACTCAACCAAAGACAGGTTAGATAGGCGGAAATGCTTATAGAATACCATTTCGAGATTTAGTATACTAAGGGTACAGACAATGCACGAGTAGACGCTCTAAGTAGAAAGGCTAAACTATAAAATAACAAAAAGCTGTTAGGAGCTTTATTGCGAAAGAATTAAGATAGATTAATTAGGTATAATTATCCAAAGGTCGCAGCAACTAAAGAAAGTTAGGTTTATAAATTACTAGAGAGTAATTAGATATAGAAGATCTAAAAAGCATAAATAGAGAATCCAGACTTAGAGCAATATAAAAATAGAGAAATAATGTATATGCCTAAGTCTATTACAGAGGAGTTTATTAAGGAATTCTATAAGGAAATAATATAAGGACATAACGGAGCTACAGGCTTAGTGTTAAGACTTTAAAAGGAGTATATTATTTAAGAAATCTGGGGACTAGTAAGACAAGTTATAAAGAAATATCTAGATTATTAAAGAAATAAACTAATAAGGCATAAGCCGTATAGAGGGCTATAACCTGTTAAGACACCAAGAAGACTATAGGAGGTTATATTATAGGACTTTATTATTAAGTTACCAAAGTTAAGAGATCCTATTATAGGACAAGATTATAACGTGATTTTAGTAATAGTGGACAAGCTAATAAAGTAGGGATACTTTATAGCATGCACTAAAGAGATATTAGTAGAAGATATCGCTAGAATCTATATAAAGGAAGTATTTACAAGATATAGAGCACTAAATAAGATTATATCAGATAGAGATCTAAGATTTATAGCAGCGTTTTAGGAAGTATTTCTAATAGAATAAGGGGTTTGCGCAGCAACTTCTACAGCATATTACCCGCAGACGGATAGACAAACGGAAAGACTAAACTAGACACTAGAAGAGTATCTAAGACATTATATTAACTACGCACAGAATAATTGGGTATTATTATTACCAGTTATATAGTTTGCATATAATACAATACCATAAGAAGGAATGGGGATATTACTATTTAAGGCGAATTATAGGTATAAGCTAAGAACATCGTTATTACCACATTAAGTAAAGAAAATGAGTAGCACAGCTAAGCAAAGAATAGAGACGTTAATAAATCTTTATACAAACCTTAAAGAAATAGCTAAACTAGTACAAGAGCAAATAAAAAGGTACTATAATGCTAAGAGATCTAAGGGACCAGATCTAAAGGAGGGAGATAAAGTGTGGCTACTATACAAAAATTTTAAGAGTTAACGACTAAGTAAGAAGTTAGACTATATTAGACTAGGACCTTTTAAAGTTAAGTAAAGAACTTTATTAGTTATGTATAAGTTAAACCTACCAGCCAAAATAAAGATCTACCCTATATAATATATTGCAATGCTAGAACTAGCACATGGAGATATTAAGCTACTAGTTTATAAGGCAGATATATATAGAGGATAAGAAGAAGACAAATAGCAAGTTTTGAAGATTATTAGTTATAAGGACGTGGATAACAAAACGTAGTATAAAGTAAAGTAGATAGGCTATAGTAAGACTACCTAGGAACCACTAAAGCAACCTAGAGAACGCTATAGGAAAGGTACAGGAGTATTAAAAGAAAGTAGGTTAGGTAATATTAACAAGGAAGAATTACTAAAAAATAAGTTACCTAAGGGGGACCTAAGAGGAGTAATTACCGAGCTACTTGGAGTTGTTTCCCTTATAGAAAGAAAGCCAGTTCTTTTATTACCTAGCTTAAACAGACCCTGTTAAACTAGTTTCCACTCCTTAAAACAAACCTTCTTACGTACATATTCAAGACGTTAAAGATGAGTATAAGCTAGACACTAAGCTTTAAGGACATATACGGACTCTTCTAAGACACGTTAAACCTCGAGCAGCGCAAAGGCTAGTTTACCATTAAGTTTCTTAGTGGTAGATTAAATATAAAACCCTATAATAAGTTACTTAGGGAACCCAAAGACTATTAAGAGTCATAGGACGCGTATACTTAGCGTTAGAGATAGAGCGGACGTCATAGGACGATTGAATATTTGCTTTAGTGCACTCTAAACAAGAAAACGGTTATTAAGATAAAGGGCTTGCTAGCGCAATATAGACTAACCCCTCTTTTATACAGTAAGAATATAGAGACGGCATTACCTTACCCAGAGACAAGATTGTAGTAATAGTGCAAGACCAACAAGCTATAGAAGAAAAAGAAGAGGCTTTAGGCATAATAAGTAAGGATATTAACTAGACTAATTAAACGGACATCACACCTCTAGTAAACAACTTGGAGATATTAGGAATCTTTAAGGACAAAGATAAAGAGGAGGGAGATAGTATTACGGATAGCTTAAGTATAATGTTATAACTACTTAGAGAAGAGTTGGAGGAAGCTAGTTAGTTAATATAGGCATAGTCTAAGATAGATCTAGTGGAACTATATAACAAGGAATGGTAGCTAAGGTTATATAATATAATCTATATAATCTATATAATCTGTGTAATCTGTAACAGAGTAGACAGAGCACACATACCTTATAGAGCGAAGGGATTTCTTAGGCGTATAGTTGTGTATTTAAAGGACCACAGTCCCTACCCAGATAGTTCTCTCTTCGTAGTAAATCTTAGAATACAATTAGAGTTAATCTATTGGGCAACCACTCTACCAGTTATTATTACGTTGTTAATTTGTTCTTACCTACATCCCTAGCCCAATAATAGGACCCACCGTAGTTCCTGCTACAAGGTTCCGTTACAATAGATATGCAGTATTTAATAATATCCCCTTAGCCCATAATAGAAAGAATTAACGACCTTATATTAGCGAATAAACAAATGTAAATTAACGAGCAAATATACGGCCCCTTTTAACCCCTAGGACGATCGCCCGCGGAGCATATAGTCACTTACTATTAACTACTAAATATTATCTGGCAGTTTAAATAACACTATATGGTTTTCCTGTCTCCTCTTAAGGAGTGGTGACCCTTAGCGAGGGCCTAGTAACTAGGGCCTAGGCACAAAAGATACCCAGGTATATATACATCCCGCTCGCCTTCTAGTATAGTGGTAGTTTATAAATAAATCCCCCTTACGCCTTTAATAGCTCTAGGGGGGGGGGGGAGGCATAGCGTATAGGGCAATAGTTAACAAGAGATAGCATATAGGGGGTAATTAAAATATGGAACACAATAAGCATAAGTATAAGCACATAGTAATCAATTGACAAGGCCTAGCTAGGACGTAGTAAACCCTGGCTTTGGATAAGCTAAGGAAGGAAGCAGTGGTTCCTAAGGAGTTTAAACATCTAAGGAGGATAGGACGTAGCCGTAAGCCCAAAGAGCCGCTGCTACGGACAAATATAGCAAAATAGGGGTTTTTCATCCTACTGAGGTGGCTTATAGGGTTTTCTTCCTATCAATTTATAAGTTTCCCTTGTGTATAGAGTAGTCTGCGTGGGCCTAGATAGGATCCGTATTAGACATTAATTAAAGAACTACTACTATATTATTAACTTCCTATTTACCTATACAACCTAGCCCAATAATAAGTCTACCATGGTATTTCCTATAAGGCTTTGTTATATATTCACTACCTAGTTACGGTATTAATAAAGTCAAATAATATGCTATTAAAAGCACTAGTTATAACGCTATCTATAGTAGCTACGACCTTAGGGTTAGGAGGAGATACTAATATAAGAGATACTAATTCGCAGCTAGTTATAGTAGGTCAGTTACAGGAAATAGTTAATCAATTAATAGACAACAATTAAATACTTAAATATTAAATTAATAGAATCGGAGCAGCTAAGGTTAAGTTACCCTTAATTAAATAATTCTTAGGGGAGAAGTTAAAACTTAAAGGATTCCTTACATAAATGCACTTTAAGGTTATATAAGAAGGGGTAAAGTTAGTAATACTTATGGACCAAATAGTATACGTAGGACTGTTCTTAACCGGAAGAGTACTTAAGTGGTTTAAACCTTACCTTACCAAAATCTAGATAAATAGAATAATAACTACTAACTAAGAAGTACGGTTTATGTTTACTAGTTAGAATAGGTTTATAGAAAGACTTATATAGATATTTAGAGACCTAGAAGCAATAACTATAGTAAAGAGAAAACTTTAGAACCTAGTATAATGTTCTTTAGTAATTAAGTATATAATATAGGTTAAGTGGAATAATAAGGCGCTTATAGTATAGTATAAGTAGGGACTTAAGGCTAAAGTCTAGGACGCAATTATCCTAATAGAAGATGCGGAAAGTCTAAGAGATTTAATAAATTAGTTAATAAAGATTAATAATAGGATCTATTAAAGGGAACAAGCCAAGAAAGGGTAAGATAGAGTTCTATAGTTATATAAGGCACAGAATACGCATTAACAGATATAGAGTTAAAAACTATAGAATGGTGGGCCAAAGCTAATAGACTTAAGCGGTACCAAAAAATCTAAAAGATGGAGTAAAAAACTATAGAAACTTAGAGGTTAAGGATTAAGTAATTATAGGACTAAGGAGTAAAGGCTAAACCAGGGATCTTAGTAGTAGAAGACATTTAGGCGGACTCTATAATAAGAAGATTGGTTTAAAAAAGGAGCTTATATAAATTATGGAAAATAGGGTTATTTCGCCAGAGACTATAAAGGTAGTTAGGGTAACTATACGGTAAAAGGCACTAGGTTATTAGAGTATAATAATGCAGATATAGGGATATTACACAGGACTAAGGAGTGTTTAATTAAACACTTTACGTTTTATTATAATAACGCATGCCAAATTTATAAGGACGCTAAGTATAGCGCAAGCTATTAGCTATAAGAGCCAGAGTTAAAAGGACTTAAGGGAACTATAGAGTTAGATAAAGAACAAGATTAACTCTATAAGCTGGATTAAGATATTATAGTAACATATAGACAAAGATTGGTAATAATAACAATAGAGTTGGAGTACTTATTAATTAATAGTAATAAGAAAGAAAAAGAGGCTAGCTAGGAGTACTTAAATCTTAATAACGCAATAGAAGTAGAGACTAAGACCACCATAAAACGCGGTTTAGTAATAGGCATTATAACACTATTAGATACGGCATCTATTACTTTATAAAACGGAAGGAGTAATATCTAAAAGCAATTAAGCAAGTAGACAACTGCTAGTGCTAGCTTACTACTTAATAAAGGTAAAAGGCCACAGGCTTAAGATTCTTAGAAAGAGATATAAGACGCTTAAGATTCTTAAAGTGAGATAAGATATACCTAAGAACCCATAACGGACGAAAACCAATAGGAAAGGGCAGTAGCTTAGTTTAAAGATAAACAAATAAGCTTAGGATAAAGATTCCTAGGGAGCTAAGATTTTAAAGAATGAATAAGGTCTATAGTAATTCTAGGGGAACATAGTGTTTAGCCTAAAGGTTAAAAAGTTAATATAGCAATTAAGAAGCAAGACAACTTTAAGGATCCTTTTAGAAGACAAAAGCGAAAAAAAAGTATAGATAAGTTTAGATAACGAATTATCGCATAGCAAGAGTAAAAGCTAGACTAGAGATTAGCTATACTAGGATATATAAAGGACAGAGCACTAGTACAAAAAGTTATAAATAGGCTAAGGGTAGAAACACTAAGAGCTAAGTAGTTAGATAAACTGGAACAAGAAGAGGATTTAGGGATTTTAACTAGATTCGCAGAATAATATACTAAAGGTTATAACAATACAGCAATAAAGAAATACTTCCTTATGGATAGGTTATATACGCTTATAAAGCTATACCAAAAGTGGTACAAGTAGAGAGGAAATAATAAGTAGGAAGATTTCTGTATATGGCTAAATAAAAAAGTTATACTAGATTAAGCAATGTCTAAGAAGCAGATAAGCTATATAAAAGGGGCGTTAGTAATAATATTAAAGAACTTAAAAGAATAGGCCATAAATTAGAGAGAAACAATATAGGTATTAGTACCAGCAAATAATATAGTAACGTTTAGATTAATATAGGAGAGATTTAAACTTAAAAATAAGGATAAACTAAAAGTTAACCTAAAGCACCTAGCGTATTATATATTAGCATAGATCGCATATATAGATAATATATACAATATATATAGGATACCTAAGGATAAGCATTATAAGTATCTAATAAGGATATATTGGATAATAGATAAAAAGTGGTATAAGGATGCTAAGTATATGCATAGTTAGCACCTAGTAGAAGTTTAAGAGCTAGGAAACTTAATACTTTAACTAGAAAGATTTCTTATAGAAGAATACCTAAATAGATAATAGTAGTAAGAGTGCCTAGAGAATACTTATCTATAGTATATAAAGAAAGAAAAAGAACTAAGTATTAGCTATAGAGGGACCAAGTATAGTTAAGGTTAGATAGCCAATAGTTAGGAAAAGCGGAGGCCTATAGGACTAGAGGAAGTTAGTAGTAGAGCCTTAGACCCTTAAAGGAATTACAGGACAATACCTAAACTTATAAGTTAAATAGCAAGACCAAAAGTTTAAAGCGTTAGTAGATAGTAGAGTAATAAGGAACTATATATTACTAGCAGCAGTTAAAAAAAATAGGGTTACTATATAGGTAGAAAAAACACCTATACCTATTAATAACGATTTTAGGAGATCCGATAGCCTATAGAGGAGGCATTATTAATCTTAAAACAGGATTAATTTAGTTAACCATTAAAGGGAGACCAGTTAAAATGTCTTTTAATATCCTATTATTAGGAAAGGATAAGGCAATATTAGGAATGCCTTAGTTATAGAAATATAATCTAAAGATTAATTAGGTTATAGGATAGGTTAATATTAAGGATACATAATAATATAGGATGCGATAGTAAACCAAGATAGTATGGTACTAAGTTGGAGCAACTTATAAAGAGACTAAGTAAGGCTTAAGTTATATACCAAAGAGATATTATAAGTATAGCAAAAATCTATAGAGCCTAAAAAGTAAAAAGCTGTTAGAGTATATAGTATAGGACTATAAGATAGAGTTAGAACCAGGAATAAGTTTAAAGTTCTTTCTAATTTATAAGCTTACTAAAACCAAGTTAGTAGCATTTAAAAAGTTTGTCCAGGAAAACCTACGAAAAGGGGATATTAAACTATCGCAGTTATTAGTAGGATATCCAGTATTATTTATCCTAAAGAAAAATGGAAAACTTAGGATATATATTAACTATAGATAGTTGAACAGTATTATATAAAAGGATAGATATCCTTTACCCTTAATTAGCAAAATCTAAAATAGGATAGGTAACGCGTAAATCTTCATAAAAATAAATCTAAGGCGGGCGTACCATTAAATTAGAATTAAGGAAGGCGATAAATAAAAGGCAGCCTTTAGGTTAAAGGAAGGACTATATAAGCCATTAGTAATGCAGTTTGGGCTTATAAATACATCAGCTATATTTTAGAAAAGAATTAATAGTGTATTAGAAGAACACCTTAATAAGTTTATTATAGTATACCTTAATAATATTATCATCTACTTAATAAGCGAGGAAGAACATAAAGAATATGTTAAGTGGGTCTTAAAGAGACTATAAGAAGAAAAGATGCTAGTAGCAATTAAGAAATGCAAGTTCTTTACCAAGAAGACTAATTTTGTTAGATTTATTATTAAACTAGGTAAGATTAGCATAGACCTAAAGAAAGTAGAAGCTATAGTTAGTTAGCAGGAACTAGAGAACATTACGCAGTTAAGATTGTTCCTAGGGTTTTGCAACTACTATAGGAGGTTTATTACATAGTAGTTAAAGAATATTAAGCCGTTTATAAGACTTATAAAGAAAGAGGAACTATAGATATAGGGTAGTAAGTAAAGGAAACTATTTTAAGAACTTAAAGAGCTGTTTATCTAAGAACTAATCCTTAAGATTTATTAACCATAGTTAGAGACAGTGGTCGAAATAGATATATTAGACTTTGTATTAGAAGTATACCTACTATAGAAGCATCTAGACAGATGGCATCTAGTAGCATACTATAGTTAAAAGATAACACCACTAGAATTAAACTACGATATCTATAATAAGAAGTTGTTAGGTATAGTTATAGTACTTAAGGAATAGAGAGTATTCTTATAAGGTATAGAGAAACCATTTATAGTTAAAACGGATTATAAGAACCTAATAGGGTTCCTAACTATAAAGGAGCTTAACCGCAGATAAGTTAGATAGGCGGAAATGCTTATAGAGTATTACTTTAAAATTTAGTATACCAAAGGTACTAAAAACGTAAGAGCGGACATACTTAGCAAAAAGACGGAGTTATAAAACAAAGAAAAGCCGTTAGGGGCTATGTTAAGAAAAGACGAAGATAGATTAATTAGGTATAATTATCTAAAGCTAGTAGCTATAATAGAAGGACTAGAACAAGTTTACAAAATATTAGAGAGTAAGTGGTTATAAAGGATTTAAGAAGCATAAAGTAAGGATTTAGAGTTAGAATAGTATAAGTACTGTAAAGCTATATATATACCAAAAGCAATCGCAGAAGAGTTTATTAAGGAATTCTATAAGGGAATAACTTAAGGATATAACGGAGCTATAGGCTTAGTGTTAAGACTTTAAAAGGAATATATTATTTAAGGAATCTAGGGTATAGCGAGATAAGTTACTAAAGAGTGTCTAGATTACTAAAGAAATAAACTAATAAGATATAAGCTATACGGAGGGCTATAACCTATTAAAATACTAAAGAGACTATAGGAGGTTATATTATGGGACTTTATTATAAAGTTACTAAAGTTAAAAGATCCTATTACTGGATAAAATTACAACGCGATCTTAGTAATAGTGGACAAGTTAACTAAGTAGGGCTACTTTATAGCATATATAAAAGAAATATTAGTAGAGTATATGGCTAGAATCTATATTAAAAAAGTATTTATAAGACACAGAGCACTAATAAAGGTTATATTAAATAGAGATCTAAGGTTTATAGCAGTATTCTAAAAGATATTTTTAGCCAAATAGGGAGTTTAAGTAGTAATATTAATAGCATATTACCCATAAATAGATAGTTAAACGGAGAGACTAAACCAGATATTGGAATAGTACTTAAGACACTATATTAATCACGCGCAAAACAATTAGGTATTGTTATTACTAGTTATATAGTTTATATATAATACAACACTATAGGAAGTGTCGGGAATGAGGCAAGCTGCCGTCACGCCAGGCATATTGCCGTCACGTGCTGACGTGGCCCTAGCGTGGTGAGGAACCTTAAGTTCCTCACCCCTTTCCTTATTCCTATTAAGAATAAATTAACCATTATTATACTATCTACGAACCGTAGCTACGTGATATCACCTTATGTTACTAACACTGATCAGTAGTTAACTTCACTGTTATACTACAGAACAGCTAGGTATTCCACTAAGAAGAGATAAGCCACTGTACCAGTGCTACTCGTGCTAAAGGAAGCTGTTTTATAAGGTCAGAACTGGTCCTAAACCTTAAATAGAACTCTTCCATGAATCTAAGGATTTAAAGGCTAGAACTAGTCCTAAGCCTTTCTAAGATTACGGATTCTTGCGTCTATTACGCAGAATAACACGCTTTACAAGTCTTCGCGATTTAAGGCCAGAACTGGTCCTGAGCCCTATAATCACAAATACACGTCTAAATGCGTACTAAACGACGAACGCGTACCAAACGACAATCCCTACGCCAATAACACTTCCCTCCCTCTAAAAACATGGCTACGCCTACTTTAAACAACTGGGAAGACTCCTTACCACTAGGGGTAGCTTCGTACGCGAAACTCATTAATGAAAATTGGGATGAATTTACCTTTAATATAATAACTTGTACCGTAAAATAAGTTAATAGCTTTCTCCTATACCGTATTATATTCTACCAAAGTAGACACTACGCCGATGTATAGCTGTGGGAATATTTTAGGGAGAATTTTATAGGATAGACCGCTAATACCTAGGCACTTGGCAATATTGATATTGTTTAGGATTTTTAAGACTTCCTCCGTAGAAATGGGGTATACGTTGCTGAGAACAGCAACCCAATTGCTAGTAATATTTAGGCCGTTATTACTGGTATAGAAGAACCAGTATGGACGGAAGCTGAGATTATATATTAACTATGGAAACCTAGAACCAACCCATATTCTTTAAAAGGTAACTTTAATTTGGAACGAAACCCCTAGAACGCTACTCTCCTACCTAGAGGTGCTCTCCTACCTAGAGGTACTTGTCCTCTACCTCCGCCGCCTCCAGCTCCTCTACTCTAGCCAACCGGTAACCCTCTACTATAAGAAGTTACGAATCTGATGAAGGTATATTTGGACAAAGAGAAGAAGTTTAGAGGAGAATTATATAATATACTTAGAGCAAAACTACAGGTCTTCTATGACTGTTGCAATAAGGTTAGAATTTAACGCCACTAGTACCACCACGCTTTCTCCATTATATTAAAGAGATGGGCAGCAATATTCTATTATAACTATATTGCGGGTAAAAACTATAGCTTTAATATAATGCTTTAGCTTACTAGAGCCCACTTTAAGACCGATAAAAATCGCCAGCTTTATATATCTGAATAGTAGGAGACTATATTCTAAAGAGTTATTGCTTCTAACCTAATAAAGACTTATTTAGAGTGCCTTTAACTACTCTTTAATAAACTCTAGAAAATCTAATATGGCCTTACTAAAACTTACTAAAATGAGAATAGCCTAAGGGACTAGGTTATCTTAGCATGCCACAGCGTTCCTAAGTGTAACTTGGCGCTATATAAACCTGTAGATATATTTAAAGGAGTATATACTGAGCTACGCTCTACTGTAGGTACTATAATGCGAATATAAGAATCTCAATAGTTCTATACCAAAAACCCTACCTAACTAAGTATTCCCGACTAATATAATTATAACTGGACTGATTAAATATATGGTGGCCGTGGTAGGGAATACAGAAGAGGGTACGATTAATATTAACTATAAGGCAACCGTAAAGGTCCTGGTGGAGGTTCATTTTAAAGTAATTGCTAGAAGAAGTGCTATATTTGTAAGAAGCTAAATTGCTAGTTAACTAGACACTCCCTTAATAAGCGAAAAGAGGTATATAATAAGTTCTGTTAAAGTGTAAGAAACGTCGGAAATTGCGAGGTCACTATGGCCTACTTTTAAAGCTTCCTGGTTCAATACGAAGGCGTAGAAGACCTTAAGGGTGAGGTTAATAAGACTAAACAGCTCCTTATAGATATGGAAATTGAGGACTACTCTCCTAACCAATACTTTACTAAGTATGGTAAGGTAGATGGCATATAAACCTATCAGTATCACCCGGGGGGGTACTGCAATTGCAATATAAGGTAACAGGTTCTTTGATTCATTCGTGTCTTTCGCAGAGGATCGTAAGGATTGCGGTGCCTAAATAGGGGGCTGATAAGTCACCGTAAGGATAACTAATCAGAGACATGACCACGTAACCTCTACTTATACAGACACTGGCGACATTTACAAAAAGGAAAGAAGGTAAGAAAGTATAAAGGAGAAGTATATAGGTCAACAGGTGCTTAGGGCAGTAATCGCGAATATCTCGGGTATTGCGAATATTACGGATATTGCAGACGTTGCGGATATTGTTACGGATATTGCGGATATCGCTACAGATGTTGCGAATATTGCGGATATCGTGAACATTCGGATATTGCGGTAGAGACAGGTAGGCGCGTATAAGGTGTTACTAAGGTGTCCCATAACAGAGCGTAGTTAAAGTCAGAACTAAAGGTGTGGCGGCTTTAAAAGGTATAAAAGTTATCACAGACTATAGGGGAAGTAGGTAGAAGGGCTAAGTCCTATCTATTGTTATTAAAATGACAGTTAAGGAAGTTGATATCAACGGTAAGGTCAGGAGGGTTATTGTCGTAGAGGTAGGTAGCGCTCTTGCCCTTATTATTACTACTTTTATTATTAACATTACCGCGCCTTACTATACTAGGTTCCGTACTACCAGGGTCTATACCACCAGGCTCTATGCTACCCATAAGGCTATAGGCAAAGGCATCATTGTTTATAGACGTGACTATATTCTTAGCTGTTTTAATCGGTATTAGTCCGTTTAAGGTCATAAAGTGCTTAATACCATAGTCATTATAAAAGAAGTTACCGCTAGTAGGAACTACAGTTGGGGTTAATATATTAAATGCTATAGCCGTTATATCCTTATTGAAGTCGTCGTTAATATTATTGTCCGCGAGGTACTGGTGGTCACGTCTTTTAAATCCTTCTCTTGCTTTATTATATTCTTCTTTAGTGTGCCTAGTTAACTAACAGTCTCCTTTCTTACACACAAAGCACGTCCTAGCATTATTGCTGTAACAATTATTTAATGAACTTAGTCGAGACATTGGTTAGTGGTAGCGACGGTTAGTAAAGAATACGTCCGTAGGCTATTCCGTAGGCTATAAGAACACATTGGCGGGTTATCCTATAGTACCATTGATCTTCTTATAAGTGACAATTGACGATCGTAGGCTGTTTATAAGGCCAGTAAGTATAGTAGGTGGGTTGGAGTAAGCTGCCTAGTAAGCAGTAACGTCTTAATAAGCGATGATGAGCTTATTATATAGAAAGTCGTTGTTACGGAGGTTAGCATCAAGACCATACTATAAATAACGGAGGTCGTTAAGCAGTAGCTATAGGCAGTCCCCTATAGACTTGCTTTCATTTTTTATTATTACGGTCTTTAAGGTTATAGCGTTCTATTTTACTAAGATTCCACGCTTGTATTCTAGTCCTTTAAAGTGGTTGCGTATAGCATTACAGATACTGTTAAAGGTGGTATAGGTTACCTTATTCTTATAGTAGAAGTTAAGAGCAATACCCCATAGCATTATCGGAAAGCCTTTAATCTTTACCTTTTATAGTATATCAACCCTGTTACAAAGGTCGTTGAAAATCGTAAGCTTGCGGTTAAAGTTATTATCCTTTCTACTATACTTGCTTTTCTCCGTATATATCTTTACCAAGGTTGCTAAGTCTCTGCCATAGGTAGTGGCTTTGGCTTCTATAGAAGGAGCTATAACATTCGTAGAGGGGGCCGTGACGTCCATAGGGGGAGCCATAACGTTTATAGGTGAGGGAGGCTTAGCCGTAGGGAGGTTATTCAAGACAGCTAGGGTCGGGGTAGGTGCCGTTAAGGGAGTTAATAAACGTGATTTAAGACGGCGGTTAATAACATACAAATTAAAGCGTCCTTTATTATTAATGTATAGCTTAATTTCTGCATCTAACCATTCTATAGGGTTATCTTCGTGGGCAACATTATATAGTACTTATAGTACTGACTTGCTCTTCTTATTAAAGACCCATACTCCGTTGCGTCAGAGTAGTTATTTAAGTCCCGTAAGTACAGGCCTATTAGCGTCTTTAAATGTCTATACCTCAAAATTATTAAAGTCCTTTTGGTATAATTCCCATAGGCTTTTATCTTTAAAGTTATATTTAGTGTACTCATTGATTTTAAAGTTAATGTAGTTAGTAATATCTTCTGCGGTAGTCTTGTTGGTTAAGGTAATTCCATTACTCCAGTTCGGACGTTGGGTTCCTGTGTCAGACATGATTAACTAGCGTAGATTATGGTGTAGGTCGTGGTCTTACGTGTCAAGCGGTTAATAGGTATTAGGGGGTACTGGCGCTTAGTAAAGAGGTCGTACTGGGTATTAATTTTACGTGGTGGACGCGAACCAAACGAAGCCTTAGTAGGAGCCAGTTCTTTAAGTTCCCAGGGCCTTAGTAGGAAGGGTTCTCCTTAGTAAACGCGACGTAATTGACGGGTCTTGGTAGGAGCGATCGCGTATCGTCTCTTAAGTGGTTGTTTTGCGTGATAGACGCGAACCGAACAAAGCCTTAGAGGAGTCGGTTCTTTGAGTTCCTAGGGCCTATACAGAAAGGGTTCTCCTTAGTAAACACAACGTGGTTGACGGGCCTTAGTAGGAGCGATCGCGTGGTGCCTCTCTTCGTAATAACACCTGGCTAATCTATAATATCACTAATCAGTGTCGGTATCACCCGGGGGGGTACTGCAATTGCAATATAAGGTAATAGGTTCTTTGATTTATTCGTGTCTTTCGCAGAGGATCGTAAGGATTGCGGTGCCTAAATAGGGGGCTGATAAGTCACCGTAAGGATGACTAATTAGAGACATGACCACGTAACCTCTACTCGTACAGACAAAACCATTACTGTTCTTAATAACCAATCTACGCTCTATTCTATTATAAAGTTAGATATCTTTAATAAGCTAAAGGAGAGCTCCGTGTTCTTCTTTAACAATAGATACTTAGCGAATGTCTTCTATGGTATTATGCCAGATACTAGAGCCGCAGGAGTATCTACAGCAGGAGAACCTTAAGTTTAAGCCCTTTAGTAGCTTAATAACTCTGTTTAGATTAACCATTTAACGGTAGGCTAATATATAATTTGTTTTAGCAAGGGTACTGCGATCTCTCTTAGTATAATTAGGGTCTAAACCCCTTTAGGATATATTACTTTCTATATTATTCCTACAAACACTCCGTTTCTATTTTGCATTAAAGATATAGATAAATTAGGCATTAGGCTTAATAACCTTAAGAATATACTTATTTAGGGAGACAATTGGGTGCCTATTATGCGTAAGTAGGGTTACCCCTAGTTGCTCCTTTATTAACTAGAAAAGAGTATTGCTTAAAGCCACTTAACTAAATTAGAATTACGCTAATTGCACTATTATTTTAGCCACCTATCCGTTTATTAATTACTTAGGGTTCTTTAGCAAGCAGGCTATAAAGTTAAGGTTAAGGTAATTAAGCATCTTATAAAGTACTGCTATTACTGCTAAATAAACCAGAAGTCCCCTGGCCGATTTAAGTTTACCCTTAAAGATAACTACAACTTTAACTTCTGTATTATTGTTAACGTTATATATCTTAGTAGCAAGCTAGTACTTTAAGTTATTAACTTCTTAACCTCCTTCCAAGCCGCATAATTCTTAAAGGATATATCAGCTAAGAACGTATGGAATACCCTTTAGTTATACTAGATTAATGTTTACCTAGGACCCCCTAATTAAATTATCTATAATATAGGAAAGAACTTCTTATCTATAGAGTTCCAACAATAGATAAAGGTAATGGCAATTAAGGTTAAGGAAGTCTCCGTTAAGGCGCATAATAGTATTAGAAAAGTGGAGCGATATTATACGCCATTATACCGCGTATATAAGATTATCTCTTTGGAACTAAAGGATGCTAGCAAAGAATTTACCTTGTAAATAGCTGTTAAAGCTATTAACGATTCCGCTAGCCTAGATAAACTCGTACCTATATTACTAGTCTTTGGCGCCTACCCTTGAATAACTAACAATTCTCTACTATCTCCCTCCGTTGTGTAACGAGCCGAGGCTATTCGCAAGGCAATAAAGGAGGTGTAATGTCTCTACGCTATATACCAGGTTAATGACGCACTAGGAATAAGAAATGGCTTAAACACTTTAACTACGCTTAATCTGCCACTCCAGTCTAAAGTACGCGTATAGTGTGAAAAGGAAGAATGGTTAGGCCCATATTAACTTATTGCAATTAATGGTTAAACTTGTACTATTTAGATGCCTTACGGACCTACTTAATTCCGTTTAACTGTTATTAAGCCTTACTATAAAGATAACAATTCTGAGCCTTTATAGGATGCCCTAGAAGATGCCCTAAAAGAGAACTATAATTAACGTGCTTTAGAAGACGACTACAATCCTAATACAATTATAGTAGATACGCTACAACTATAACGCGGTAGAGGTCGCCTGAAGGGATTATAAAATTACTAATATCTTGTTAATTTTAAAGAACAATTTGTTGCCGCTATTAAGAATAGAGTTGAGTTATTAATAGCCTTTATAATAGCCAAAGAGAAGGCTGACTTTAAGCTCGCAAAACAGCTCTAAAAGGAAGGTTATATTATAACCCTAGGAGCTCCTTTCTAAGCATCTAATAAGCAGGAGATTAACGGTCTTATTACAAGAGGAGTCTTTAAATTTAAGAAATATAACCCTACTAAGTTTAATAAAGTTTATATCTTTAAATTAAGAATAGTTAATAAAATTAAGGGTAAAGCTACTAACGCCCTATTTAAGAAATTAAGGCTTGTTATCTAAGGTTACAATAATAATAGTAAGGAGGTAATTCTTATATAATTTTCTATAATTTAACAAGCTAGTTAGTGAGTTATTATTACACTAGCTCCCTCCTTAATAAAGAATAGAATGGTGGTTTATTTATAAGATATCACTTAGGCCTATACCCAATCAGAGACACACCTTTAGCGCTTAATATTAGCATACCTTTTAGAGCAAATTCGTCACTAATATCCCAAAGATACGATTATGGTTGTGCTTAAGCTATTATATAGAATTGCAGAGGCAGGAACCCATTAGTGGGCTACCTATAGCAAGTACTATAAAGAGAAGCTTTTAATAACTACTTCTATATTCGACCTATGCTTTCTAATTATAACTATAGGAACTCCATTTGGAATTATCGGCATGCAAACTAATAATATAATTATCTTAGGAGACGACCAATTCTTAGCTCTTAAAGAAGATAAGTTAGTAAAGGTAAATCTTATAGCAAAGTTAAAGGAAAAGCTTAATTTAATAACACTATTACTCTTTAATAGATGCACCCTCTCCCTAAATAAGGATTCTATTGCTTTACGCCAGAAGGGTTAAGGTAAGAAGATTAACGTTATTAACGCTAATTCTCTAAAGCAAGGATATATAGAGCAACGCGCTTATGGAGCTTATATTGCTTCTATCTATTAACCCAAGGCTTTATTTAATCTTTTTATTGCCGCCCAACACCAGGAACTAACTAAGGACGACGTTCTTGCCCTAAATAAACGTCTTTTCTGGCAAATGAACCATCTTAATTAGGGACTACTCTACGTACCTATTAATCTTCCTACCACTAAGCTCTTTGTATTTGTTAATAGATTGTTTATAAATAATAAAGATTTTAGCTCCTAGTTAGGATATAAGATTATTATTATAAACGAATTTACTAGAGAGAATGACTTTATAATCTATAGCAATCTTATCTATTAGAGCTCAACTAAGAGTAAACGCGTTATTTAAAGCGTTCTAGCGTTAGAGATATATAGAATGGTTAGCGGAGTTAATATAGCAATTACAATTAGAACTACCCTAAAGATAATTATAGATTAACTTAAACTTCCTATTATCCCTACAATCGTATGCACTAATTTATACTCCCTCTATAAGTGCTTGGTTAAGCTTAGTACTATAAAGGAGAAGCGCCTTATAATTGATATTATAGCACTTTGTTAATCCTATAAACAGTAAAAACTCTTTAAGATTTAATGGATTAATAGTTAAGATAACCTAGTAGATGTAATAATAAAGGCAAACCTAAACAAGGCTCTAAAAACGTTTATTAATATAAATACTCTACATATATAAGTTAAAGGTTAGGTTAAAAGGGAGTAGGAGTATAACATTCTATAGACCCTAACTTAAACTAGCTAATTAGGATTTTCTATCCCCAGGATAGAAAATCGCTATTGGCTCGCTTACTACTAGCGCCTTGGCGGCCTACCTGTCTTTACATTATCCGCCAAATTCTGCCAACTGCCGCATTGTCGCATATTGTCGCATATTGTTTGGTATTGTTGTACACTGTCTGGTATTATCGCATCCTGTCTGTTTGTATATATATAGATGGCAACCACAAAAAGAAGAGTTGCCAGTGTTGGGAATAAGGCAAGCTGCCGTCACGCCAGGCATATTGCCGTCACGTGCTAACGTGGCCCTAGCGTAGTAAGGAACCTTAAGTTCCTTACCCCTTTCCTTATTCCTATCAAGAATAAATCAACCATTATCATACTATCTACGAACCGTAGCTACGTGATATCACCTTGTGTTACCAACAGGAAGGGATAGGCATATTACCTTTTAAGACAAACTATGGGTACGAGCTAAGGACATTATTATTACTATAATAAGTAAAAAAAATAAGTAGTACAGCTAAAGAAAGAATAGAGAACTTAATAAATCTTTATACACACCTTAAGGAAACAGCTAAACTAGTACAAGAAAGAATAAAAAGGTACTATAATACTAAGAGATCTAAGGGACTAGATCTTAAGGAGGGAGATAAAGTATGGCTACTATATAAAATTTTAAGAGTTAACGACCAAGTAAGAAGTTAAACTATATTAGACTAGGACCATTTACAGTTAAAGTAAAAATCTTAGAAGTTATATATAGACTTAACTTACCAGAAAAGATAAAGATTTACCCTATATAGTATATTATAATGCTAGAGCTAGTATATAGGAATATTAAGCCACTAGTTTATAAAGCAGATATATATAGAGGCTAAGAAGAGGATAAATAGGAACTTTTAAAGATTATTAGTTATAAGGACATTAATAGTAAAACATAGTATAAAGTTAAGTAGATAGGCTATAATAAGACTACTTAGAAGCTATTAAATAATTTAAAAAATGCTATAAGAAAGGTATAGGAGTATTAGAGGAAAACGGGTTAGGTAGTATTAATAAAGAAGGATTACTAAAGAACAAACCACTTAAAGGGGACCCAAGAGGAGCACCTGCCAACGTACTTAGAGTTATTTCCCTCTTTATTAGAGGAAAATCCGTTTTTTTATTACCAAGTTCCTAAAGACCCTATTTTATAAGTTTCTACTCCTTAAAACGCACCTTCTTACGCACCTTCTTAAGACGGATTAACTAAGTAGACGCAGCTAGATAAGAGTTAAGAGCCTATTATTAAGCAGCGGTAGCCTCTTACTTAGCGTTATAAAAATAATAAAGTTTAGCCAGCGCTACTAAGAGCTTATTATTAAGTTTTATAGCAGTAGATTAAACCTAGGACCCTAGTAGTAATTAATAAGGGTACTTAAAGGCTATTAAGAGTAATAAAACGCGTACACTTAGTATTAAAAACTAAGCGAACGTCGCAGGACGATTATATGTTTGCTTTAGTGCACCCTAAAAATAGGAAGAGGGTTGCCAAGACAAAGGACTCACTAATATAACGCAAACTAACCCCTCTTTTACATAATAAGAATATAGAGATAGTATTACTTTACTAAGAAACAGTATTGTAGTAATAGTACAAGAGCAGCAAACAGTAGAAGAAGAAAAAGGAGCTTTAGGTATAATAAGTAACAATATTAACTAAATTAATTAAGCGGACATTATACCTTTAGTAAATAACTTAGAGATATTAGGAATCTTTAAGGATAAAGATAAAAGGGAGGGAGATAGTGTTATAGACGCTTTAAGTACAATGTTATAACTACTTAAAGAAGAGTTAGAAGAAGCTAGTTGGTTAATATAGGTATAGTTTAAGATAAATCTAGTAGAACTATATAACGAGGAATGGTAGCTAAGGTCATATAATGTAATCTGTGTAATCTATATAATCTATAAGATCTATAATAGAGTAAATAGAGTAGACAGAGCGGATAGAGCAAGGACTTTCTTAGGAGTTAGGATATATATTTAAAGGACCATAGTCCCTACCTAGATAGTTCCTTTCCTTATAGTAAATCTTAGAATATAATTAGAGTTAATCTATTAGGCAACTACTCCACCAGTTATTATTTATACTTGTTATATTATTGACTTCCTATTTACCTATATAACCTAGCCCAATAATAAGTCCACTGTGGTATTTCCTATAAGGCTTTGTTACATTTAACAGTAAGAATAAATCTAGTATATTAACCGTAGCTTTCTTCTGTTCTATTGCTTCCGACTAGCGGTTTAAGTAGTAAGATAGTATTAGATAGTGCTTTAAGTTAAATTTAAGATAGTGTATAGTACCGTGCTTTCTGTTCTTACAGTGCTGTTAAAGGCAGTAATGGCGTTTAAGCAGCATATATAAATACTTGCCTTTAGCTTCTAAATGTTTATGCTATTTAGCAGCCTCTTTCTGCATTTTAGTGGTAGTTAACGCCTTATTTTTACTAGCAGCTTCCTCCACTACGCCTTCGTGATCCTCGCCAGATAACTCTGCCTCTTTATTAGCCGCTACTTTGGCTGGAATACCTCTTACTTAAAGCGCCGCATTAATAGCTGCAGTAAAATTAGGGTTTCTAGCATTAGCAGACGCGTTAATAGGTGCAGTAGCGGCTTTATATTTAACTGTAAAATCAACCCTCCATACCCTCCTTACGTACTTTAACTGTGCCTCTATTATTCCCTCTACTTTGCGCTATTTGTCTGCATTATTAACCTCTTTAGGTATTGTAGGATCCTTTAGATTTAATAACGCAATAATAGCAGTTAATTAATTAAGCTGGAAAGAACAAAGACCGTAATATTCGTTGGCTTAATGCGTATTTTGGGCGACAAACTCTTAGTATTTAAAGGCTCTAAATGGGACGGCTAGAACATTAGTGAATATCTTTATGGTATTGGCGCATACAATTATATTTAGAATAAAGGTTCGATGATCTTTAGGCTGTGCTACAATAGTAGAAGGCGTTAGTATAGGTGGTATAGGTTCAACAGTAAGGTCTACCTCTTTAGGCGCTTTTGAAGTATTCTTTACAGTATTTTTGGGTGCTTTGGCTCTCCTCTTGTGCGTCATAGCGCTAACTAAAATAGGAAACAATATAGGCTTTAAATAGCTTCAAAAAAATAGGCGACGGCGATATATTAGCATGGAGGATGGGTGGTGGCATGCGCGAGTACAGAAAAAGGGTTCAAACAGGTGAGGATTCGGCAAATTTCTATTTTTGATTATGGTTTCTGACATTTAATCGTTTCTTTCTGAAGCGACTGTAGAGCTCGGCTTAACACATGTCCACCTCGCCTTCACAAGGGCTGTCGAACCATGAATTCAATATGCAGCGGGCAGCCTTATTATATGCACTTAAGCATATGCTAAAGTAAGTGATATATTTCTTAAAGTTATGCTATGCAGAGTACAAGTATTTTCCATTTTGACCATCAACAAGCACACGAATATTCAAGGAGCCGTAAGTACTAATTTACAACCTTCCTTCATTTACAACCCCTAAAACGCCCGAATGCTAGTCTCATCCCTGATCAGAATCTCGCCTCAACCTTCTGCTCAATATCCTGTAGAGCCCAATCATTCCTTGCCTTCTTCGACCGAACTGAGTCTACCTGTGCCTTGGTGAATCCCTTCGCCTCGACAGCTGGGTTGTATCCAAGACCAGTTTTCTTTGCGACAACGTCGCTGGAAACAGTCTGAGCTGCCTTTCCGTCTGCCCTCTTGTATACTGTGCACACGGCGGCACCACCAAGGCCAAGATTGTGCTGCAGTGCCGCTGTGGTACCCTCAACTTGTCGGTTGTTAGCCCAGCCTCGCATATGCCAAACTAATTCCGCGCACTGAGCAAGGCCTGTTGCGCCAAGGGGGTGTCCCTTGCTGATTAAACCACCGGAGGGATTGATTACAACCTTCCCGCCATAAGTGATTCCTCCTTTCCGGATCAACTCGTGAGCCTTACCCTTAGGTGCGAGACCCAATGCCTCGATGGTGACCATTTCGTTAGCTGAAAAGCAGTCGTGGAGCTCGCAAACTTTGATTTCATCTGGTGCGACGTTGGCCTCAGCGAGGGCGGCTTTCGCAGCATTTTCCGACATAGAGTACCCAATTAATTCGATAGCGCTGCGGTTAAAGAGATTCGGGCTATCTGTAGCAAGACATTGGCCAGCAATGAGAATAGCTTGATCCTTTAATTCTGGTCGAGCGTCGAGGAATGCTTGAGACACAAGGACAGCGGCAGCACTACCGTCTGATGTAGGACAGCATTGAAGCTTGGTAAGGGGTTCATGGATCATCGGAGATTTCATGATTTGCTCAAGGGTATATTGGTCCTGGAACTGAGAATAGGGGTTATTTTTGGAATGGAGATGGTTGATGCGGCCAATCTCGGCGAAATCTTCGAGTTTTGAGCCATATCTTCATGAGGTTAGCATTTAAAGCAGATAGTGATTGTATACCCCGGTCTTCAACCAAGGGGTTGGAACGAGAACTTACTTCTCCATGTGCTCCCTTCCGGCATTACCGAACATCTGAGCAGCACCGGGTGCCTTGGTAATGCCTCTGATTTCCTTCATCATTAAGTTAGTAGTTCCGGTAGGGTTTGCGCGGTCCCGAAAGAAGGTCTGCAAGCTCCCCGGAAACATCTTCTCGAACCCGACAACTAACACGCAGTCTACAGCACCGTGCGCAATCATATTCCTGCCCATGTACAGGCCGGTTGACCCGGTTGAACAGTTGTTGTTCACATTGTAGATGGGAATTCCTGTCATGCCGAATTGATAGAAAACACGCTGGCCGGAAGTACTGTCGCCGTAGCAGAAACATGCTACACCTTGGTCGACATCGTCGTAGTTGATGTGCGCATCCAGCATAGCCTTCACACCGGATTCAAAACCCAGTTCTGTGTAGTCAACCTTTCCTCGGGGCTTGATGAACTTGGTCATCCCAACACCCAGTACGTATACCGGCGTATTTCCTTTCCTGTTAACCATTTTGTGAATGTAATGGCCTTAGTTAGAGAAGTACGTAAAGAAACAAAGAAAGCTTGGGTAGAAGGCTTGGAAGCGGCGGGTAAGCTGGAGCAAGTGGCAGAGCAAGCAAATTAGCTTGACAGTTGGGGTTGATATAGAAGTATTATGAGTACCCCAGATACTAAAGTTAAAGGGTCGAACCGAGGTTGACTCGTTTAGGGCAAACGTAGCATATGGAGCTTTGCCTCCCCCGCCATTGAATGGAGCGCGAGGTCAGTCCCAGTAAATCATAGCCGAACTACATGAGTACTACATGTGTCTAGAAATTTATCGCTATATCAATACTAATCTACCAATTGTCTTGTCCATTATATCCTGACCTTCCTACGCTTCGGAAGCAATGTTTTCGGCATTCTATGAAGATGACATGCACAGCGACATGTGCAGTACATATGTAAGATACCGAATATCGTGACCGGAGAACATTTCTTCATCACAAAAAGCCTTACCGTAAGGCTTTTCAGATAATACCACATAGCAAACCTCATGAATCGCACCGCAAAATGGCAATAATCTTTGCAAGCACATCCTAAATCGGAATTATAAGCATGCAATGGGCTTATCAGAGTAAATATGAAACTACGTGCACACAACATCCCCACCTCTTTCGCATCAATGATGTCTCCCGGTTTGATTCCGGCTCCATCACTGGAACTTACTACCCAGGAAGGCATTTTTATAACATGTACGGGCGTTAGTTACTGTCGCTTTGCTCTATTTGTTCTTTAAAAACTGGCTTTCACCGGTTAAGGTCTGATATACCCGAACCGAACCGTTTCCAGCTCTGCAGAGACTTCGATTGCTGCGGACTTGTTGCAGACGTATCATTCTAGCGCTATCACTTTGTTAAAACTATTCGAAACATGTCCTATCCGCAGGCTGTCTCCATATGACTCCTTGCTTCCCGCCTCAATCCAACTCGGGTTATTGATGACTACCTTGAAAGAAGACAAGCGTTGTTTCACTTGTACTTAGTTATATTAACCAGAGAGCGCGGGACTTTGGGGCTTTGGGGCTTACCTACAATTACACTGCATTTCCTTGATCAATAGGGGATTATTTCGGGATATTTCCTCGGATACTTTATGGCCCTGCTCTAATCTAATGTCCCGAGGAAAACTCGCCAGCAGACACAGACGTGTACACGGAATAACCGGTAATGACACTACCCCTATGTACGCCAAAAAAGCAACGGATCCCGCTACTTCTGCATGCGCAGTGAAAGTCGTCGCGTCGAGCAGTTCGATAACAACTCTAAAGTCACGCCCCAGGAGCTTGGAAAATACCGCCACTATGCGGCCCCGTGCTCGCGTCTCTCTTCTGTAGGCACGCCGGCTTCATTCTTCTTAATACCTCTAGCACTAGGCGTGAGGTACGTGTTATCCAGACCCGGCAAGTCCTCACCCTCCAGCGGTTACCAATGCTTGCTTTTAACCGGATTGACGCCCAAGATATACATTGTATCAATCTCTTCCAGTGTCCTGTTCTGGCTCTCACACACGAAGAAATAAACCACTACCGCACCCATAAAGCAACAAGCTGCGAATATGTATCCGTATCGGTAGTCGATAGCGCTGGTAACATATGGAGTGAAGAAACTGATGAGGAAGTTCCATACCCAGTCGGATGCCCTGGCTAGCGCCATGCATTTGGCGCGGTAACGAGAGGGATATATCTCACCAACGAGAGCCCATACGATTGGTCTCCAAAGTCATGGCGAAGCTAGCAATGAAGAGGCAGGCGAAAACGGTCATAACATAGCCGATGGCTAGAGGATTAGGGCTGGCGTTCTGGTCAAGAGCGAAATGGTCGAGCAAAGTGAAGGCCTGGTGATTCGATTAATAACTCCACAATGATAATCAAAGAGGGACGGCGACCAAACCTTTCAACAGTGTAAAGATCGGGGAAAGTAGTACCGAAATTTACGCTTCCTAGAATCATACTTGTCACGTAGCTGTTTGGGAGTCCGACGGACGCAAAAGTGGAAGTCCAGTAGTAGAAGAAGTCGGCACCGGTAAGCTGTTGTAAAGCCTAGAGCGTGATACCAGTGCGGTAGGCCATCCTGGGTCCAGTGAAGATCTCATACCAGGGATGCTTGTGTCAGATAATCTGTATTCTCTAAGGCGTGGGACACGTGCGTTGTGAGTCTCTTCATAGAGCCCCAGGGGCCCCAGGTCAACATCAAGAACGATCAAGTCAAGATCATCAATCAATCAACCCATTTCATCAATGAACTGCTCTATATGCACTTCGTGACAGCTTGCCACCTCCTGCTCTCACGACATCCAACTTTTCCTTGATTTCGCGTAATTCGCGCTGCACATCGGGATGGTCCTCAGAGGTACCATAACTACGAGCAATGTTGCCTCGAGCTCTGTCAATACTGCCATGACGATAATCACAACGAGGGCTTACAAGGGTGTGGCCGGAGCGGGTCGGCCACACTCCCTGCTAGCGCGGGCGAAGTGTAGAACCGCACGTGACCCAATTGAGGGGCAGGTTTGCATAGCCCCGGTGAACCTACGCATAGCTAGAACCTTCTGCCCTCAACCTTACGTTGCCATTGCCCATCCACACTCTCTCGTCAGTACGGAGTCTACTGCATGCAGTATCTGAACTTAAATATAGCACGGTAAGTTAGCAATTATTGTGCTCGGTAATCTAGAACTGGCCTAGGGTTAGATTAAGAGATTGTTAGGGGTTAAGTGCTTGTCTAAAGTCCTCACGCATTCTAACTGCGAGGTTTAGCTCTGTGAAGTTACTAAAATAAGTATAGTAAATAAATCCCTAAGAGATAAAGGGTTCCTACGTTAAATTAAGGTCGCCACTATTCATACACCCCCTAAATGATACACGTACACCCCCCAATTGATACGCATACACCCCCTACCTCATTTGGTTTAGATACTTCCTCATTAAGTTTAGACGCTTCCTCACTGAGTTAGAATATCACGTGCGTTTGACTTGTTTGCGCCTGCATCACGAAAATCAAACTGCGCGCCACGTAACTTTTATGACTGCGACACCACGATCAAGTCTTGATTTCAGTTATAGTACAAGTAGTAGAGTTTAAATTGGATTTGGAACGCGCCAAAGGAGCGATTAATTAGATTGCGCAGTGCTTTGTGAGGCGTTGCGCGAGCTAATTTGGGTGCTGCCACCTCTGTGAGCTGCCTCCGCCGCGCCCGCGCGCGCCCGAGGGGAGTTTTCGCACAGTTGGTGGCACTTGCTTGTCGGGTTTCG
>Ga0307507_10003001_pt1 | contig 33818 bp, 28 predicted proteins | sample 7_EM_MG_FD_207223 | JGI IMG/M metagenome (GOLD analysis project Ga0307507, IMG submission 207223) | Populus trichocarpa ectomycorrhiza microbial communities from riparian zone in the Pacific Northwest, United States - 7_EM | ecosystem: Host-associated > Plants > Roots > Unclassified | place...
CCGGTAGGAGTTGTGATGGCTTATACTGCAGGGGTATATTGGAGCACGGCCTATCAGACCATCAGATCGGACATTTTGATGAGATGAGATATCACTTTGAGATAAAACCTTGCAGTACATATATAGATTTGAGATAAAACCTTGCAGTACATATATAGATATGGACTTGAAGAAATTTCATCGGCACCGAAGGCTCCCCCAAGCCAGCAAATCGTGAGCATACGCCTCGAAAAATGAGCCTGCTGCACTTCGGAGCCGGGGTTGTTAAGGAAAAGGCTCGGCGAGCCTCTTATCATAGCCCGCCTACCGTAGTCGAGACGTAAAAAACCATCAAATCAGATCCTAACCATACTTTTGTGCCTATGAGGATAATATGATTCTGTGGCCGTGCCTCTTAAATACAATTTCAATAAGAGTGGCTTCAAGATATAATATTCGAGAATTGGCCACTATACGACCCCCCCAAGGGGCCCAGTTTAAAACCGACATTAAATTTTGTCGGGGGTTTCATGGGTTCTTGATGCAAGCGACAACAACCCTTGACAACACTATTGCTACGATACTGAGAAAACCACCCAATGCATTCCAAAGCCAGGAAGCAATTAACTAGACTGGACCGCATATGTATATACCTATCATAATATTATAAACCTAAGCCATATTGATATGGAATACAATAATATTATAAAAACAAGACAAAAAGGACGGGTTCCGAGTATATGTATCTCCAAAAAAAAACCCCCACAGAAGAACTCCATCCGTCCACCAATAAACAAGAACGCCCACCAACCCGTAGGCAAAATTACCGATATTTACCGCCACAGATCGCAACACGAGTGAACGACCCAGAGTGTACGTATTTGTAGAGGGGAGTAGAGAAAGAAAAGGAAAAATCAAGGTTTCTATGTGCCTTCGCCGATCAATGCGTATTCCTTCATCGTGCTTTCCAACCGCTTGAAGCTGACTGGCTTCACCATGAATAGATCGATACCAGCCTCGTAAGCTTCGACTTTATCACTAGCGGCAGCTAATCCTGTTAGGGCGATGATTACACTGCCCTTAGTCCTGCTTTGCTTCTCAAGGCTCCGGATGGCACGGGTGGACTCGATTCCGGACATAACAGGCATCTGCAAATCTGTTTGAACTATCAGTTAGCATCAAATTGAAGCGGTGAAAGAGATCGCAAAATAAGTACCCATCAGAATAATATCAAATCCCTCAGGCCTCGACTCGGCAGCTCTCAAAGCTTCTAATCCGTTTGTCGCCTTCTCGAACGGATACCCCCGCTTCTTCATAAAAGTAGCTAGTAACATAAGGTTGACTGGGTTGTCCTCAACAATCAAGGCCGTTGGAAATGTGCCATCAAGAGCACTTCCTGCGCTAACAGTACTGCTTACGCTCGATGCCGAAAGCTCTCGGTGAAGAGCCACAGGTCGTTTCTCACCTCCCCCAAGCGGCGCCGGGCGCATCGGGTCAGGCGGCGTCGAGCAGGAATCGGACTCAGTCCCAACTACCAGTAACTCTACGTCACAGGAGCCTGTATTTTTGCTCGGACTCCACGAAGTCTTTCCAAGCCCTACTGGTCCTTGGCTCTTAAGTTCCGGAGGGGTACCTGTTTGGCCAATGGTGGGCTCCCGTGGGGAATCTGTATCTGGTAATGTCAAAGGAGACAAGGGGCCGGGATTACCATTGCGAGACGTTGTCTCCATCTTCTTGATACAAGCTGCTAACGCTCTGGCAAGCTTTCTAGGTCCACAAGGTTTGGATACAAAATATACAATTCCTCCGCCGTTGATGCCGCTAAGAGATTGGTAGGTCTCATGTCGCGAAGCGTTAGAACAAATGACAATGAGAGGCTTGCCACCCTCTATCCCAGGCAACCCTCTGATTTGGCGCGTCAGGTGTTCCTCTACCCTCGGCCCCTCGTGAGCGATGACAAAATCTGCACCGACATCACACGGAAAACTCTCCCCGGTAGGAGTCATTCCAAACCAATGAGAAATATATCTTTTGAACGAACTTCCGAGATAAGAGATTGAAGCAGCATGAATATCGGCCTCTGATGGCGAGTCGAACCCAACCAGCCGGACCTTCTTGCCATGACCCTTCCTCCGGATGCTTTCAATTTCCGTCTCCCAATCTCCAACATCCCTTCCCCCCCCGGTATCGTAACTCTCATTAGGTTTTGGGGCTCTCCTATTGGATTTTTTCAGCACCAAACTGACTGTGACCTCTGTACCCTTTCCAAGCTCGCTCTTAACATCAATTTCCCCTCCGAGCATTTCCACGATCTGCCGAACGATACTCATACCCAGACCGGTTCCACTGGCCAATGGGTTCTCCTGGCTAAAAGGCGTAAACAACCTGGTTTTCAAGAACTCTCTGCTGATCCCTTTTCCAGAATCTGTAAAGACTAAAGTGACCAAACTCTTCTCGTCGTCATCTCCGAGATCAGGTGGAAGATCGTCGGCCCTGAGCTTAATTCTCACCCAGCCCGAGTCGGTATACTTGATGGCATTTCCTCCTAAGTTCAAGAAAATACGTCGCAAGGCGCCTGGCTGTGTCTGAAAAACCCACCCGTCTTCCCGTCGATCTATATCCATAATCACTGTAATGTCATTCTTTGTTCCGACAATCTGCCGCCCACCGGTCCCGAAATCGCTGGCCTTTCCAACATCCTCCATAATTCCGGGGGTGCTAATACCGCGGAACTCGTAGCCAGCAAACACGCCTTCAGTCACTTCCTCCAATATTGCACTCAAATCGGTGTCCGCTGTCAGGTTGTCGACATCGGCCGCGGAGCTAGCGAAATCCCGTGCCCATCTAAGCCTCCCCTCGCAACCTCCAACATCTTTCTCACCACCCGCCTGCATAGGAGGTATTTCTCTAGCTTCACCCATGGTTGATCTACCGTTTAGCCTGCTCCACTTTCCGACTGCTCTTTCTTTCTTTAAAGCAGAACCGCGGCCTCCCCCACCCCACCTATTATCAAAACTATTAAGCTTTGAGAAGTCCAACACATGGTTGATCGTGTCAAGCAACGTACGCCCACAGCTCTCCACTGTGTCCACAAAGCTCCGCTGGAAATTATCGAGGTCGGTCTCCGACAGGAATTCGGCACTGGCGAGTATCCCGTGCAACGGTGATCTTAATTCGTGCGATACCGAAGATATGAAATCGCCTTTCGCCCTATCCGCTGTTCCCCAAAACAAGAAAATTATCAGGGCCCAAAATAGGGCAGAAATTATAAAAAATACACACGGAGAAACCTACCACTGACTGAATGTAATCGTCCAATCTCGGCCATAATACTATTCCCAAATGCTATCATGTAGGTACCTTCGATATCCTTGCAGAATACCCTTGTTTTAGAATTACTCCACACAAACCCAACAGCGAAAAGGTTTCCGTCAAAATCGTACAGTGGGGCAAAAACAAGAGATCTGCTTCCAGGCAGGAACTTTTTTAACGTTTCTATCTGCGTCTTGCACACCCTCTTCTCCCTCGAATGAATTGAGGTAGAACCAGAATCTGAAACGTTAGACACAATTTCAGAACATCCAACATCGCACTCTAGTTCCACCGCTTCGCATTGTCCGTCAACCCCTTTGCTATAAGTAAATATGCGCCCCTGGGGGCAGCAATCAACCAAGGAGCGCAAAAATGGTTCGCTAAGTGCTTCAACAAAGAAAGGAAGATCCTCCCCAGTTCCACCAACCCGGTGGCCAAAAAATCCTTCACCCTCCAATGTGTCGGCAAGGGAAGAGCTAGATGCTGTCGCGTAACCAAAGAGCCCAGACTTTCGGCGACTCCCCGATGGCCTCTGATCGCGATATGCATCTGCGTTTGGCGTTTCACCGACTGCATCTTCCAGATTGGCCTCAAATCCATAGTTCCTCCCCAAATCACAGTCGACAAAAGCCACGCCATCTGCTTCAAGCGACGACCGAATGAGCACAGATGCCCGGCCAAAGGTAGATAAGAAAGAATTTTCAACATCATCGCCATCTCGATATCGTGGCCGCGCGTCTGGAGTTGAGGGATAGCCATAATCAGGCTCTTTGAAAGTTGGCGGAGATAGAGATTCTGCAGGAGACGCAGATGGGGCCGTGGTGTTGGTGCCCGAAAACCCGGAGGCGTTCCCAGAAAATGTCGCAAGCCCTGAAGTTGACTGAGAGCAATAACTGAGCTTACGAGATAATTCTGGCGGATATGTTCTGGGACTGCGGAATGGAGACTCGGGAGAGCCAAAGTCCTCCCTATCAGGAGAGGGAAACGACAACGGTAATTGCGAAGACTTGAGGTTAGACAATACTCCACCTGGGCGTGGCTTCTCTAAGGGGGAGGAGAGTGGGTCGATATTGTCCTCTGTTCCAAGGTCTTGATCAGGCACGTCTAATTTACAACTGCAGTGAGACTCCACCGACGGCTGGCGTCGAATCCCCTGTTTTTCATATCCACAATCTCGCTTCCCATGATCTTGGCTCCAAACAGCACCCACCCGAGCCAGCTGCTCCCCTTCAGCCAGCTTCTCCTCTCGCGTGCTCCCTCCAATGCTCTGCAAGCGTCCACCATTTCTTATATCTCCAAACTCAGCTCCAGCTTGCAGGAAATTTGCCGCCACAAATCTCGACATCCCGGCTCCCATCATCTTCCCTCGTTTCATCTCATTTTCAGCCCTCACTCTCTCTAAGTGATCCATCACTATTTCTGCCATCTTTGCCATCGTCCTCTTTTCTTCCTCCCTAAGACCCCCGGGGCGGGGTTCATCATCAACCACACATATGGTCCCTATTGAAACGCCATTCTCAGTCCGAAGTGGTGCTCCAGCATAATATCGCAGATAAGGCCAATTCGATACGATTGGATGATCTTTCCATTCTGGCTCTTTAGCCATATCCTCTAATTCAAATATCATGACACATTCTTCTCCGTTGTTCAGCTCTTCCGGTGGCACAAGCGAGATAGTCCGTTCGCAAAGCCCTCCATCCCGCGGCATGCTCATGCAGCCGCCAACCCATAGACCATCCCCAGGGTCATGAGTATAGGGTTTGGTCAGGGATAACGAACGAGTAGATTCCGCTATCATGTACACAAGTTCATCGTCGACTAGGCTTATCATGGACCGTTTACAGTTTAACAAATTTGCGGTCAAGAGGGTAAACGCGGATAACGTAGGGTCCTCGGAAGAAACCACCTCCGGTCCCACATCGACCTTTTGATGATCTAATCGCTCGCCGAGAGGAGTAGGAGGTGAATTATCACAAGGAGGTTGATAATATCTTTAAACATACAAACGATCAGCTCCCCAATGTCTTGAAGGGTAATTTGAGGAGAAAATACTTGTAGAGCTCCCTTGATCGCAGAGCCTCTCTGATACCACCAGTGTACCCGGATCCATTACGGACACCACAGCCGGTAAACGGAACAGAAGGCGGGCTAGACGGGGGAGCCATGTCTGCGGCCGAAGAAGCTGTACCCACCACGTCTCTCGGACCCATTACAGCGGGAATCCAGAGAAGGACGCGATGATATAATATTGAAAGCAAACGTAGGCAGAAAAAACTCAACAGTGCTTGATATTGATAGCGAAGGCCAAAAGAGTCTTTCCGTGGTGTTTGTGAATCATCAAAGATCCAACCTTCAGACGAGATAAGCTCTAGATTGGGCGGTCAGAAGACAAACCAGCAAGTCCGTTAAGCCCCTTCCGTCACTTGATGGGTAAAACGATAAATGAGTGAAAAAATCGTACTCACAAGATCACGCGTTAAAAACCCTCACCGGTCTTGATACCGGCCTTGTCCCAGGATGCGGCAAACTGAAAATGAAAGACGTTGAGTTGAACACTGAATTTAGAAAGGTATACGGTAGGTCGGCAAAGACCTTTAAGTATAATATCTCACAATATTGTTATTTTATTTTTTTTCCCCCTTGTTCCTTCTAAATTTTCATTTTTTTTCTTCTTCTGCTCCCGGTCCCTTCCAGCTATGTTTTGTCGCAGGAAAAGAACTCATCCAAGCCCTTTTCCGCGAGCCGGACCGAGAAGGTAAGATACCGATATCGAGAAGACGGAAGGATTGTCTGGATATGTTCTACTTTTGGGGCTAGCACGTTCGCCAGGGCTCCCGCTATGGCATGAATCTGCTCTAGTCAGTTAAGCTAGGGCTCAGCCGATCTTTCTCGACTTTCACAAGATTTCTACTTTGCCCAGCACGCCTGGCCGAGACCAAATCATCCCACTTCAGAAGCTAAACTGCACCCCACATGTAGCCAACCACTCGAGTGCTGGTAGGTGTGACGGCCATGAGAGAATGCCCCGCGGGTTTTAGATAGAGTTCCGGGCAGAGGCGAACTCGACCGGATGAGTTTCAATCAGCTCGAAACTTGAGATAAGGTGTTCAAAGTGCTAGCCACCCATAGATATTCATAGTGTGGGAAGCGATAGATAGGGGGAAGTATACAACCTCGTCACAGAGCAGCTTGCATGCAAGTGTCGAGTCTATCGTGGTTTCAAACTCCAAAATACCGGCAGTCTAGCCGCCTTCTGCCAGTCGAAAAACCGAGGCTAGGGGTTACACACTTCCCCTCCACGGTTTCTAGCACCATATTGGCATGGGTCAAGGCTCTTCTAGGGAACAAATGAATCTGAGTGTTAGGCCAAAGGCGGTGCTAGATTGTACAGCATGGCAATACATACAATCGCGGAACAACCAAATACACGAACCGCCCAAATACAGTGTCCCCATTGATTAGCTTACAGGGTAGGATTACAGAGGTTTGACCAAACAGTAGGGACTGTGTGTTTGCCGGATGTGTACAAGTACCCGGGTGCTCCGTGATTGTATCGGGGAACATATCGGGCCAAGCAAGGATATCTGTGGGGGCCCTCGATTCTTGCGAATTCCGCCCAATCTAGATTTTTACTGTGCACTGTGTTGTCCAATCATGATCAATAAACACGTGCTATGTTTCAAGAAAACCACAGCACGAATATCATACTGCTATCGTAGATTGAAGCTTTGAAACCCTGGTCCAGAGATGACCTGAAGGCAGAGATGACCTGAAGACAGAGGTGGTTTTTAGAGTACTCGCTGCTCACTGTTAGAAGGCCTGTGCGTGACTATCACATCACTCGAGAAAAAACAATCAAAAACCAAGGGAAACCCCCGAGATCCCAGCCCCTCGCACAGGTCTGAAACGGCACCGCGTTCTGGCGGAGATTATTTGTTCTGACAATGCCAAGAAAGACGACAATGTGGAGAACTCTCTACTTCCCCGCCAGATCTGAAGACTTCATAGATGCAACGATGTCCGTTGTCTCCAGACTCCAGAGTCCATATTAAGACAAAGAAGCGCCCTCGACAAAAAAGCCATTTCGAAATGGACCAGAACACTGCTCGAGTATTGCGCTAAGAACGGTAGGTATCACACAAGACCACAATCATGCACATCTCGTTAAAGTGCCCGAGGCTTTGGGAAAGCGTTCTTCGCCCCCCTCACTGGTCTCCAATGCTACAGGTGCTGGAATCACAAACGCACCATAGCACGGCGCGCACTGTGCTCAGTTAAAGTGTCTTCCTACAACACACCTCACAATAAGATAAAGCTCACCGATACCTCGCTGCCGGGCGACAGAGGATGCAGCCTTTGTTGATCCACCGATTGACTACTTGGCGATTCATAAAGTATTCGGATGAACTGGCGCCAAGATGTCCCAGCCTACATCTAAACTCTTGAGTCTTAGCGCCAATCCATCCGAATACTCTATGAATCGCCAAGTAGTGTTAGCACCTATTGCATCTGCAAGGGGTACGGCTCAGACAGGGCTGTACTGTAGTTATTTAGTGCGGTTGAATGAATATTTATAAGAACCAGTAATACTTATGTCGCAGAATGCTACTCTGGCTACCGCTTGGCTCAACACGCCAAATGGCGGCATACCTTTCTGATGATAAGAATGGATACGATGGGTTGCGGAAGGCGCTTTGGAGGGTTCGCCCAATGCTTCATGTCTTTGGGCACGTGCATTCTTCCTGCGGGACCACTACTCTTAGTTACGATAAGGTCGATGCTAGTAATGAGAAGGACGAAATTTCGACTCTGGACCTGCCGTACTTGTCAATATGGATCGGTAAGTACGCCGGTATCCCGTGGTCCAGCCCGATGGATGAGTTCGAAAACACAGTCCAAGGGAAGCGCCAGCGCTCAGCACCGATGTACCGACAGTACCAAGCGTCTCAAGCACTAAACCACTAGTATTTCTTGATGCGGATGCAGAATAACGAGTGATCACCAGTGAACAAATCCAGACACGCCCTCCAAACAGGAGAAATGTAAGAAATGGGAGGCCAATGGACGCCTCTGCAAGTACCACAAATATGAAAACATTCAGTAGGGGGTGGAGGCAACAGCCCCTGCCAACTGCGTGTATAAACACTGCGACTCTCTTAGACCCGGCGAGACCGTAATTTAGCAGCGAACACCCCAAAAATATAAATTCGTCCTTAGGGGTGTGAGAGTCTCCAGATTTTAATTGGGCGCCAGGTCTGACCTTAAGACTAGCCACATGCAAAGACGATAGGGGGCGGATCTAAATTCCTATCGTAAGAGCAAGCCAGCGAGAAAAGAGCTCTGTTGTCACTGACACTAAGGAATGGAACCTCGTTTGGGTGCCCGGCACTCTGTGGCCAGTAGCCCCGCACCGATACCGGAGGGTTCGTGCTCAGGTCAATGAGGCAGCATAGCAGGAGTTTGTTGCTCGGGCATACGACTAGGTGAGTAGGATCGGCAGACAATTTAGTACAATGTGTGTGTAGGGACAGCAAGCAAAGGGTATCCTTCTCCGAGGCTGGGCTCGTGCTTGTAGCCCTCGAGAGGGTCCAAGGAGGATACCCTGCGGCGGGTTACCTTACAGGCCCCGTGTTGTGAACCCGGTGCAGGTATCTTCGGTTCTAGTGTAGGGGCGGGAGTTCGTCGGAGCCGGGAAATTTTCATGATCCGGACTGGACACCTACCTGCGCGCAAACAGAGTTATGGTGCAACTGACCCCGGATTTTGATGCCCTTTTTCGCTCATCGCACCAAAACTTAATTTGTGCGCAAGTAAAGGAGCTCGTTTATACAATGTATACAACGTAAGAAACATTGTCGGTGTCCAAGCTAAATCAAAGACATATAGAGTATCATACGCTATGACTATTGAACTCAGATAGGATATCGTATTGGTCGTACAAGTACAAGTCATAAATCCCACGTTTGTTTGCTATCCCGAGTTTTATTCCACATCTTCTGACGAAGATGAAGTTTCGATCTCCAAAAGGCCACAGGTCGTATCCAATTTTATTGACATTAGCGCTAATGCCGTATAGTATCGTTGCGTGTATAGTACCGGTGCTTGTGCGAGTATGAGTACGCTGTGTATTGTGACGCTGGAAAAGGGGGGTTTTTTTTTTGATATCATACTGGTGCTCGCAAAGATCGTCGTACTTGTATGGTGCCGTGGGCGCCTTCCAAACCACTTTTGTGTTGGTGCGCCTGGACTACCGGTAGTTCGAGATTGGGCATCCTGTGGCTCATGGCGTCAGGTTGCAGTTTGAGACGATTGACGCCAGAAACCCTCGCAATTTTGAGCGTCTGTGCGCCACGGGTGCTTTTTCGCTGGCGGCAAATATTAAAACTGAGATCGGAAGGGGAGGCTGTCGAATTGACGAGGACGCAATGGTCTGTGGAGATTCCCTCTGAGGGGACAGGATCAATCTGTACTAGTTCTGCGTTGTGTAACCTTCTTGTTGCATCTGGTGCCACCGCATTCGGTGTTCATATTTGGTTTGAAACCTTAAGATACTGCCATAAAAATTCGAAGAGAAGATGGATGGATGTGTTATTGTGGGACGCTGTAGTCACCTATCCCAGTAAGGTGCTGTGCTCGAGTATATTCCTTTTGTTTTGTCCCAGCCAAAGGTTGAGTTTGCCGTGTTTCCCCCTCGCGTAGCGGAAAAAGGGAAATCCGACGTCCTACCGGTAGCACATTTAACTTCTATTGGGTTCTTACAATATGCCAGTCCTCTACGGTACGCTCATCGATATGTGAAAGGGAAGCAGTCTGAGGAACTGCTACTGTAAACAGTACGACACTGTATTGCTGGCGCTGCATTGTTAATTCACTTGGGCACCCGAGTACCAAACGATGCCGTACTAGTACGGTACCGGTATCTCCCCAGTAGCTGAGGCACTGGCACTAGTAGAGATGTTGAGGCCGAAAATTTCCCTCCCCGATAAGGTCGATGTATGATACCCATAAACGAAACAAGCCCCTACCAGTATGGCGTCGTAGCACAGTTGTTGCTCCCAGTGAAGCTGAGCCTGCCGTGACGTTAACCTTTACCAAGCTTTTTCGTTTATCTTATATTTATGAAGCCGCTGGCGCGAGCGCGAGGCATGGTATGCGCTGGTGGCAGGCTATTGGTCTATAGTACTCGAGATCAGTACCCGATTGTATCGGCATGATGATTGAGTGGGCAGGTTGCCTCTAAAGCGCGAAGTACTTAATGGTAGAAGAGTGAAGATGTGATGGGTCGCAAGATAGTGATTGGAACCTACTTAATTTATGAAGGAGTTTCCACCTTCCATAAAGCCACGACACGACAAATATATGAGGATGCCGGTGGGGCGCAGTCTCCTGCCGGGAATGGTGCTGGCATTGTACCTGTATTTGTATTACGAAAAATGACCAGGGATAAATCGGGTGCCCACTGCTCGAGTACTGGTACTGTCCCGTGGTAATAGGTTGAGATGATCCTCTTATGTGGGACAGCTCGAATCCAGCATCGAATCAACCCCTCTTCTTCAACCAGATAACATCACAATTCAAATTGTCCGGTCGCGATAGTTCCAAGGCAAACTTGGAAGACCTCCAATTTTACAGACACAACACTACATCCAAGTCCCGGAAATATTTGGTTCAGAGGTGTACTCAAGTACAGTACTCGAGTACGCTGTTCTATTTTTCTTTCTCAACTTTTCGGCTAGAGATCCGCCTCTCTTTTTGAGCATTCGCCAGCGATCGCGATCGGTTGCTGCGGCAATTTACAATTACAGCGCAGGCCGAGACAGGACTATCCGGGTCGGGGGAAGATGGATTTTTATTTTATTTTTAATGGGATCATCGATGATATCTTTGGCCTAAATGAATGTGTTTCGTCGGGGTTGCGCCTCGAGGACAATCAATATTTCAGTTTTGGCAGCCAGAGCGGATCGTCGTCGAAGAAAAATAGAAGGAGAGGGAAGAACCGGAATCCATTGGACCAGGAATCTTGACCTCTAGCTCGCTCTTTCTCATCCTGCCGTAGCGCGACACAACTTTCGAGAATACAGCACTAATACTTGGATACTCTTGTACCGGGAAGAGAGTAAGGCGGCTCAGTCGAGAAAAGTGCTGGTATTTGCTAAATCCATGATAACACTAATTAACATGAGAGAAGGAGAGACCTCTATTCCAGTGTTCACGATGCTAAAAGCTTTGGATTGCGCTGTTGGGCCTCCGCAGATTAAGCACAGGCGCTCCGGGAAGCCAGTCCTTTAGCATACAGCCGTGATGATTGGCTGCGCGGATTCCTTATCTTGCACCCATTATCCGATCAAGTTAGCGTAAAGGGCATCTTGAACGATAGCTGCAGCTTAGCGTCTTTGGACTGTTACTGCTTATCTCCTTTTTCCTTGGCGTTGTCGTGTGAGCGCGAGCAACAAGCTCCATCTGGTCGAGAACACGAGGGAACCCTTGACTGGAGCCTTCCTCCCACTCGCACAGCGACATCAACTCGGGAATGAAAGAGAAGCCACTCAAACATACCGGTATTGACCCTTCATCTCAACCCAGTTCCCCCACAGTGTCTGCACGCACTTGTCAACTGCACTTTCTGCCCCATCTGGCCACAAGGCTGCCTATGTTCCCGCCGCTCTAATCTTCCCTCATCCCATCACATACATTCTGGTGTTCTCACCCATACTGATATCATTACTTGTATCGCCTCTATCTATCGCACATATCACACCCGGCTGTAACATCCTCAGAGTCGCGAACACCCTTTTTTTTTCCCATTCGAAATTCGAAATTCATTTTGTTTTTCCCTTTTCGTGTCATTTTCATTTGTATTCTATCAGTGGGTTTGGAGACATACGGTATCGTGCTTGTACTCGAGCGCATAACTCCCATATACTGTAGCCGTCATTCGATTTTCTCGGATCTATATCCTTTTTTGACCGCCGAAAACACACGGCACTCGGGGAAACATAAACAACAGGAGACAAACAAATCGGGACACATACTCGAGTAGAGTGCAGAAAAACACGGGATCCGTTGAAGGGCCCGCATCTTGAAATACGGTCAAGATAGAAAGCGACGGGAAAAAGAAAGCGTTTTTAGGTACTCGAGTACATACATTCAGGTATGATAGGGTACACCTCAGTCTGCATTGCATTCCATGTCGTGTTGAAGTGGCGACTCTTTCCTCATTGGTGCTGTGTGCTCTGGTGGCAGGCTAACTTATGCTGGTGGGCAGCAGCGGTCTTGTCCCTCCTCCCTCTCCTCCCACCTTCCCCCCCTCCCAACTCGAGGCCCAATCCTTATTCCGGCCTACAACAACCCACATAACCTCCGGCCATTTGTCATTTTCTCGACAAACAAGCTCCGGAGGCACCCTCCTCATCACCCCTCCCGCTATCTCCATCTATCGATCCAGCTTCGATTTATTTCGCCTTTTCAGTCAGCAAACACCCCGAGGATGCCCTATTCTTCTCCATCGCTGCAACCACAGCGCCGTCCTGTGCAGCATTCCAACAACACCTCTCCACCGGCCACTCAACATACCCAAATGATTCAACCGCCGCAGTTCAATGCATTTCCGACCTCGCCTTTCCCAAATTTCACTCATCTTCCAGCTCCTTGTCGCCAACTTCACCCGCCAAAGTCTCCACTCTACCGACCCGCTGTGCTCCGTTCAATTGAGAGGCCTGCTAGACGCGAAAATTCGCCTCTCACTCCACCGACAAGCTCTGCAGCCTCTGTAAACGAAGACTATGTTGTTGGTGACGGAGAGTACAAGAACGGCATGGATATTCGAAATGCCGGTTACGGCGGCTATCTAGGTCGAGAAGACTATGGAATTGCTGGTTTGGAAGAAGAGGGAAAGGTTACAGGCCCCCCGGGAAAAGGACACTGGAAGGTATCTATTTCCTCAGTTTGACACCTGCAAGGATGTTTCTCTCATCCTCCTCCCCTTCCTTCCTTCCCAACCGTGTCCTCCACGGGCAAAGTGCATCTTTCGCAGTGGTGGGATAACCCCCGCTTTATGCTCCTCAAGCCGATATCAAAGGACGGGGGATGTGGAGCTTTTTTATATATATTTCTCGCTTGGTGTGCACCTCTTTGGCTACATGGGCCGCAGGGTGCTTTTCTTACGTTATTAACTCGCATACTTGCGTTTTTACAGTCGTGATTGCTGACTTGCGTTGCGTGCTCATCTAGCCTGACGCTGAAGCCGTAACCTGTGACGCGGCTATGTGTGTTAAAAACTTCTCATTTGTTCTGAGGAGACATCACTGTCGACGGTAAGTTTGCTGTCTGCTTCGTCTTTACTTAAACCACCGAGCCTCATTTCATTATTATCTATTTCACCATTCCTGGGTTCTCCTCCTACTTCGTGGTAATTTGATTCTTGCTTGGAGTTTTTTTTGGCTATATTGCATTTTTAATTCTGTACAAGGGAGAAGAGTACCGTTGCTTGATGACTGACATTTTCAATCTATATAGATGCGGCAACGTATTTTGTGCACAACATACAGCCCACACGGTTCCTCTCAACCAAAACGCTCGTTTTCACATTCAAGGATACCAAGAAAGGGCCTGTGATAACTGTTGGAACGACTACACACGCTTGCTCGAAACTAAAAGGCCGGATTATCTGAGCTCTAGCAATAGTAGTAGCTCAACCCTTAGCAACAACCATCCTAGTCCTAGTAGTCCTGTGATGAATATGGGCGTTAGAGGTACCGGCCCTGGAGGTGGGAAAGGAATGGACGGGCTCGGTGCCAAGGTCGGCAGTTATGTTGGCAGTGTTCCTCGAGATTGGAGCTGGAGCACTTTTTAGGTCAATTCAACTTGAATGCGAAGTTGGTAATGCTACAATGAGATGGGCGGAATAAGTTATAGTTATCAACTATAATTGTTTTGCTTCTACTGGAGTATATATCAACTACTGACAATCTGTCACTTGACTGACAGCACAGATTTCGAGATTGTGCGCTTATTATGACGGGGGAGTTTTCCCCCTTCTCTTCCGGCTTGTTTGATTGGAGTCAGCGACCCATGGTGAGGAATGCAGTGTCTATTATTTCCCTTTTTTCTGATGCGAATTTCTTTCCCAAATTTTCCCAGTTGAGTTTCTGAATCACTCCTGATCTGTTTTTACGTTTGGGTAATTGTCATCTTTTCTTTAGGTTTCCCGATAAAGCATTCTTATTAGGTGTATTTTCTGTCTTATCATGGTCGCCTTCATACCATAGATCTCACCTCATGTTTCTGGGCAGTTTCTTTTGCTTTGCGGATTGTATTCCAATGGGAGTTTTTTCTTTCACTTTTTTTCTTTCACTTTTTTTCTTTCTTCCTGTTACGATGTCTTCTGGTTTGGCAATCTGTTCTCGGGTTTGTGTGCGCTTTGTGTGTGTGTGTGATTAAGGGAACCACGGTGGTTGGTCGGCTGGCTGAGCTGCAGTAGGAGGGGGATCGTGGTGTTCAGTAGATAGGGTGGTGCTGGGGGATTTCCTATTCTCTATTTTTCTGCTTTTTCCAGAAGGGTGGTGGGGGGTTCTCTTTGTACGCACTTGTAGAGAGGTTATGGAGTTTTCTCTTTTGGCCACAACCGGTTCTGAGTGCGGAGGTGATGTTTGGCATAGTGGATTCTGGTGGTGGTGGTGGTGACCCGCCGTATTTGTGTATGGTAGATCCAAGCGTCTAGTGATTGTGATATTATATCTTATAGTTATTGTGTTTTGTAGATAGGGTCCTGCGCCATGGTGCGAGCATTCGGAGTTTTCAACTCTACTCGAGTAGGATATAACGCTAGCACTGGTGACGGCTAGGGTCAGTGCTGGAGGTTCATGGGTGGATTGCTGTGGATATAATATTGTAGGAGTGCGATAATGTGGAGGGGTGCAGTGAGCATTGGTTATAATATCAGTACGAGTACCATACCATGAATAAGTTACCAAAATACGGTACCCCGCCCTCGATGCTTTTGATCGGAGAACACTGCATCTCAACACCGATATGCCTCACTGTCCTCCGACGTGGCTTCCTGTTGAGGAATTTCCCCGCAATTTCGAAGTACCATGGTCAGGGAATGGTCGTATGTCGTGTGTCGTGTGCTCATCATTCCTTCCTTCCTTCCTTTCCGTGTCGTTTCACATCCACCTGCCCAGACCATACCAGTAATGAATTCAGAATGAGGAGAGCCTGCCGTATCCACATGCGTGTGTCTGTCTGTCTGTCAACGTGTGAGTGGTGTGACAGTGTCCATTTTCCCGGGCCACCAGGAACCGCCGATGGTCATGTTTTTTTTCGTTTCCGATGTGAATTCACCCATAGGAGTCAGTACTCGAGTAACTAAGAACCGAATTAAAATCTTATTTCTATGACATTATATCGCATGGTACGAGATTATTGATTTTTTTCTTTGAGAAGCTGGCGATAGTCTCAGCGGCTTGATCCGGCTTCCCTCGGTGGTGGCTCCATGCTGATCTGCGACCGGGCTGGCGTCCGTTGAACCATGATTGCTTTCTTGCGCTTGCGCACTCCAACCCCAGATTCGGCTAATCCCCACACCAAAACCTCCCCACCCATTGTATGTTCTGCTGCGGCCTTGAGTGGGGATGGAGGGGACTGGTGCCACCCTCCTCCCACTTTGCTCCGTTTCAAACTCCGGTCTACCTCCACTGTCCTTCTCCTCCCCCTCCCCTTCCGCAGCTGCAGAGGATCTTGTTCTTCCTTTCTTGAGTGAATACTAGACTACTTCCATTTTACTTCATCGAACTTTCGTTTTTACTTTTCTGTTCCGGCAGAGAGCACGCTTCCACTTGAACGAGATCTTAACGGTTACGCAAACTAAAGCAATGTCCATTCTCGACAACGACTCCTTTGACGAGTACTTCGACTCTTCGCCCAGCAGCCCTCACGCTAGTGCTGAATGCGCCGCCGCTAAAAGCCGTTATGATTCGTGCTTTTTTAAGAGTTATAGCGAACGTATTGCTCCCCTATTTGCTTACTTGCCCCTGGTATACGAGAGTCACATGCTAGAGTAGAGCGGGAGGGACGGAACGGGGTTGGTGCTAAGTTGATCCACTCTAGGATATCGAGTCGGGGAAGTACGCATGGATGAATGCAAGAGTCTGTTTAACCAGTACAAGAATTGTCTTGATGTATGAGTGCCCTCTTCCCTTCAGGTTCTCTGGAGGAGAGATGGAAGGGAGGAAGGAGGAAGGAAAGGTTTGTTCTAACACTGGAGTTAGAAAGCTTTGAGCACCGGCAGTCCTCCGAGAGATAGGTCATCCAGGGTAGCCGTTCCGCCCAAGAGAATCACAGATCCGGATGAGGCTTGGAAGAGGATGACGAGTAGTAAGTGAAGCTAGTGGTGGCCTGACCGAACTGGGAACGTGTGGGTGCTTGGGTTGGGTTTGATATCTGGCCCTTGCTCTCTCCGCTCCTCGTTGGTTTCTGCGGGCTCGGGATGGACGGGTTCTGCTCCGGTGGTCTTTCTGAATTTCGGCTTAGAGCGTCTTCTTTTTTTTCCTTCTTCTCTCTTCGCCTCCTTATTATGCCCCTATTGCCTGAGATTCCTTAGGGATCTGCTCTTGTATTTTATCAACTTGCTTGTTGCTAATGTCGGATTCGGTTCTTGGAGTTTTTGGGGTTTGACTGTCCGTGTTTATGCTGATGTGACATACCTGAGGAATGCTAGCTCGAGTGGTTGGTAATCTCCCTTGCGCCAGGGCTTGAGCTAGGTTATGTTAAACCAGTAGTCGCTTCCCTATTTGGGGAGGATTTCTGGTGCGTTCTGGTGGACTTCCGTGCGGTGCTTGGTTAAGATGGGGGGCTGTTGGGCATTTTTTCACAATGAGTTTTATAGGAGTAGGAATGACTTCTTATACTTGCTGGTATCCTAACTCTGGCCGGGCTCCATTTCTCGGTATGGCCCGCGTTGTGGCTAGTCCGCCTTTGGCCTTATCTGTCATTCACACTGAATCACTCGTGGAGGGTCTCTGCTTAATAGCAATAGGAGTCAGGGAAGTGTGTGAGGAATTTCATTGGCTGAGAGGGAGACGCAAGTCAGTGGAGCAGGGTTGAAGTTGAGTGGAGGGAGCTTATATTCTCGAAGGGTTTCCTTGCAACTTGGGTTAATAAGGTGGAGCTTGGCCCGGTTCCTGATAGTAATAGTGCGGGGATGAAAACGGCTGCATTGCTGCAATGTGTTGGTGTTGGATAAAAATAAAGTTGTTCCCTTCTAACCCATTCCATTCCATACCCTCCTGTTCACCTTCCTAATTAGGAAAGGTACTGCAGGGTAAAACATCAGACAGAATTCCACGATCTTGATGGTCCTTATTGTGAGCAAAGCTATTTACTCCCGGGACCAAAAGCCACTCATGCTTTCCTCATTAGTATTATATCACCTGCTATGGGAGATCAAACAAAGGCTGGATCTGTTATTCCTATTGTTTTTCTGGCATGCATAACTCTCACAAAATTTCCTTCATCTACCCGGATAACTATTATAGTAAAATATCTGGCTATACACTGCCTCCAGAAACTATTATAGCACTCACCGTGGGCCAGACTATCATATACACATAACTAAAAATGAGTTTCCCCAAACCTTGATGTGGTGTTTTTTGCGGTATGGGCCTGAAGGGTTAGTTTAGGTGATTCCAGTATATATACACGTCCCTGCCATGAACGGACCGAACATCAGGGGGGTCTTGGCAAGACCCCCCTGATGTTCGGTCCGTTCATGGCAGGGACTTGTACTAGTAGATAGTTTCACTTCTTGCTTTGGGCTATTGTTTCGACTCATGAGTGAGTATAGAGATTCTATACGGAATCTAGGTAGTGAGAGTATAGAGACTAGTTTCATTAAGGGTTTAATTTCAGTAAGCAGGCATAGTATTTCTGGATGGTGCAGGAGTATTATACGTATGATACATAAAGATATAGGAATATAACTGTAAAAAATCCTAGGCTCTTAGTGTCCTGCTGTATTATAATCCTTTAGAGCGGAAGCATAAAGTAAATCTTGATAGTGTACTTGGCTATAGAGTACTGTATGTCACTATCAAAGTCTCAGATCTGATCAACTGATGAATTATTGATCATCTGATAAGATTAGGGTAACCTACAATTGTGACTGCTTATACTGAGACTTACACAACATTTTGACTGCTCATACTTCAAAGCTCATACACAATTCACCTTTCTTCCTGAAAGTCAATATATAGCTCCTCTCTCTCAATCTTTATTTTCTTCTAGATAACTATCATTTCACCTCTACCTATGGTATTCCAAACAACAATTTTGTTCAGTCCCCTCTGCTTAAACTTTTTATTATCATATTCACTTTCTATTCCTCAATTCATTCTACTTAATTCTTCTACTATATTTAATACTAAAATCTCCTGACATTCTCATGACTAAGTCAAACTATATCTCCAAGGCCAGTATACTGAGTGCTAATATTATTACTTTTAGGAGTATTCTACCATATATACTAACTATCAGTATCCCTCATTCTATAAGATCAAATCTACTTATAATATAGCTTCAACTATCAGACAATTATATTCTTAGTTCTATCAGAAAAAAGGAATTTTCAAAATCTTGAGAAGTATTGCTAGTATGATATATAATAGCTACTCACCTCTTCAGAGTTAGTCATAGCTTACATGAACTATGGCTAGGTGAATTAGGACATGCTTTCACTAGTTACAGTTTATGTAACCTATTACTAATTCTGGCAAGGTGAGTATCTGCTACAGGTTAGTGCCAATATTCAAACTGCTACCACTACTTCTATCTTACTTGCAAACATTTTTTCCAAAGTATTCTGACCCAATTTTTGACTGCTATTGACAAGTAGTATTTACTAATGTAGAATGTGATGCAAGAGCTTTACCATAAGGTATGGGGAAAGAAGTTACAAATTATTAAAGATTTCTTACTAACAGTTCAAGTTCAATAAGTTAATTTTTCCATTTATCCTGGCTATAAAATTACAGTATGACAATCACAATTAAAAATTTTAACAACATGAAATTTATATTGATGGAATAGGAGCACTTGTTTGAGATGATTGGGATAAAGGTTAATCTACCCTAGGGTATACAGAAACTTCTCATTCTACCTTGGTATGAAAATAACTAACTAATGGCTTATCTGAGCCAAGGAAGTAAGATGGGTAGGAGTTAGTCGCTGTAGTGGAAACCTGTGAGTAAATGCAAGACTAAACTACAAAGGTTCCAAAGAGCTAGGTACAGGTATGTCTATGGTATTCTTTGCAGTTCAATTTCCCAACTGAGAGGTATTATGAAAGATTAAAAAACATGATTTTTGACTTAGTGGAGAATTTAATAAGATGGTGAGAAATAATTTTGCAGGCTTTACTAATAGTTAGTAGTACAGGAAAAACATTATTCTCATCCTATCTGTTAGTGTACAGACTTCCAACGTACCAGTTGACAATGCAATATTGGATGCAGAATAAGTTTTGGTTTCTCTTTAATGGAAATACTCAAAGAGAAGAAATTAGGACCAAGGTACGATTTTGCCTGACATGGTATAAGAAACACAAGTTATGGCTATTCACTGATAAGACCTCATAAAATCCAAAATGGCATATATACACTACAAGAAGATTTATTATATAGGTAACTTCTCCAGAGAAGGTAACAGTACTGACTCTGTGAAGACAATAGTAAAAGGAGCTAAATTCATATATATATTTCATGAAAACTTGGTAGTGGGCAGAGATATCGTATGCTACATACAGGTATGAATTCTTCCTAAATCCTCTAGATAAATTATCCTTCTCAAACTTCTAAAATTCTCTATTTATGATTATAATCTTTATGACAAGAAATACAGGCATTAACTAATAAAACCTGTAATAGTATTAAACAGTAGAAGCTACTTCAAGTTACTAGAGATCAAATCAATAAAGTATTTACTACATTTGAGTACTTAGGTCTAGTGACAGGACATTTTTGAAGTCTATTAATATATGAGATAATAAGACAAAAAAATAAAACTCTCAATATTTATCTTAGGCAGGTAGATAAAGAAATCCTAAGTTTTATCATGTAGAGTGGTTATAAAATAATAGAGTATATAATCTACCATGACTTATTATATAAAATAGTTTCTATGCAATCAACAAAAACAGATTTTTTGTATAAGACTCGGATAATCACTGGATAGATAGCATATTGAATGTATGAAAAAGCCTTTAAGCACTTGTTATAAGATTGTCTTTTGTTATTAACCTACCTGTTCCTGCAGCTCTATCTTTAAACTATAATATACTCATTTTTGAAGAGTATGTTTACGATTGGTTCAGACTAGGGAAAGCCTTTACTATTAATGAAATTCAAATTATTAGAACTAATAATAGCCTATGCTCCCCCCAAAACTGAAACACCAAAGTCAAAATCTTACATATCCAACTATTTTTACAATACATAATCTTTCCAGCAAGGTTATAACTACATACAGTCCTACAGTCAGGGTTTTGAGCTCACTACATTCAAAAAATACTTTATTCCATTTAGCCATAACTATATACTAGCTAATAGGCTCATCTTTATTGACCTCTGTACAATTGTATTATTTCAAATCATTCTTGTAAAGTAACAGAATATTAATGTACATAGAATAAAACAGTTGCAAAAATCAGCTATAATTAATTAAAAGGGTGCATATTGTTTTCATTGTTCCTGGGAGCTATTAGAGAGACTAATACTATTGACAGACTCAAAATATACTAGATCCTGATACTATTAGCCTACTTAAAGCTCACATAAAGATTAAGGCGAGTTGTATTATAATTCAGGATATCAATATACACTTCGTAGTAGTAGTATTTCAGGAACTTATATCAGATACAGAAAGACGACAATAAGGAAGTTGCAGCTATCAGTAGCTCTGTGATGTAGCATAACTATGGTAGAATATAGAGTAAAGTAATAATACTAATATGATATAGTATATACAAAAATAGCTTATGATTTTAGTAAGAGACAATTCTGTAAAAACTCTTGAAATCCACCATCTCAGTGTTAGGGGTAGCCGGTAAGGTGACTTATGATACCGGACTAGGCCTTATACTCGACTGGTTCTATAGATGGAAAATCTTGTCTAGGAAGGCTCATAATAAAGTGTAACTAAGTTACTCGCGTAGTTATAAAGGTAATGAGGAAATAATAATTTGTAAACTTCTTATATTGATAAGATCTCTTCTCCGGTGCTTGATGATACTGTTTAAGCGAGGGAGGCACTTCGATATTTATATTCCGCGTCTGAGTGTTCGCGGGCTACATGTCCTAACCATACTAACTAAGTATCGACCGAACAAAGTTTCTCCAAACTCGTAAGTGCGAACACCTCTTGACCCTGACAACTGTTCGACTCCATACTCACATTATGAAAACGTAGACTACCATATTATAGTGAGGGTGTGTCAGTCCCGTGAATAATAGGTCAGTCTAGAGTACACGTAGCCGACTAATGCCAACGTGATAATATTTCTTCACCGAACCGTATATGAAGCGGCCAATTCCAAAGGCGTCAGACCATTCAATGCGTGAGGGTCTGTCACCTTCTGCGCATCAGGTTTCCGAACTGACTTGTGGCCGCAATCGCTTGAATAGCAGTTTGCGCTCACTATCTTATGTTCGTACTGACTGGTTCTGAGCGGGCCCGGAGGTCGCCGCTATGTGTCTTCTGGTATCGTCATACGATATTTTACTTAAGCGTTTATTCTGATTCCGTCCGTCATCTTAGAGAACTTTCGTTTCTACCCTATGGGCATCCTAAAACGGGAACACACACTTAAATCTCTCAGAAGTCTTTGCGCTATTATCGCCGTCATTATATGACTTGTTGCATAATTATATTTTAACTAATAATAACTATGACACGGCTGTGAATCGAACACGTGACCTTATAGTCGGAGGCACGTGACTATCATCTTAAGCTAGACCGAGATGTACCTATGGTACTTTGTTCTTTGACTGATTGGTACGCAGGGGTCTGTGCGTGAGCCTTATTGGCCGGCTTTCTTGGTATGCCTAACACTCAGGCCGGTGTTTGGCCTGGTATAATAGGTGAGTGTGCGATATCTGAGCTAGCTATTTAGGGAAATTATAAGTAATAGGTAATACTGTGTCTTATAGTTTCAACTTCATTGGTATCAATATGATGACAAAGTGAATTTCAAGTATCTATAAATTCCATATTGAGGTTTTTATTCTTGTCCTCCAGGATGTCTACCTCTGGGGGTGTGATTCCAATATCCTCCCTACAATTCCCAATCTCTAGCCCAGAAAAGCCCTTAATATCTAATTTTGCGTTTGCATCTCCATCTACTCTAAGTGATAATCCCACTTTCTGAGAAACCCAGCAGATGATATTTTTTCTTTTCTTATAAATTCTGTCAAAACCCTCACTCACACAAGAAGTTGTAAGTATACAGCATTACCCTATACTCTACTTCTGAACACTTTAAATAGTTTCTTCTCAGAAAGTTACTATATGGATATGCTTGCAGATGAGATTTATGAAGGACTTGTTGATAGCGGCATCGTTGAGTAGCTGTATCAGACTTGTATAGTCACCAGGGACAAGGGAGGGTGTGATACTGTATAATCACATTTTTTGTAAAATGGCTGGGTCTTACTCTGTGATCCCATTAAATTAATTGTGAATAAGATAAAGCTTCCACCAAAAACTGGGGCTAGATAGTCCTCAATGTAGGGTAGGAATAGTTTGTCGTTCATGTATGCTTTGTTATTAAATTCAACAAGTACTCAGTGATCATATATAGTCTACTGATTCCCTAATTATTTACACTTTCCTCGAAAAATAACCATTAGGGGAATACAGGCAACTCTATCGACAAAAATACTCAAGACCAGTAATGCATGGCTTTTATCCCAGCCCTCTTTAAGTTGGAGGACTTCGCCCAAATAGTTGTCTGATCTTTTATCTTGTAGCCTTTACTATTGAAATATTTGAATGGTTTCACTGGCAGAGTCTTATCTAAATTGCAGATATTGTATAGCTCAAAGTGGCAGACTGGATAGTGGAGAACGATATTAAGAAAAAGGTTCAGAAAAGGGTTGAATTTTTGATAGTTGAATCACAACCAGTTAACCACTAGTAATTGATATTCTGCTAAGATCTTTTATGCTTTTTCATAATAGATCTTACACTAATTTGGTGTCATCCAACAAAGCCAGCAAACCACCAATTTCTAAACTGAAAAAGGACAGAACTAACTTCCATATACAGCTCACAAAATCGAAATATGTCCTGTATCTGAAACTCACCTTTCTAGACAATCCTGCCCTTCTTACTTCATACTCAGTGTGTCTTTGTATAGCATTTTCACTAACTTTGGCCAGCAGCATAAGTTTGCCCTCTCCTCTGATTAGAGTTGAATAGATGACTTGATCCCAATACCCCTAATTACCTTGTTTTTTTTGATTCACTCCCCAATTGTTTGTCACTGAATTCCATAACGCTCTGATATCTCTTGGTATATTGGCTATCAGTATTGATTTCGCTTCTGAAGTGAAATTTGAATGTATTCAAGAAAGGTCAATGCCTGAACCCTTTGGCAATAGCTATAAGTACACTTGGGATAAACTACTGGCTTGAGATCTCATTTGTGGAGAATGTGCTGGCTGATGGATTTCACTTTAAGACTCCTGTTAGAGGTAGTAGGTACAGTAACTATAATACCGGGCTAGGCCTATAGTTATGCGTATTCGTAAATAGAGATTCTTGTCCAGGAAGGCTTGTGATGTAGTGTAACTAAGTTACTTAAAATAAGGACAGATAAAAAGTGGTAAAGAGGTAAAGATAACTTTCTAGCGTAGTAAACTTTTTTCAACTTTTTATATTGATAAGATCTCTTCTCCAGTGCTTGATGATTCTTGTTTAAGCGAGGAAGGCACTTCGATATTTATATTCTGTGTCTGAGTGTTCGCGGGCTACATGTACTAACCATCCTGACTAGGTATTGAACGAACAAAGTTCTCTGCACTTGTAAGTGCGAGCACCTCTTGACCCTGACAACTGTTCAACTTCATGCTCACATTATGAAGGCGTAGACCACCATATTATCATAAGGGTGTGTCAGTCCCGGGGATAATAGGCTAGTCTAGAGTTCACATACTAGTAGCCGACTAATGCCAACGTAATAATAGTTCTTCACAGAATAATAAATGAAGTGGGCAACTTCAAAAGGCTTCAGACCTTTCAATGCCAGTGAGTTAGAGTCTGTCACTCTTCAAACATCAGGTTTCCAAACAATTCGTTTTGGCGATCGTTCCAATAGCGATTCGCGTAGAATATCCGGTATTCGTACAAACTGGTCCTGAGCGGGCCTGGAGGTCTCCACTATGTGTTTCCTGGTATCTTTGTATGCCATTGAGTATTTGTTCTGATTCCGGCCCTCATCTTAGTGAACTCTCATTCCTACCGCTAGGGCATCCTAAAACAGGAAGTACACTTAAATCCCTCAGATATCTTTGTGCTATTATCGCCATCATTTATGACTTGTTGTATAATTATATTTTGACTAATAATAATAACTATGACGTGGCTGTGAATTGAACACCTGACCTTATAGTCGGAAGCACGTGACTATCATCTTAAGCTAGACCGAGATGTATGTTTTTCTGAGTGTCTGTTTTTGTGGCTTGGCTGTTTACGCAGGGGTCTGTACATGAGTTTTGTGGGTTGGATCCCTTGGCATGCCTAACACTATTGGTCTAGTACCTCTTTTCCAAACATGAGTAAGGATGATGATAGTCTCTCCTCCCTACTCTCTAGAGTTATAAAGTGTCATTTCAGAAGTAAAAATAGTGGTCTGATGACTGCAATGTCTGGGGATATAAGTCTTTTTATCTTAAACATGAAATAGATTACTGTGTTTAGATTGTCTATACAAAAACATCTAATTTCAGAATCATCAGTTCTAACTTGTTCTTGTAGATTACCCTTGCCTAACCAGAAATGGCAGTAGTACAATCATCTTAGTTGGCAGATTTCAAGAGTTTTTATAGTCCCTTCTTAAGAATGTGTATATGCTAAAACTCCAACAATAATAGGAAGTTAGAGCATATAAAAACATCTATGATGACTACTCAGGAACCACAACAGCTTATACTCCAAAAAGATAATATCTAATCGACATAATAAAGGTAAAAGACTGTTGTATCTGGTGCATAATGCATATAAATACAAACTGCTTTGAAAGATAGACATCTAATCTGATATCTTAGTATTCCATAATGAAACTATTAGTATATATGCATTTGAACCACATATATAAAATAAGTGTATATAAATAAAGAGATTAAAGACAAAGTAACTAGAGGAGTTAGAATACTCTCAGATAAAAATAGGTTAGGAGATTATATTTTTCTGAATTTCAGTAGGGCAACTATTTAAAGTTAAATAGTGTTTGCACTTCCTTTAACCAAGCTAAAATATCAAAAGAATACATATGATTTTTAGGAAGATAGAAGTAGTCAGAATTTAGTATAAGTAGTATAATATACGGGAATAAAAAAGTTGTACAGCGTAGGAGGGGATAAGGGTTGCTGTAGGCAAAATTATGGAATACCACTACTAAGTAGTAAGATGTTATAATCTAAGAAACTCACCTGATCAATACAGTTAGATTATTGAAAAGAAATAGATATCATGATATGTCAAACAACACTATAAGTGTTTGAAATTTATTTGAAATATAAAAATAAAGGAGTAATAGAAGCTAAGAATATTTAATTAACAATATATTAGCAATAAAGATGCCACAATGTGTGAGCTCAAAGAATAAAAATGGAGAGAAAATATAAGTATAGTGTAAAGTTACAATAGTAGAAAAATTGATATCCACCTCCTATCGCATAATTCTACTCCAATGTCATTCCCACAAGACCCGACCGCTGATTATCGGGCTGTTTTGGCTACCAGCAAATTCCCTCCACAAGTGCTGGCTGAGAACGATAACAATATTCTTGCTTCAAACCAAAGTCAAAAATATCTACCCACAATACCTGACCAAGAATCTGAAGAAAACCCGAGTGCGAATTCTCTCTCTCTCTCACTCTTTACTGCCTTTCTTTTCCCTTAACCCTTCTTTAGCTACTATTACGGAAGATGAGCCTAATCCGATAGGTAACCAACCCAGCCCATACAAACAAGTTATATGGAGTTTGTGGTGTCTGGTGGGGATATAAAAAATAAAAAAATAAAAAAGATCTCAACGCCCAGGTCACGTAAGAAATCAGGGTGGAGGCAGAGAGACTATTTGTTATGAAGTGAGGCTTAACGGCCGGGCTTGATCTAAGGGCCTAGAATCTAAGTACTAGTATCCGGGTGGGTTATGCTTTCCCGTAGCCGAGGTGGATTTCTTGGGTCCATAAGAGAAGAGGTTGCTAGGCGTAGGCGGAGATTTAGCCATATGTATCATGTGAGCAGTAGGTGAAGTGGAGGTGTTGGGGGAAGTGTCTCCTCCTTGTGAACATCGGTGGAAGTGGGTCACGAGTCCTTTACCGAGTGATGACCTGTGATATCCGGCTGGATTGCTAATTTGCTATCTGTAACGCCCAACCTGCGAGCTAGGGGCAATCCCCTGGACAGGGTTATCGTAAGTTGTGGATATCCTACCATAGTATTATACCCTCCTGTTACGGGCTTACAAATGCACACGCGTCTAACGGCTTTTAACCTTCCATCTAGGATAAGTGGCCGCCTGCAAATCCTGGTTTGCTCACCTACAGTCAACCATGGTTGCGCAACCATGGTTTGCAGCCAGCCAAATTTCACAAACATGTCTCGCCAAACAGCACCTTTAGCCTTTATCTTCTCCCTACGACAAAGCATCGCGGAACGGCTTTCTAGCCCCAGGAAAGATGCATCTATTGCATCCGAGGTTAGTGAGAAAGGGGCCTAGGACTGCCAGACTTAAGAAACGCCCCAGTCTGCTCTTTCGTCTCTGGAAAGCTGTGTCACAGTCCTCATCGAAACCATTCTACTTCACAAAAGAGGAAACGCCGGTAATTTCTGAGGTTGAAGAGATTCTTAGGAATGATTTCGGGCTTCATCTGCTGCCCCCTTACTATTATAACCCTGCTTCCGGGGTAAAGAAGCAACCAGAAAATCTTCTCCGTGAAGCATCGGTCCTCAGATTTTGTGGAATCATTCGCAGCGATACGGTGATGGCTGACACTGATGGAAGTGGAACGATCGGGTACTCACGATCGGGTACAGGTGTGTTGACGGGAAGGGATGTTGAGGCGTACGTTGTCTATTGGAGGTTGTTAGCTAACCGTTACTTGAGTAGTGAAAACTCTGCTAGTCCTATACATCCCTCTATGTCCTAGTGGGCCCACTCGTCCACACTTCAGTACTCCTCCATACTGTTGCGCTTCCAGTTACCTGCGCTCCTCGATACGGCTAATACAACGTTCTACTACTGGGATTGTCATACCATCATGTCCTCAGATTTTGTGGAATAATTCGCAATGATACAGTGATGGTTGACACATGTAGCGCCCCGGGCGATAGTTCGGTAACGGATTCGAGGGTCGTTCCCGAAACAGTAGCACCAAACATGGTTGCTAGAAGGCGGTGGGAGGGTGATTACTTTAAGGAGTGCTGGAAAAACGTGAGCCTTAGAATAGGGTTAGGAGAGATCAATATTGATGGTCATTACCCCAATTTTTTTTCCTTTTTTCTAAATTGACTAATTCGAGTAGAATTTCCCACATCCCGAGAGGATAGCGGCTACCCTCTCCACCAACGTGTGGGGTTCTCCCGCCTCTGAAATCCTTCAAGAGAAGAGATAGGGCGATAAGTTGGACTGATTCTATTAAAGAATACGCAGGGGGGTTGGAGGATGTCTACTACCGTAAAAACTCGAATAACTGGACCATGTGCTAGGACTTTGGACTTGCTTCTCTTAGTAAGGTCTGTGTTTTTTTATTTTATTTACTCTTATTTTGTCTCGGGGGGCCTGTTTTTGGTGTGTTTTCGCCCCCGTTTTCTAGAGGAGGAAATTTCGGACTGCATAGCACAAGGTTCAATTATTCGAGTTTTTACGGTATAGGGGAGAAAGGCCGGTCAGTGATTGCTTCTGCAGCCTGACGACTAAGGATTTCGGAAACGGAAACGTGGCTCCAGGTACGGATGTAATTCCGGAAATCGGTGAGAAGGGTACCAACGTTACCCTGGGCGGGTTCGAGTAGGGGTTTTGGACGACGTCCTCGATTTAGACAGAACCGCGGAGATTTGACAGATGATTGGGAAGCAAGGATGGGTGAAGATTTGATGGGCGACTGGGAGACGGCGATGGATGAGGATTTGATAAGTGATTGGGGAGCGGGCATGCGTTTAATGGAGTTTGAAAGTGCGGAGGGCTTAGGAGGAGGTTTGAGGGGCGAGAAGGGGAGAAGGGGATTTTTGAAATCAGGGATGAGAGCATTTTTGAGGAGGAACAGTGCCCGTCAGAACTTGCCAGATTATGGCCTTAGTGACTCAGATGATGACTATTAATTTTTGAGCACGATTACTGCTTTTATGATATGATAGGATTGTTTTTATTGCCCCTGAATGTGACACGAGTGATTTCTGGTGACAAATCACCGGTGCCTACTGTTAGAAATGATGAGTGGCAAGCAGGGCCCGATAAGCAGTGGGTGGAACAGAGTGTTTGAACAACTGCTGACTGGGTACGAAAGGTGCTAAGAGGAGCTTTACCGAAAGTGAGAACAAGAGAGAAATGAAAGGCTAAATAACAGTTGTGGTAAGATCTTTTTGATTGATTTAGTTTACCGGAATGAAAAGACTTGTCTGTAGAAAAAGAGAAGAGAGAGATTTGTAAAGACTAGCCATTAATGACGACCAAGACAGCCCCATGACTAAGAAATCATGCTCCGGAATACAATCCATGATATCTAACACCGACAGAGCGTCAGGTTCCGAGCGATGCTTGCCGATATCATGCATCCCTTTTTACGAATGGCTCTTATTTGGAGGGCCACCTCGTGAGTTTGTTGAATTTGCTATGGTATATACGGTTTAGCTATATATATATATATATCTCTCCCCACAGAAAGATAGAACTCAATGCGCTCTAGAGCAGTGGTGATGAGCAACAACCCTTGCGGTCATGTTTGAATTTGTAATCACGAAAATATCACTCGCGCTCCCAACCTCCTGATTGCAACCTGTGCAGTATGATATAGTGGGTTAGAGATGAAAAAAAACCCTGCTGAACAATATTAGCTACTAGAGCTAATAAGACGCTCGGAGTGGGCAGAGACATCTGATGCACTAGGAACCTTGTTGCTTTTTGTATCATAGCCTTACTTGTGCAGATTCAGTTACTATCATCTAGGCGATAATAGGCTAGATATATATATTTAATCTATGATACCCCGGATAGCGGATATCCCGCCATCAACCTACAATGTAATGCTAGACCCTGCTTCTCATAGACATTCTCAAATTCGGATGGACAACTGTGGGGCTAATACAGGAGCCTAAGTAGTTGGCAATGCAAAAAAGAAACCTCTCAGGTATAAAACCAGATGGTTATCATGGGGGATGATCATACGGTAGTTTAAAAGTTGCGATATACTAAGAGCAAGGTTTCCTAGTATATCAGATAGTATTTACCCTACTCCTATGATACCACTTACAAATAAAATTACTCATGCAATAGTCCACGAGTGATGGTTCTAATAGTCTGATCTTGGGCATTCCTCCATATCTAGAGCTTCTATGAATACATTCAAAACCAAGTCAATCGCAATAAAGGCACCCAAATACCACCCCTACCGATCACTGAGGGAACTAAGTGAAGTCATTGTGGCAGTCTTTACAAGAGTGTCAGAAAGGGTTCTCTAATGATATCAACCAAGTGCCATACTAAAGGTAGCTATGCCCATCAATTCTCTTTTTGATGGCTCCGGGCAGGCTAGCGTTTGATGTTGGTAAGTTACATACCTATACCGAGAAAGTAACTTGAAGCTGGTTAGAAGATACCGAGAAAAAAACGGGGGGGTTGGATAGCTTCATGTGGAAAGCCTCCGAATATACCGCTATGCCAACTACGAATTCAGAGGCGCTTTGAAAGCCCTACTGTACAGTAGAACCCCCAATAATTGAATCGTGTATCAGGCAGGTACATAGACCTTACCAGAGACGGCAAGTCCAACGACATGAAAAACGGCTCAATTACTCTGTGGTATCTTAACTCTAAGATGCTAATATTCCTATTTTGAAGATGGTTGTGACAAGCTATGATATTATGCACTAGAAATTCAGTTTCCCTTTAAGGGTTCTTACCATCCGCCAAGAATATGGTGGGCACTCACGCGCAAAGACGCGGACCTTGTTTCTAATTTTTTGGTTCAAATATTTGAAAGCTCCCTCCCGCCCTCTTGCTTGGAGTTTCTTGCCACTTTAAACTGCCCGCATAAGCCGAATTTTCAGTTGTGCATACACTCCATTTTTCGATTGAAAAAATTAAAAAATTAAAAAAGTTTTATAATTTTGAAGTGAAAGAGGTAGGGTCACGTGGCTCCCATGATAACCATCCTGAGAATTGGGATAGCGTAATTCAAATCTCCATCCACACCATGCAGGTCCGGGCGATGGGGGGTGGTAGACGGTCCAGCGGCAGGAGTAGCTCAACATCGCCCATTCCAACCTATCATGCATCTTCGCAACACAGTGCTGACACTTCACCTCTAGGTAATGCCTGAAAATTGGGCCGAGAGTCTTGCACCCAGCCACTACACTGGTCTCAGGCCCCGTGGTGGCTCTGGATTCTGGCCGCGATACCATGCGGTACCTGAAAAATTGTTGGGATAAGCTACCGGGAGGGACTAAGCAAGACCCTTATAGATATCAAGGCGCGCACTTGAACGCACCTCTATTTATTAGGATCAAAACAGCCAAAACGTCCGATGCGTATGATACTTTGGGAAACTATGACAGACGAAGAATACCATACAAAAGCGAGCCGATCGAAGCAATGATCATGAGGCTAGTAAGTTAAGTCTTGGAGTCGGAATTTGGAAGGCGTATAGCATATGTCTTGGCGATAGACGCAATACACTTAGGCTGAATATGAGCTCCAATGCGGCTGTAAACCGAGGGTTTTAGCTGGCTGGTGCGATGCACTGGGCGATTCGGCGATCTCGGGCACAATCCCCCAACCCAATTGCATTGAAAGAAACAAACTGGAAGTTAAGCCGTTGAGAAGGCGTATACCTGTGCACTCCCATACTTCTGTGACTGCCGTTTTCCTCATCCTATCTTGAGCCATTAACTTATAGCGCCGACTGGTAAGAGATGTCTGCCGAGTAGTTTCCGTGGGTTCCGCGAAGATGAGTTGTCTACAACAGAACTGTAACCGCGCATCCAGTGTGTGGCGCGAGATGGTAGATTGGGTAAAGTTGATGTTCCAAAGGATTAAAAAAACGGTTGACTGCATGTTCCACCACCCCCACACTTCACCACCAGTCACTCGTCGTGAGTGGATTAGATTACAATATTTCCAACCAGGAAACTCGCACAGAAACGCTAGGAGGGAAATTGTCCACTGCCGAATTCAAATAATTCTTTGTATCGTAGTTAGAGCAGCCGTCAGGTTGAGGGAGCGACATGTTCTTCCCTAATTAGGCAGCGGAATGTAACTTCCACCACTCATGCTGACAACTCAGCCAGCCGACAACCCTAATAGTTCCTTTGGCGACTTCTATCACAGGGAAATGCACTAATATGGGTAAGGCCAGCAGCCCAAGGCATATACCAGGGAGCTCGATTTAGCTAAGACCCTTATCATAACCAAAGCAGGATAACCGAAACTGCAGGGACGCACTCTACCACACCAAGCTTTTATTTTTTTTATATTTTTTTTTGGCACCTCGATGATTTAGCGAGACCACATCTCCCACATGTCACCCCACACCGACACCGCCATGTGCCGTGCTAGCAAGTACGTACACCGTTCTGCGGAGCCGCATGTTTAAGCCTAGTGCGAGGGAGAAACATGTTTCTGTCGGTTTATCTCCTTCCTTCCTCGTTCAACTGATATGATACATTCTGCAGATTGGGCTAGTGGACTAAGATCTTGGGCTTTACGCCGAAAATCACTCAATGTCTTTAGGGATATCACCGGGCACCATTCTGGAAATAAGGCTCGGGGGGACGGATCCCCTTTGTCTCCCGCTCGACCCAATGCATCCCATCCTATGCTCGTGATGTCAGTGAATCAACTCAACACATCACCAAACTCAGTATAACTGATTCTTCAAACTTCAAGATTTCTTGGGTGCATCGACGATAAGAGCGTAACTTAACTAGGTACTAGATAGTCTCCGCCGGCGATGCGGAGCAATGGAACTATCACAAGAGCATCGCCCGAAGATAAAAATAAGGACAACAGATTGTATACGTATTCATTCTTGGCGACAGCAGCACCACCACCGGCACTTACTCACTAGATACCAATACCATATCTCCACAGTCCCAAAAGTCAACCAGCAAATAACCAATAGTCACATATCCTCACTCGCCAAAAACCCCCAATCCATCAAAGCCACACGCCCCCCCCCCCCTCTCTCCCCCTTCTCTACCCCTGCAGGAAGATTCAGGTACAGTAGGACCCACTCATCCACCCACCGCCACCACCACCTCCCCATAAACCAGCCCTGCTGAAAAAGAAAAAAAAGCATGTGAAAATCACACCAAAAAGGTCACATCCCCGTAGCACTAACCACTCCCTAATCCCGACGTTATCCGGAAAGGACAAATGTAACACTGCATGAGCTCTATCCACCTACGGTACCTGTGGGTCCGTTTACCTACAATACCCTACGCCTTCCCCTTTGTTTTATGCTTACCTGTCCCCCACAAATCACTTTGAAGCGCACATGATCCGGGGAGGACATCGAAGAGAAGAAGGAAAAAAATAAGTAATCGAAAGTGGAGCGCGGTGACCCCACCACCGCCTAAAGAAAGAAAGAAAGAAAAAGGTGGCGAAATACAACATCCGATCTATCGTAAATTATAATCTACCGAGAAGAAGAAGCCTCCAATGTTGTAGATTACGGCTCCGAAAAAAGATTTTTTCCATCTTTCATATTTTTATTTTTAATCATTCTTTTCTACCGAGGATGATGGTGGGAGGTATAGTAAAAGTCCGCTATTTTCCGAGTGAGATGGTATGACAGCAGGAATAGAGGTGGAGAACTCCTCGCTATACTTTTTTTTTTACTCTTTTTTTTCTTTATTCTCCTTTACCAGTACTTTTGTTTTCTTTTGCTTTTCTTCTATTCTACCCCCCGCGTTTCAGATGGTGGACTCACCCACGGACTGACAGATTGATCGTCCCGCCGCACCTTCGGTTTCTTTTTTTTTTTTTCTTTTCCCTTCCGATCCGGTCCTTTTTTTTTTTTTTTTTTAACAAAATA
>Ga0307507_10003002_pt1 | contig 33817 bp, 8 predicted proteins | sample 7_EM_MG_FD_207223 | JGI IMG/M metagenome (GOLD analysis project Ga0307507, IMG submission 207223) | Populus trichocarpa ectomycorrhiza microbial communities from riparian zone in the Pacific Northwest, United States - 7_EM | ecosystem: Host-associated > Plants > Roots > Unclassified | place...
CTGCGAGTTACCAGTGGTGCTCTACTACCTTACTTTTTGACCTCCTTGGGAACCACTGCTGCCGTAACAAACCTACGGACGCGCTAGTATCACACACTGTACTCTACTCCTGTAGAGTTATTAGGGGTAGCATTATATATAAGTGTAGCAATACCACGCCTTAGGAACGTAAGCTTATCCTTTATCTTACTTAGAGAATCTTTAAACTTATTTAACCGGCGATCTATAGCTTAAACATCTTTTACTATATTAGTTATCCATTTACTAACTATATTAACGTATACGGAAATAGCAATTGCTAAATACACTCTAATAGATTCCATGTAAGCGGAAGTACTAAAAGCAGCACTAGATGTACTAGGAATTAGTAAAAAAGTAAAAGTCTTTAAGGGAGGGAAGGTCTTTAGAGGGGGGATAGTATAAATATACAGCTATGCGGATATTAGTAATATCCATATTATTAAAATACGGATATTATACCTTCTTACTAGGTATTTTAGCTAAATTACTAGCAGAGGCTAATTGCGCACGTTTTTTACGCTAAGGTATATGTATAATTACAGCACCTGTTGTACCAACCGCGTGCTTAAGCGTTCGGTACATTAACCACGCGTTTACGCGTTTGGTGCACCAACCACCCGCTTACGCGTCTGGTGCACTCCTAGAGCACTGACTAATTAAGGGGGAGGCGTATTAGTATATAGACTACGTAGTCTGCTTTATATAATTGACAGTCACCACCATCTAAAAGAGCATACGATACTATACGTATTTTGTGCCCCTGGATACGACTTAATTGTACCATTAAGTTAGTACAAACACTAATTAGTAAGCGCGCACAGATTAGCAATTACTTAATACCTCCCACCAAGCAATACACGATAGTGACTACCTGTTTAGACTCCTAGTACGACCTACTAGAAGGTCGGAAGTTAGGGATTACGGACTTATCACTAACTCTATATACTTATTTAAGTCTTAGTACGGTTTACCGGAAGTATAATAGACGCGAATATAGACCTATACGGAATCTCTACCCTTAATCTACCTCTAAACCTTAAACCCCTATTCCTACTACACCCTCCGACCTCTTTTTTAGACCCCTTATAGAGATCTCTTACCCCTCTACGAACCACTACGGACCTGTTAATTGCTTTTACGGACCGTTATAAGACCTTACGGAGACCCCCTACCCTCCTGTAAACTGTTACAGACCTATTAACCGCCTTTACGGACTACTATAAGACCTTCCCTACCTATAATATACTATACTATACTATATAGTATGGCAGACCTAAGTAAGCAAGTTAATAAAGCTTAAGAAAAGTAGAGGTAGGGAGTTAACCTTATGTCTATAACTGATGTTAATAACTATATTAAATTTAAAGTTCTTAAATATGAATATTTTAAGCTTATAAATGACGACCTATGGGAGCAATACTAGGAAGACTTTACGGACTTTACAGAGGCTATTTTTAAGGCCTGTAACCCTACTACTATCCGTAACCTATGAACCCTTTTACGTTACTAAGGTGTATAGGTTAAAAGGGACAAGCGAGTTACTATTGCACAGTCTTTATATAATACAATATATAAGAAGGACTAAACGGAATGGACTAAAGAGGAAATCCTAGACTAGATTAAAGCTATTAAAGAACTCTTTACTTCTTCCAAACTTAATAGGATTGCTGGCCTTATACCTAACCTACTTAACTAAATTTGTCCTATAAACCTAAGCAGTTTTAGAATTAATCTTATGGGCTAAAGTATACCTAGTGCTTAAGTTACAGACTACAATACCCCTGTAAACTAAAATACGGACCAAAACCCTTCCGTTTAAGTCACAGATCTGTAAACCACCTAAGTAAAGACCTATAGTAAGGAGCTAGCTAACCTAGCTAAGCTCTATACCAATAAATCTAAGTATAGTAGTGAAAACGATAACTTTAACTTTAAACTAACCATCTTTACGGACCTCTGTTAAAAGGCTGATATTCCTAAATAGGAGTTTAGCCAAGCCTACTCTACCATACTGCGCGGCCTAGCACTTAACCACTATTATACCAACCTCAAGAGCAACCCCCTTAGTGTTCCCTTTAATAAGCTATACAAAGCCATACGCAACTACTTTAAAGGACTAGAATATAAGCGTGATATCCTTACCTAATAGAATACAACCAAGTTACGGACCGTAATAGATAAGAATACTAAAAAATTGACTATAGAGTGCCTGTAAATCCTTATTAAAGACCTCCGCCACCTATAGCACGGTCTTAATATTAAGCTTCAAACGGACGACTTCCTGTACAATAAACTTATTACGGCTTGCTAGGAAATGGAACCCTATAAATACACCTATTACAAGCCCGCAGACACCGTAGCTGGCCTTATTAACAATTTATGGTCCTTTATTATAATGTACAAAGCCTTAAACCCGCCAGGCAGTACTTAAGCCTTCATTACAGACCTACAAAATCCGCAAACTGACTTAGATGCCTACTTTACGAACCGCCGCTACCGCTAGCAGCACCCATATCGACTAGGTCCTACCCGTAACCCCTATAGCAACTTCTATATAAAAGTATACCCCTGCAGACAAACCAATTAGAGGTACTTTGTATATAGTAAGAAAGGATATTAGTTTATAAGGTATACCTAAAAAGAACGTAATAAGTCTAAAAAGAGATTTAACAGACGGATTAACCAGTTTATCTTAGACTATAAAGGAGAGGAAGTAGAAGAATCTCTTAATAAGTTAATAGAAGCCCTTATAATTAACTTTAACTTAGATACTTAGGAACAGGAGACCTTAGAGACATTCTTAACTACTTTTAGACCTTTTATAGACAGCTAAGCCTTTAATATTACGACCGTATTAGCCGACCGCTCCTTTACACACTTAATTGCACCCAAAAACTGGCCTGTAAGCACACCCGTTGGACCTATTACGGATATTATAGACTGCGAATAGGACCTATTTGCATATATTACTACAGAACGCTATACCCCTAAAGAATTCTATAGCGTTATAATTAATATAGGTGCCTCTAAGAAGTCTACTATAGGTTACGGATAGTACCTTGCATATAAGACTACCGTAAATAATAATACGGATATTAATACTATGTAAACTGGGGCTATAAACGTCTAATTCGGCATCGGCTTAACCATATTAATTTCGATTAGTAGCAGTTAAGACCCTAATTGGCCTAGTTAACTTCCACGTAGTAAAAACGGATACCCCTTTCCTACTCTATCTTACGGATATGGATAGGTTATAGGTTTACTATAACAATATTACGGACACTATAATTGGCCCTATAACTGCCCTAGGAAGCAAGCATATTACCTTGCCAATTATACAATGATTTGGACACCCGTTCCTTATATAGGGAGAGACATTACGGACCTATATTTAGGAATATTTTAACTATAACCTATGCTACCTTACCAGTACTGAAATCCACCGCCTATACTGCTGTTTTGGCCACCCGTCAGCCAAAAAGCTATATAGAGTCCTTAAACGCTTTAAACACGACAATGTTAACAGGAAGGCAATTAACTACCTAACCAAATACTGCTCCTTTTGCTAGAAATACGGACGTTCCCCAGGCCGATTTAAGTTTACCCTTTATAAGGATCTCGATTTCAACCACTTAGTGTACGTAGATATTATATATATTAACGACAGCCCAGTATTATATATAATTAATAAGGCAACCCGCTACTAAGCCACCCGTTGGTTGCAAAATATATCCGTAAAATATACTTAAAACATTTTACGGACCTGCTAGATTAACATATACCTTAGACCTCCTAAGTATATTACCCACGACACAAGTAGGAACTTTATTAGTAAGGAATTCTAACAGTACGCTATAGCCATGGCTATTTTAACAAAAGCCGTTCTAGTTAAGGCGTATTAGTCTATTGGGCTTATTAAGCGAGCTTACCTAGCTCTATAGAGAGCTTACTAGATTATTACGGACGAGTGTAAGGATATCCAAAAGGAACTAGCTTTATAGATGGCCGTAAAAGCCGTTAACAATACCGCTGGCCCTAACGGACTAGTACCCACCCTCTTGGTTTACAGAGCCTACCTAAGGATAAGCAACCTAGGCCCTCCTACCCTGTCTATTATAGAACAAGCAACTGCAATACGGAAGGCAATAGCCGAAATAGTTAAATTACGGGCCAAATAAGCTGTTAATAGCGCCCTATATTACCGCAACAGACCTAATACGACCTTAGTACACAACCTCCCGCTTAACTCTAAAGTCCTTATATGGCGTAAGAGCGGCAATTAGACTAGACCTTATTGTTTACTAGCTATAGAAGATAAAACGTGCTGCGTATAACTTTCTAGCGGACTAACCAGCTTTAGAAGCACGTCCGTAAAACCCTACTTTTAGCCCAAAAACACCTATAATGTTAAACTAGATAAACTGGAAGCACCCGCCAAACTAAATAAACTAGAAGCACCCCTACCTACTCCAGAAGTCCCCCGCAAACCCACTAAACCTACTAAACCTGCTATAAAGCGTAGCTAAGGACGCCCCTAAAAGCACTCCGTAACTAAGAACCCTATAATAAAGAATTACCTAACCTCCGTAGGTACATCCATAAGATAACCTCTGCCTACGGATATATTAGTTCTAGTACAGGAAAACCCTTTTATAGACTTAAGACGTAAAAAGATTAATGGACTACTTAAAAAGGGCGTCTTTGCGGTCGTAACGGAGAAAGACGTCCCGTAAGGCGTCCGTATATTTAACTTATGCTTTATTAACGAGATTAAGCACCCTAGTACTAACAAAGCCTTTAAGAAATTAAGGCTCGTTATACAAGCTTATAACGACTAGGGAAAGGGCTTAGTCCTTATGTAATTACCTACAATTTAACAAGTCAGCCAACGGATTATACTTACACTTATGCCTAGACTACAGCAAACCAAGCCCATAGCCCTCTACTTACGGGACATCTTATAAGCCTATATATAGTCTAATACCTACCTAAGTAGGGATATCTTTATATGACTACCCCCTAAGCTTAACTTATAACTAGGAACAATTTTATGGGTTATAAAACCACTTTATAGAGTGCCAGAAGCTGGAAACCACTAGTTTAAGACGTATTACTAGCATCACGTCCATAAACTTAAGATAGAGCAGTTGACCTATAACCCTTGCCTCCTATACACCCTATCAAACGGCCTTAGTATTATTGGGCTCCAAATAGACAATACTCTCTTTTTAGCGGACCAGACTTTTGCGGACGTAGAGGAGACTAAACTGCAAGAAGCTAAGTTCCTAGCAAAGCCATAAGAGCAGTTAACTAAGCAGACTCTAATTAAGTTTAATAGAGGCTTAATTATATAAAAGGGCAACTTAATCTAGCTAACCTAGGAATACTAAGCTTAAAACCTAAAGCTCATTATAGCAAAGCCTACGGACCTTACCAGTTCCTGCAGAGAGACCTATAAGACCGTAAATACAAAGGACTAATACGCTGCACAGCGTGTAAGAGGCGCCTATATTGCCATAGTCTGCCAACCCAAATCTGCCTATAACTTGTCCTTTGCGGCCCAGGCAGTAGATCCGCAAGAAGAAAATATCAAGTAGCTTAATAAGCGCATTTAATGGCAGATTAACAATGCGATAAGAGGACTTACTTTTATACCGCTAGACCTAAATTCTATTAGCGTAATAGTATTTACGGACGCCTCCTTTGCTAATAATAGGGACCTGTCATCGCAAATCGGCTTTATAATTGTACTTACGGACTATAATCAAGACGCAAATATATTATATTAGTCTTTAATTAAATGTAAATGAGTAACCTGTAGTATACTAGCTTCTAAACTATATGTACTAGCCTATAGCTTTAATATAGCAGCCGTAATCAAATTAACGATCCAGAAGATCCTATAATTGGAGCAGCTACCCCTGGTTTTATACACCAATTTAAAGTCCCTCTACAACTGCCTAGTTAAACTAGGTACGATATAAGAGAAGAGGCTCATGGTTGACCTAATGTGCTTATATCAGGCCTATAAATAATATGAGATTACGAAGGTTAAATAGATCAGCAGCGAAGACAACCCAGCAGACGCCATAACTAAGGCAAAGCCGTGTTAAGCTCTAAAAACCCTAATTAATACGAATAAGCTTAACCTAAAGGTCACAGAATGGGTAGAATAAGACTAACGGAGCACCTATGGTCCATTTACGGCCTGTTGGAAGGCTGTATGGTTTGTTTACAACCCGTCGGAAGGCCGTACGGTACATTTACGGCCCGTTAGAAGGCCGTATAGCTTATTTTGCGGACCATAAGCAGGACTTACGGCCGACTTAGAGCACCGTTTGGAAGGCAGGCTAGAGGGCACCTCGGGAGGGATTTCCTATGTATTTTCTTACGTGTTTTACGGTTCTATTAAGGCAATTACAGAGGTTATATATAAGTGGTTTCATTTTTCAAGTACCGCCAGTGTATAATTATAGCACCTGTTGTACCAACCGCGTGCTTAAGCGTTTAGTACATTAACCACGCGTTTACGCGTTCGGTGCACTAACCACCCGCTTACGCGTTTGGTGCACTCCTAGAGCACTAACTAATTAAGGGGGAGGCGCATTAGTATATAGACTACGTAGTCTGCTTTATATAATCGACAGTCACCACTATCCAAAAGAGTATACGATACTATACGTATTTCGTGCCCCTGGATACGACTCAATTGTACCATTAAGTTGGTACAAACAGTATAATTAGCTCTGGTCTTAGCAAACCATTCTATATACGTATTAGCTAATAGAATAATAGTATATACCTTTTCGTATAACCTACTACCTACGCAATATCTTAAGTATATACCTCTAAAATAAGGTCCAGAGTCCTGCTTATAAACGCGATATTTATAGTTTTATTTAACATATAGAGTATATAGCAGATCGCGTAACATACTAAAAGTACCCTTAATATTTTAGACGTGGGTATATATCTACTAGCGAGCTTCCTTTATATTCTCCTAAGCACTAGCTTTTAGGGTATACTATTTATTTACTAACAGCACTTAAATAGGAAGGCGCTTGTTTATATTAATATTAAATATTATAGCTTAGGCTATTTATATACTATAGAGCCTATAAGGGCTGCAAAGATTATAAAAGGATAAAGGAGAGCTTTTAGGAGAGTTAGCGTTATTAAAATTGCTCTCTTTATCGTTATTTAAAATCTTTAATATTTCTATTAGGTTACTATAAGAGGTAAATTAGTAGACAAAACACTAAAATAGTATAGTTAATATATACGATTTAAAGGCCATATTATACTAAACATTTTATATAGTAATTCTATTAGCCTACCTCTTAAGAGAAGTAGAAGTATAATAATAATTAAAGCTTTTAAAAACAGTAGGTAGCGAAGAGGTAGGTAGTAAAGAGGTAAGTAGCAAAGAGGTAGGTAGCAAAGAGGTAGGTAGCAAAGAGGTAAATAGTAAAGAAGTAGGTGGTAAAAAGCTAGGCAGTAAAGAGGTAAGCGGATTTCTAGTAGATTTTGTAATAGCCTTACTATAGTGCTCTACTAGATCTAACAAAGAGTGTTTTAGTATGTATTTCCTAAAATTATATTAGCTATAAGTATAATTTAGTATTAAAAAGATAACTCTCTAGGTAAAGACCCTAAAGGATTAGTAAAAGAAAGGGCGTCCTTAAAAGCGTCCTTAATTATTTTATCGTCAACGTTATATATATTGAGTTCCTTAACTAAATAGCTATCGGACGTATTTAGAGGTGTTAAAAAAGGTATTATAGATAGTAGTATACTAATAGATAGTAGATAAAACAATAATAATAAAGTTTGCGATATAATACTATAAGGTAAAAAGTGCGGAGGTTAATTAAAGGTAAATATCCATACTGCCGATTTTATCAAATTAGCTTACTAATAAGTAATTACTATAGTAACTTACCCTAGTAAATATTAACCACTTTATAAACGCTTATTTATAACACGCAAATTCTTTATAATTAAGTTACTACTAATTAAAGTAAATGGGTACCGTCTAGTTGACTTATAGGGTAATATTAATATAGAATTACCGCTTAATTAAGGTGCTAAAGAAGGGTTGTAAGCGGATTTCTTACTTTTAAAGTATATAGACACGTTTTTTGTTTTCTCTTACTATAAGGCGGATATAATATTAACTAAAAGTCTTAAGGTATAGTAGCCTAAGAAGAACGGATAATATCTAGTTATAAGAATTATAAGACACTTAAACTAAATAGCTAATATAATATAGGTTCTGTAGGTTTTAGGAGCTTTAGGTATAAACCTTAGTATCTCTCTAAATAAGAATCTAATAGATTATTTAAATACGTATGCGGAGATTAACACTTAATATCTAGATATTAATTAGAACTCTACCCTAGTCCTAGTTAAGTTAATAAACAAGTAAAACACTAAGGAATATTAAATACCAACCTATTAAAGATGTGTTATATCCAAAACTAAGGGTAGAGATTAAGCAATAGGCTATAGGTTCTAAGCTGCGCTTAGTTTAAAAAGCGTAGATTAAATATTAAACTGTAAATTCTAAGCTATACCTAATTTAGAAAGTGGGGATCGAGTATTAGTATATAAATTCTAAACTACGCCTAGTTTAGAGGGTAGAGATTAAAAAATAGTATAGGCAAAAGGGGTAATCTATATAGTATTTCTATTATAACTATAGTAAGGGGGCTCTAGTATCCGCTAAAGACTAATAATATTTCTTTCTAGCCTATAAACCCTTAAATAAATTATATAATCTATTCTAGAAAGCCCTTTACCCTAAGGATATATAAAAGGCGCTTATAGGGTATGTTATTATAGGCACTACTAATATTTAGGCTAAGTATTAACACTATAAAGTCCCTTCGCATCGCCTATATAAATTTAATAGTAGTATTAAGTAATATAAATACTAATAGTATTAAGCGGTTCTTTCTTACCTCTATTTAACTTTATAATAGTAAAGTATATTCCTTAGCCATATCTATTATATAGTCCGCTATTACTCTTTCTAATATCTTGCTAAGGGTATTTTTTAGGGCAGTAGGGCGGTAGATTCCTAGGGTTAAATAATCTACTTTATCTTCTTTTTATAGGATAACCGTTATTATAGATTTTCTAAGTTATAGGTAGTAGCCTATAGTAAAGTATACTCTAGCTATATCTATAAGCCAAGATACTATAAATAGTTTATAGATCTTTAAGGCCTTATTTAGTATTCTATCTAGTCCTAGTACTATATTATTTAAAGGGCGGCTAATAGTTCTAGCCATTTCCTCTATTATTATGTCGCTATTAACCTATAGGTAAGTTACTAGTATATTACCTATAATATTACTAAGGTCCACTAAAGCCGGTGAGGGGAAGAACCTTTTTATGAAAATCTTTACCTTCTTTTTATTATTATTAGTGGCTTATAACTCCCCTACTCTCTATAAGAGTAATAAATATAGATTTTCTGCTAGGCGCCCTACCTTTTTCTTTACCTATTTTACTATAGTCTGAAGGCCCATATTATAGGGGAGGCTTAAATTAAAAGTATACTTATTTATAAACTATCTCTAGTTATTTCTTACTTCTTTTTTTAGGGTATTCTTTAACTAGTTTCTTATATCTTTATATTATCTCTTATCTTTAGGGTTATAGCTACTAATATATTTCCTTTTTACTTATTATTAGCTAGTAATAAAAGCTACGTATTATATAGATTATATATATCGCGTATAGGGGCCTAGTTTTAAGACTAGGTAGTGCTCTTCTAGCCTATTTTTAATTACTACTTAAATCCTTTCTAGTCTTCGGTTAATTTCCATAAGGGTAGCCAATAAGCCTTACTTATTTAGTATTAGGTAAATTTCTTCTAGGTCTTAAAGTTATTATTTAACTATATTAAGGAAACTATTTATCTTAAGCTTCCTTATTACGTATCTTTTACTATTTAGTTGCGCCTTAATATTTAGATTTAGCTATATTTAGATAGTCTAAAACAAGTACCTATTTTTCTTTAGGGTTATACCTTTTAAGTCTCTAGTATAGGCCTTTATTTATAAATATAAGCTTAATTATACTTTTAGCAATCCCTTATTGCTATATAATTACTTTTAAGGGGGTGGCTAGTTTAAGGCCCTAGATATTTATAGCTCTTAGTATAACAGGCTTATATAAATACTTCTAAACCAAAGCTTATAGATTGCTACTATATAAGAATACTAAGCTAAGGAAAAGAAGAAGACTAGTAAAAACTAGTAAGATATAAAGGGGTTATTAAGGCGCTAGTAGCAAGCAAGCTAATAGCAACTTAGCAGAATATAGTAGAATTTAGCAAAATGCCTAAAAAGTAGTAGGTAATGCGCTCTAGCACCATTATACTTAGTAGGCACTTTACTTATTATTTAGTAGTAATATAAATACCCCCTTACTACAGGTAGTAGAGGTTTATATCTTTTAATAAAATAAACTTTATACCTTTAGTTTTTAATAAGCTTATTACTAATATAATATTATAGAGTAAGTGTAAGCGGTAATAATATATAGCAAGGTAGGTATTATTAAGCTATATATATAAACTGTATAATAAAGTTAAGACGTTATATAAGAAGAAAAAGTAAGGAAATGGGAAGAAAGGGTATATATTGTTAGTTTAGTTACTTAATTAATATATATATAAAGTAAAATAGGATTTAGGTAGCGGTCCTAGTAGAACTTAATAGGATTTAGTAAACTTAGTAGAATATAATAGAATGCTATTAAGTTGCTATAGATTGCTGACAAATTGCTATTAGATTACTATCTTACGATTAATCTCTTCTTATTACGTTAGTAGAAATAGGTAAATATATATAAGGTATTATAGAGGTGTTTTATAACAGTACCCCCCCTTTAAACTTAAGCTTCTATAAAATAGGGCTGTAGTAGTTTTAGGTAGAGTTTATAAAAGTCTTTTATGGCTTATATAAATCCTATAAAGTTAATAGGTTCCTATAAAGGCTTAATAAAGCCTTTCCATTTTATAAGGTATATATATTTACATTTCCGTTTATTATACTCAATATTATTAACTCTTTTAATAAGGTACTTATTCTTACTATCCACTTTAACTAGTAGGGGAGGGTCTTAGATCTATTTAGGCAGGGCATTTAATATAGAGGTAGTAGGGTAGAGGACTAACGTATAGAATATAGGGTGGATTTTAACCGTATTAGGGGGCCTTAGCCAATAGGTATAAAAAAAGACAACTTTTTTAAACTTATAAGGGCCGGCGTTCTTCTAATTAAGTTTCTTAGTAGGTTGTTTTGTGTTTATATTTCTTATATTTAGCTAAACAAAGTTACTAATTTAGTAGGCTAGTGCTAGGGTTCGGTTCTTATTTACTACGGCTTTATAGATAAATTGGGCCTATACTATTTTATTAGTAAAGAACCCTTATAGTTCTTCTATCTTCTTTATAAATTTATTTACTTTTATAACTTATAAGGCCTAATAAACTAAGCAAGGAACATTACTAAAGGGTTTAAAACCATTTGCGGATATTAGCTATAGTTAGCTAAAAATAGGAAGACTTTTATAGTTTCTAAAATAGAGTTATTTATAGTAAACTTGGCGAATATAAGCCAGTCTATCTAGTCGTCCTATAAATACAATGTGTATATCCAAATATACTATTCTATTATAGTATTTATATATTCCGTTTAGCCATCCGTTTCTAGGTAGTATGCTATAAATAATAGTGCTTTAATATAGAGTTAGGTAGTTAGTTCCTTCTAAAACATAGAAATAAACTAGCTACCTTTATTAGAAATAATTGTTTTAGGGAGTTTATAGAGTTTTTATATATAATCTAAGAATAGTTAGGCAATAGTAGGTATTAATATATTAGGTTAGGCAATTAAGTGTCTTATTTTAGATAGTTAGTTTATAACTACTATAATATTTATATAGCCTTTACTTATAGAAAGCTTAATAATAAAGTTAATTAAGATGTTCTTTTATCTTTAGTCCGAAATAGGCAGTAGCTTAAAAAAGCCGTTATATACCTTATATAAAGCTTTAGCTTATTAGCAAGTATAGTAGCTAAAGACGTATCTTTATATTATATTATATATATTTAGCTAGTAATATTCTTATTAGAGTAGTTCTAGGGTTTTTCCTTAGCCTAGGTAACCGGCTACTAGTAGGTTATATACATATTTAAGGAGCTTAAGCTTAAGTTTATTGTGGTTAGGTATATCTAGGCAGTTTTAGTAGTATAAGCGGTCTTTATAGGCTTTATATTTACTTAAAGAAACCCTTTTAAAGTGTCTAACGCTATTTTAAATTAGCTTAAGCATCTCTTAGATAAACTTATCGTTTGGGTATTTATTAACTATTATCTATTTAATTAATTAATTGGTTATTTTAAGGATATATATTATAACATCTTTAATAGGAAGGTTAAATAGCTTAGGGCGAAGTAGGGTTTAATTACGGTAGGCATGCGCTTCTTTTTATACTAGTATATCTTATAAACATTAGGTTAGGGTATTAGGTTTTTAACCTTAAACGCCTAGGCAGTATATAATTAAGAATTAAAAATAAGATAAATATTCTAATTAGTAGGCCTAATAATAATTTAGTTATTTTATAGTTATAAAGTACTATAGATTCTTATAGTCGCTAAGGACCTTAATTAGAAATCCGGCGCCTTCTAGTTTAGATCGCTATTGTTTAAAATATTTAATAATAGCTAATAATTCCTTATTGTAGATCTTGTGGTTATATTTAACTAAACTTAGTTATTTTAAGAAGTATACTATAGGGTATAGTATTCCTTTCTTATTATACTAGGATAGAATGTCTCTAGTAACGTAGTTAGATAAGTTAGCCTCTATAATACTCTTTTAGTTTAGGTTAAAGTGTTAGAGTATAGGTGCAGTAGTAAATATAACTTTTAGATAAATAAAGGCCTTTTTATATTCTTTATTAAAGATAAAGGCTTTATTCTTTTGGGTTAGAGCTATAAGGAGTAAAACTAGGGCTAAGAAGTTATTAATAAACCATTAGTAAAAGTTAGTAAATCTTATAAACGCTCTTATATCCTTAACATTCTTAAGTTCTCACTAGTTTATAATTACTTTAATCTTCTTTAGATCCATTTATATACTATTTATAGAAATAATAAGTCCGATATATAGAACTTCCATTTTATAGAATTTGTATTTATCTATATTTAATTATAGGCTAGCTCTATATAGGGCTTCCAGAACAAGATTAATATATTTCTTATATTTAGCTAGGTTATTACTATATACTAAAATATCGTTAACATAAGCAGTATAGAAAACGTCTAGGTAAGGTTATAGGGTATTATTTATAAAGTGTTAAAATTAACTTAGGGTATTTATAAGGCTAAACGGCGTTACTAAGTATTTAAATAATCCGTATCTAGTACGGAATACGGTAAGCCATTTATCTTTTTTTACGATATAGAGGCGGTTAAATATATAGATAAGCTCGAGTTTTATATATTAATAAGCCTTACTTAATTAGTTTAATATCTCTTAAATTAACAAAAGCGGGTACTAATTTTTAATAGTAATAGCGTTAAGAGCTCGGTAGTCTATATAAAAGTATAAACCGCCACTAGGTTTCTTAATAAATATTATAGGTATAGCTATAGGCGAAGAGCTTACTCTAATAAATCCTTTACTAAGGTATTTATCTAAATACTTCTATAGCACTTAGAGTTCGTTTTAGGATATTCTGTATAAGGGTTTAAATCCTAGCTACCTTCCTTCTTTAAGTATAATCTTATAGTTATATAGTCGGTACTCTACTAATTTATTAGCTTTCTTTTATAAAAATACTTCTAGATGCTTATAGTAACATACTAGTACTTTTATAATAGAGTTAGTATACTTTTTTAATACTAGGGACTTTTTAATATTAGCTATTATAACGGCGAAGATTGTATACTTAGGGTTTCTAGCAAGTTATGCTAATAGGGTAGCTCTAATTATATAGATATTTAAGGTATTGTTGGTATGCTTTAACACAGTGCAATAGACGTAATATACGTGCAGTGCGGTGTGTAGTTGGATTCTTGTCGTTCTATCTACGCGTCTTGATGATATATATACGCGTCGCGTAGATCACGTGCTTTACGTACGTGATATACAAAATGAATATCTACTGACACTAGAGCAACTCTGAAGGAAACCAAATTGTACTATTCCCGTTATTTGTAGCGTATACGCAATAGCTGGCTCTTCCGTCTATAGTATATAGTAGCTTCTCTTTTAATCCTATCCCAGTTATATAACGCTTATAACGGCTTATATAAATGCCTTTAAACTGGAGCTTATAGATTAATAAAATGTATAATAAAGTTAAGACGTTGCGTAAGGAAAGAAGGTAAAAGAACAGGAAGAAAGGGTAGTGGTCCTAGCAGAACTTGGCAGGATTTAGTGGACTTAGTAGAATATAGCAGAATGCCGTAGATTGCCGTTAGATTACCGTCTTACGGTCGGTCTTTAATTACTGAATTAGTAGAACCAGGTGGATGTGTATAAGGTGTTATAGGGGTATCCCGTGATAATTGCTATCTAATAAAGATACTAAGCTAAGGAGAAGAAGAAGAAGAAGGAGAAGAAGAAGAATTGTTAGGGGTAGTAGGTGGATATATTGCAAGGGCCGCTAAGGCGCTAGTGGTAAGCGAGCTAATAGCGATTTTCCATACTAGGTATGGAAAATCTTAATTAGCTAGTTGAATTTAGGGTCCGTAGAATATGGCAGGTGGCGTGCCTTAGCACCGTTACAACGCTAAGTTAAGTCTGAGTTTGTTTATGTTTATTTAACCTACTCTATAGCCTGCAGTTTTAAGTAATTAGTATTAATTAACTTCTTAAGAGCTATAGATGCCTTGCTTTTAGTTATTAAGTTAGTAGGGTTGCTATTGCTATTAATCTATTTAACTTCCGCAATCTCTTTGCGCTCGTATGACTGACGAAGACATATAATGTCTATTATAAGACGTTTCTCTCGTGTAGTGCCTAGCTTGATGAGATATTTGTAGAATAATTTTAAGTCGGTATAAAGTACGAGTGGGAGTTTAATCTGTAGAAGTTATTTAATAGTTAACTTAATTGCGGCGCTAATGTTAAATCTATAGGCTATTGCGTAGAGTTCTAAGGCTAGTACGCTTCTGGTGACTTTTTTATACTTAATTAATGACTAATAAATAATATTGGCCTTATATAACGCGTCCTTTAATACTAGTATATATCCTATTTATAACAAGAGGTCCTTGTTATTAGTAAATAAGGCGTTAGTAAAAGTAAGTAGGCGTAATATATTAATATCTAACTTAACAAATATAAGGCCTCTTATTAGATTATTAATCTGTAATTATAGTTGTTTATTAAGTGCTGTAATGTTTTCCTTTTTAGGGTTGATTACCTAGGTGGTAAAGGAGAGATTAAAGGAAGCTTCTGGTTGACGTATAGAGGCAATATACGCACCTCTTGTGTGTTGCGCAACGTATTGTTCCTTTATAGTTAGTGTATTATAGATAATGCCTCTTAAGCTCGTAGTTGTAGCTATTTTACTAAGGTGGACCGTATTTAGGTTCTTATACTAGTATTCTTAGGTTATTGTAATATTGCCTTTCTAAAAGAGTTAAATAATATATCTGTTAAATTTAAGTAACTGCTTAACCGTAAGTTGCTCGCGCTCTTTTATAAGAAATTAAGCCTTTTTTAGATGTTGTTGCTCCGCGTCTATAAAGGTGGTATTGGCTAGGAATAGAGTGTTATTAGTTTAAAGGCTAACAATACTAAAGTAGTTGGGAGTGTTGCTCTATAAGAGGCAAGGGTTATATGTTAATGGGTTTATATCTAACTCCTTAATATAATAGTTATAGTAGGTTGTAAACTAGTAATTGCCTACTTCTGGAACACTGTATAAAGGTTTAATTACCTTTAGGATTAAGTTCTTTTTAATACCTAGTTAGCTTTCTAACTTATAAGGTGGTCGGATATAAAAGTCTTAATTTAGCTTTGTAAGAGACTAAATATACGCCTAGGAAATATCTTATAGGTATAACTATATGCCGTTGCCTTATAGTATCGCTGTGATGTATAGAATAAGGCGTTGGCTGACTCATTAAATAGTAGGTAACTAGGTTAGTATAATACCCTTTTTAAGATTATTGTATACTTAGATGACGAGTCTTAATTTTTTAAAGGCTTTGTTAGTATTAGGGTTCTTAATCTTATCTATAAATTGTAAGTTAAAGATTCTAACTCCTATAGATATATCCTAAGGGTTAATTATCTTAAATATACCCTTTTTAATTAGTCCTGTAATTTTCTTTTAACAGGACATTTTAAACTGCTTATGGTTGCTATCCTCTTATAAGAATATAGTAATATTGGCAGTATTAATATAAAGGGGATACTTATGGGGTCTTCCTCTTCCTTGGTAAGGTAGTTGTACTTCTTTGGTTTTAGTAAGGGACGGTTTCTATATAGAGACGGTTTCTGTGGACGGTTTATATATATGGGCAGTTTCGTTAACTTGGATATTATTAACTTAGGTATTGTTATCTTAAATGTCTTTAATATGAATATTTCTAGGGTCTGTTAAGTATGGTTTAATAGCAGTGCTATAGAACTTTGTAGGGCCGCTAGGTAGGTTAATAGCACACGTTTCTCCTTTAATATTTAGTAGGTTATATAGTCCTGCTTAGTATCTAGGTTATTTTGTATTGCCTTCTCTTTAGACTAGTACTAAAGAGTTAAGGGGTAGATTATAAATTGCGGTAGTGCTGGGGCTATTATGTATATTAAGTGCATCTGCGACCTAGCGCTCTGCTTATATCCTCTTTACTTCCTCTATAGCTTTTTTAAATGTAATCGCACGCTATGTTACTATAGGTGAAGGTGCATTGGACTCTGTTATTTAGGGGTACGCTCTAAATACTAATAGTGTGGGTATTATGCCGTCTGGTCCTGTGGAGTCGTTAATTGCTTTAAAGGCTATTTATAGTGCTATATCCTTATTAATTCCTGGTATCTTAGAAGTAATAATGTGGTATATGCGTTATAAGGGGCCGTAGTAACACTCTACTATGCCGATTAAGTTATAAGCTTTAACCGGTACGCTTTTTATAGTAGTGCCTATATTAACTGCGTATTGCTTAAACTCTTTACTAATAAAGTTCTTTTCTATGTTGTGTGTAATTATATCTAGGGGGCCTAGGTATATGTTAATCTAGCACACTTGTAATATATCCTATATATACTTAGCGCTAATATTCTATAGCTATCTGCCTATTTGAAATCAGGTGCCTTTATTAATAATATAAAGTACGGGCTTGCTGTTAATATACATAATATTAACGATAATGCAGTAGTTAAAATTAATGTTATCCTTTAAGGTAAATCTGAATCTGCCTAGTAACTTTCTGTGCTTTTAATAGTATAAGTAGTAGCAGGTGATATATTTAAGTGTCTTTTAATTAGTATTGTTTTTATGGCTAGCGCGGTCTAATATTCTCTTAAGTCGCTCTATTAACGGGTATCTAAAGCGTTAGTATAGGCGTCGCAATTCTACATTAGTTAAGTAGCATGGGTTTTGGTTAAAGGACTCTATAATAAATATATATAATAAGGTATCCTATAGTAGAAACAGGTATCCGAATCGGTGTATAACTGGTATAGTCTTTAAGGGGGTTATTAGGACATTCTTTAGGTTGTTAAAGTATACTTATAAGTTATCTATATCTGCTAGGCAAAGCAGGAAAGGGGTATTAACTTTAACAATATGGAACTCTACTGTACCTATTAGTGTATCTACCTTAATAGAACTAATAGAGAATGTAGAACCTATTTTGAACTATACGCTAACTGTGCCTCTTATGGACTTATTTAACTGTACTTTATTAATCTTCTAAAGTGCAAGAAACTAACCGTATCCTACTATAGAACGTTTGGAGGTACTAGTGTTAATTATTACACCTATAAACTTTATTAAGGTGTAGCGTAAGGTTGTGTTGTACGTAAATGGGTCTGTATTAGTAGTAAATACATCTATTATAGTATTAATAGTTGTGACTGCGTGGCTATAAGCTCTGTTGGCTAGTTCTAAAGCTATAGCGGTTACATTGTCTAGTTCAATCTTACTATATAAAGTATAGTATACTATGGCCTGGTTGTCCTTATTTAGTAGAGTGTTAGGGTCTATATTAATTACTAGAGCGTTAAATATGTTGGTAATCTTATTGTCCTCATCATTGTCCTTGTCGTTATTGCCTTTGTAGTCTATAATATATTGCTTTATTTGCTTCTAGAAGCGGTCTTTAAACTTATTTCTAAACTTGGTTTTGGACTCTTCTTGCTCCTCCTTAGTATATTTCTATAAGCGATATCCTTCCTTATTATATATAAAGCAACGTGGTTTCTGTTGGTTGCGGTTATACGGGGGGTTGCTACAGTTGTTGTGGTTATAGTTATTATCTCTTCTATAGAATTGTCGGTCTGTAAAGAAAGCTTGTGTCTTCTCCGCATGCTCTTTCTTATATGCCGTAATAGACGATTGGAGTTTGTTAATAAGGGCTCTAAGGTTATCTGGTGGGTTAGAGACTGTATATCTACATACTGGTATTCCTTGGCACGAAGTGATAATTTTGTTGTAAAGAAAGTTTATGGTTTATAAGGTAGGTTTAAGGCTATGCTATAGTTAACGAAGTCTATCGATTAGTAATTGGAGGCATTTGCTTATAGACTTATCTATATTTTCTGCTATTACTATTATAAGTATAATGGTATTCTACTTGTCTAGGTTCTTGCGTTAAAATCCTAGTCCTTTAAAGAAATTCTAAAGGTGCTCGCAAGCTTTGGTAAATAGTAGGTAGGATAGTTGGTTTATATAGAAGTGGTCTAGAGCTAGTCCTTTTAATATAGTAGGGAATGCCTTAAGGTAAGCTTCTTAGGGTATATCCGCTCAATTATAGATATTGTGGAATATTGTTAATTTGTAGTTAAGGCTTTTATTTATGCCACCGTATTTCTGCTCCTCCGTGTATATCTTAGCTGTATTTACAATTTCCTTTCTATAGCTAGTTATAGTAATAGGGCGGCTCTCCTTGTCCATAGGTTATTTGTAGAGTTGCTGTGTTGTTATTGCAGGTTAAGGCGTAATAGATAGTGTAAAGGTAGAGGTAATTATGGATTAAGGTATAGTGGAAAGTATAGGCACTAAGAAATGTTGCTCTTCTAGAGTTCCGTATGTTTTGTAATACTAGATACTTTTTAACTTAATGCTAGTGTTAAACTTTTTCTTAAGTGCGTTTATCTCTTCTCTAGTTTATTCCATTTGGTCTTCTTTTTGTGCTATATCGTATAAGGATTAAGGGAGTAATTTGCCTTGTTTATGGTTAGTGTTAACCTATCCTCCTCTAGTATTTAGACAATCGCGTAGTTTCTAAAGCTAGTATAAGTGGATTTGCGTAAAGATATTAACCGTAAAGTCCTTGAAATCTCCCTAGAACGATTCCCAGAGTGTTAAGTCTAGCTGGTTATGTATCTCCATATATACGTACATCTTGCATCGTACGTAGTTGGTTAGCTCGTCCTTGGTGACTTCTGTTAGGTTAATTCTATCTTTCTATTTAGCTGCTTCTTTCTTCTAGTCTTTCTCTGTTCCTGACATCTTGTATTTTATGTATTATTTAGGTAGGTAAGGGTGTTCGTAGGGTAAAGGTAGGGGAACGGTTAAGGAGGCGGTTGAGGAGGCGGTTAAGGAGGCGGTTAAGGAGGCGGTTCAAGTTGTTTGAGTAGGGTAAGGTGTTTTGCGCAGTAATTCTTCTGAAATAGATAGAACGAGATGTCTAGAAGTCGTCGTGGATACCAGATAAGTACTCCTAGGTAGTTTCTCTTCTTCTCTTCAACTAAAATAGGCTGATATGAAAGGTGGATGAGTATAACTATCTTCCAATCTGCTATAAGGTGGATAGTATAACTGTCTTCTAAGCTATCTGCATGTTTCCTAATCTATGCGCGCTCACTAATTAGTGTTGGTATGCTTTAACACAGTGCAATAGACGTAATATACGTGCAGTGCGGTATATAGTTGGATTCTTGTCGTTCTATCTACGCGTCTTGATGATATATATGCGCGTTACGTAGATCACGTATTTTACGCACGTAATATACGAAACAAATATCTACCGATAGGTATTAAGCGAGCTTAGGTTATTCTTAGTTTCTTATATAGTTTTAGGTTTAGTATTAGGTATAGAGTTAGTATTAGATTTAGGTTTGGGTTCTTTAAGTATCTTTTTTATAGTAGAATACCAGTTGTTCTAGTACTTTTATATATTAAGCTTAAGCTTCTATTTAGTTTAGGGCGGTATAGTAGTTAGGGTCAGTTTATATAGTTTAATATAATTTTTAGGTTCTTAGTGGACGTTAGTAGAAATCTTATATTAGTAAAATTTGGTATATTTCTTAGGTTAGTAGAATTAGGTAGATTTCTTAGGTATAAAGTAGACGTTAGTGAAAATTTTAGACTAGTAAATCTTAGTGGATTTTTTTAGTTCTAGTTCTAGGTCTAAGTAACGAATTATAACGCACTTTTACTTATAGCGGGAGGTGGTAAATAAAAGCTTAAGGTTGTTCTAATTAATAGTTACCTTATATAGCTTTATTTAGGGTTGTTTAAAAATTATTAAATAACTTAGGGTAGTAACAAAAAGCCTAATTAGTTCTTTATAGTTTAGGTATTAGAGTTTCAGGAATACTATATAGGTAATACGGCCTAAGATAGTACGTTTGCTATTAAATCCAAAGACGTTAATATACTAGTTAAGGGGGGTTAGAGTAAAACTATTATTTTATATAAAGATCTTATTAATAAATCCTATGCTACTGGCTCCTGTATTAATTAGGACCTAAGTATTAACCTATTAATTATTCTACTAAAAACGGTAGTTAACGGTTATACTGCGATTTTAAGAGTTAGAGTTTATAATATCTAAAGCATTTAATAAAATCTTAAGGTAGCGCCGTCCTAGAGAGTGACTTAGCTTTAAAACCTTTCTTTTAGAGGCGATTAGGGCGGGGTTCCTATAAAACATTAGTTATAACTTTATTCTTATAAGTGGTGCTTATTAGATATAGGGCTAAAACTAGATAAAGATTAGGGATAGTAACTAGAGGACTAGTATAGTAAACGGCTAGTAGTATTAACTATTTATAAATCTTTTTAGAAAGGGGCGGAGTAGTAGTTAAAAAGATAGGAGTTACTTCTATATTTAAAGCAAAGGCCTAGCTTAGTGCGTTATTCTTATTTAAAGAACCCTAGTAGTGCGTATCCTAGGGTCCTAGTGTTAATATCTATAGCATTATAGTGTTTAAGCTAAAATAATAACTTAGTAGATGTTTATAGGGCTATTATATTATATTATTATTCATTGCTTAATGTCCGATTCGGATCCCTATTGGGCCCACGCGGACTACTCCTTATATATATATGGGGAGAAAACTCTATTTGAGAAAACCCCGTGATCCGTCTCCCTGCCTTTTAGGGCTCGCTTATAAGTCGCCTGTGAGTTACTAGTGGTGCTCTACTACCTTACTTTTTGACCTCCTTAAGAGCTACTGCTGCCGTAACAAACCTACGGACGCGCTAGTATTACACACTGTACTCTACTCCTGTAGAGTTATTAGGGGGCGCCTGTTACTCGCCCCTTTGCCTTCTATTGCTATTTCCTTTGCAACCCAGAACTGGTCTAGCATATTTTGGCCAATAAGCCACCGGGTAGCCGCCTTGAGGCCTTTCTATGTTAAGAGTAGTGTATTATAGTTTTCTGTGCTAGCTGCTAAGAGCATTGCTTCTTAGCTGGTGCGTAAGGGGCATAACAGTATTACGTGTTTTGGTGTCTGTCTTAGCCAGCCACATTCGCACCTTAGGCTACCTACTAGGATACCTACCCAGTAAAGCCAATCTTTTAGTCCTATTATTCCTGTCCTTAAGAGTGTTGCTATTATATTTTCCGCCTTTATTAGGCCCTCTTGGAGCCCTTGGGTATTTACCCCCCATAGTATTACCCATACTACGGCTTGGGTTCCCCTTGCCTAAGTCTGCCTCTATACCTTTAACTCCCATTCATCTCTCCAGTGTCGGTCCAACCAGTATTGTATTGCGGTAGATGGTTTTCCAGTACTCTTTTATGCTCTACTTTGGCTCCTTTCTCTCCCTTGCTGTTGTCTTTGCTGGCCTCTTGCGCGTCTCCCTTTCTCCTCTATATAGGCCTGGGCCCTAGCGCCGCACTATTCTTCTTCTGCTTTCTCCACCTATTTTCCTAATATATCTTCCCTACTTTGGGGTTGTTAGTTCCTTCTCCTATAGGGCACCCTAGGGTCCCTCCATAGTTTGTTTAGGCGTGTCTTGATATACTTTATAACGTTAGAGTTGCGTTCCTTTTGCACCCTTTGCATTGCATTGGCTTCAATATATAGTTGTAGGGGGGTGTTATATTATATTAAGGAGTGGGCTTCGGTATTAGGCGTAGTATATTATTATACCGTTTATTAATAATGTTTATATAGGCATTAAGGGCTCTTAATAGGTCTATGCTAATTAGGAAGGTTTTTAGTTTAGGGCTTAGGGATTTAATAAGACTATTAATTAGTATAGAGTTGTTCTAGCCTATTTTCTTTACATAACGGTTAAATTCAGAGAAATATACTAGAAAGCTTTTTATTCTTTAGGCTATATAGCTTATCTTCCTCTAAGTAGTAGCTTGGTGGTTTAGGTTACTCTATATAGCTTTAAGAAGTACAATTAGACTTTATACTAAGTTTAGTTATAAAGGTTTAATAAGGTTAGCTATATCTTTTTCTAATTAACTTAGGGTATAGTAAAGTCATTTAGCTTTAGTTAGGTAGCAGTTAGTATTACTAGTTAGTTTATTTCTAGGCTAGCTTGGAAATAATTAAAGTTTTTATTATTTGCTAGTAAATATTAGAGTATCTAGTAGTTATTTGGATTGTTATAATATAGTAGTTAGTTTAGGATAAATAACTACTATAGGTTTGGGACTCTTGTTCCGCGTATTTATCTCTAAAAAAGGCGTTTAGTCTTAGGGCCCTAGTGTAGGCATTTTAAGGGTACGGATTTCTTCTTAGGGTTTCTTAATTAATTGCCAGTATTGTGCATCTTGTTTAGCTTATTATTAAGTTAAAGTAGCTTAGTTCTATATAAGGGCGTCTATAAAGAACTTCTATATCTCTACTAATTGTTTTTAGAGTATAGATATAATACTAGCGGCTATTATAGGGGCTTTAGAGTCGTTTTGTATTTTAAAGAGTAGTATATAGAGTTAACGTAATATAGTATTATAGAGTAAGTATAAGCGGTAATAATATATAGTAAAGTAGATATTATTAAGCTATGTATATAAACTATATAATAAGGTTAAAACGTTATATAAGGAGAGAAAGTAAGGAAATAGGAAGAAAGGGTATATATTATTAGCTTGGTTGCTTAGTTAATATATATATAAAGTAGAATAGAATTTGGGTAGCGGTCCTAGCAGAACTTAATAGGATTTAGTAGACTTAGTAGAATATAGTAAAATACTATCAAATTGCTATAGATTACTAGTAGATTACTATTAAATTACTATCTCGCGGTTAGTCTTTTCTTATTGCGTTCATAGAAATAGGTAAATATATATAAGGTGTCATAAAGGTGTCCTATAATATATAATATTCTCTATTTATAGAACCCCTTTACCCCTAGGGTTATATATATTAATAATTTATACTAGTCCCCTATATATTTGGATTATTATAATTATAATATCTAGGTTAACTGCCTACTATAACTATAAGGATAGGCTAATAGCCTTGCTAATTATAAAGTATACGCATATAGCTGCTTTTGGTTTATATAGGAGCTAGAATTCTTAGGGGTAGTATATTAATTATATAAAGGTATTATAATACGGCTCTTATATAGTAAGGATATAGTATTTCTCTAGGTTTAGACTATTTAGTAAGGACCTTATAAAATGGTAGTTTATATTACTGTAGTTATACTATATAATAGATAAATAGCGGACCCCTAGTAAGGGTCCTTTATCTTTCCTTTATTTCTTACTTTTTCTAAAATATTTAGAACTTTTATATCTTATATTTATACCCTAGTTACTACTTATTTTATATAGCGCTTTTTATTTTTATATCTTATATTCCTACTAGCCCTTTTAGGTTTAAATCTATTATTATCTCTAGTTCTTTCCCTATTCTTACTAGTTAGCTATATACCCTTTATAGGTTAGCTGCAAATATTATATTTACTATATTAAGTCTAATTTTTAATTGTCCTGGTCTTAAGCTTACTATAGTTATCTATAGGGGTCTTCCTATAGGGCATTCTCTCCCCTATATTTTCTATAACCCTTATATCCCTATTTAGTTTAATAATATTATATAGCGCCGCTTTTAGCCTATTAAGGCTTAGGATAGCTAGCCTAGCCCCCTAATATTAAAGGTAGAAAATACTAGAAAGGCACCTATATCCCTTTAACTTATTACCTATTATTTCTATTTATATAACCTAGTATATAGTTATTTCCGTAGCTGTTAAGCCCTTACCTTCTATCCCCTGTATTTAATATAGTCTTCTCTCTCCTACGCCTTATATGTGCTTTAATAGTAGTTTATATATTTTATTTAGTCTTAATTTAGGTAATATCTTATATTATAGGGGCCTATATAGTGGCCGTAGCATACCTATACTGCGTATATAGATTGGGTATATCCCTATTATATACAGCAATAGTATTATTTTAGGTGTAGTCTATAGTTATAAAGCCTTATATTATATATAAGGCTATTTATAATTATTCCTTTTTAGATAAGGAGTTTTTATATTTTTAATATAAGCATACTAATAATAAGGGAGCTATATATTTAGCTAGTGTCTCCCAAATAAGTCTCTAGCGACCCTTATATCCTCTTATTACTCTTATTATATACTTAGTTTATATTTTCCTATTAAAGCTATTAAATTTAAGTAATCTTAAGTCCTAATATAAGGCGTTCTATTTATCTTACTATCTTTTATATAATTACTATATTGTCCACCTAGCGTCCCTTTTCTACTCTAAGGCTTATAAAAACCGCTAAGACTTTAACTAGGTAATCCTTATAGAGTATTTTTATACTAATATATTCTTCTAGCCTATCCCCTACCCTTATAGCTTATTTCTTTACCTATTAGTCCTTTAAGGTAACTCTAATATCTCCGCTTTTAAGGTATTAGACTATAACAGTGTTATAAACCTCTTTATAAATCTTTATAAGGACTTCTATTTCTAATTATTTCCTAAACCTCTTCACTTTTTCTATATTTAGTTATATTATAATTATATATCCAGTTATTATCTTAAGGGAGGTAGGCTCCCGATACTATAGAAGCGCAGCTATATTAGCCTAGGTATAGTTCACTAGTAAAAGGGTTTTTTATTTATTTTTAATTCTACTTAGCTATTAGAGGATTTAATTAAGGGTTTACTAAAGGGGTGCTTAAGATTTACTAAACTAGCAGAGCCATTCTACTAGCTATATTAGTTTATTATAGCTAATAGTTACTTCCTTATAATTTTAGATACTAGACGTATCTAATAGACTTTATATTTTATTAGATGCCTTCTATAAGGGATTTTTTAGCAGCTGCTAAGGTTAGCCTTTAGCTAGCCTTTAGTACCTCCGTATAAGCTCCCTTAGGCTTATAGCCCTTCCCTCCTTATTAGTTTATCTCTATATAAGGTATTGCCATACCTACCCTTTTTACTATATTGTCCTCTTCTATTAACTCCTCTTATAACTTATGCTTAGCTTACCTACTCCCTACTATATACCTAGGTAATAGCCTTATATTTAAACCAATCCTATACCTTTATAGGTAGTATCCCGTAGTAAGCCAAGGGCTAGCTACCCTTAAGCAATTTCACATTTTATAATCCTTTATTTTTACCTAGAACGACCGCGTATACTATAAAAGTAGGTACACTAATAAACGCCTAGTAGATTGTATCCATATATAAGGGTTTATTAAAATATAGATTGGGTTTTCTACTGTTGGAGGGTACGGTGTCTCTCCGATGGGAAGTCACGGTGTAGTTAGTCTGTCTGTCGGCCAGCCGGTCGGTCGGTCGGTCGTAATTAATTAGTAGAAAGCAGTCAGTAAGAAAGAAAGAAAAGAGTGTATTTCTGGTAACTGGTAGGTTGGTAATGGTCAAGAAAGAGGGAAGCCGGAGGCTCTATAAATATAGGAAAATGCCAAGATAGTTGTGATTACGTAACTAGAGGATTATATAAAATGCTAAGCTATGCTGCTCTCTATTTTCCTTTTCTCTAGCTTTAGATTCTTATTAATAGATAATTTAATTGTATAGGCTTGTATACAACCTCCCTGCCGCACTTGTGCCTCAATTGACCAAGTCGCTAACATTAAGCAATAAATAAATAATAATAACTAAGATACTTTAATATATGACTGTATTATAGTAACTAAAATACTTTAATATAAAATTGTATTTTTATAAGAGTATAAAACACGTTATAATTGTACTCGTGAACTTACTAGAGCTAGGTGTAGAAAGCTGTTAGGGGGAGTTGGAGATTTGACTCCTAATGGTCGCACTTTGCTCTACGTGTCTATAGGGATTAGGTAAGGAGGCGTCGGGTAATTCCGACCCTACTACGACCGGCAAGGCCTACGTTGCTAAGAGGCACCAATATATAAGACTCTTGGCATGCGGAATGTATAAGAAATCCCTATAGAAGGCGTTTAAGAATAAGCGCGTAGAGGAGAAGGCAATTATAACAGTATATATATTAAATCCCGCAAGAGTCGCGTAAGCTCACATACTCTTTATCTTTTTAACCATATAGCAATATAGTGCAGAATACGTTATAACTATAGTAATTAAAATACTTTAATATAGGATTATACTATAATAACTAATCTTTTAATATATACTATTTTTATTATATAATATATTGATAATAAGATATATTTAGAAATATATAATACTTTAAAGTAGTAATTTAGTCTTTTAGTTTTACATTAAGTAAACTTTAAGGTTAGTAAATAGACTATTAATTAAAGTTTGTAATTATTACTAATACGTATATTAATAGAATAATAATAAAACTATAATTTATAGCTATTGCTATAAAATAATTAAGGATATAAAATAGTATATAAACGATAATATAGTAAAAGGTAAAAAATAGGCTATTAAGTAGCTAAAATAGCTATAGTTAAAGTTAGTATTCTTTAAATTAAAAAAAATTAATTATAAATTAGCTTTTAAGTTAAAGAAGAAAAAGAAAAGATTTCCTTTTAAGTGGTATATATATATAATACTAAATAATACTTATTTTATTATAGTTATTAAACACTTTAATATAAGACTAATATAGGTAATAGGATTATGATAGCGATAGGGTTATAATAGTCGGTTATTACTACCTTCCTAATATAGTATATTACCGGTTCTAAAATCAAAATAGTATAAACTTTGTTTTTGTATAATTACAGCACCTATCGTACCGAACGCGTGCTTACGCGTACGGTACACCAACTACGCGTTTACGCGTTCGGTGCACCAACCACCCGCTTACACGTCTAGTGCACCCCTGAAGCACTGACTAATCAGGGGGAGGTCGCATCAGTATATAGACCATGTAGTCTGCTTCAATACAAGAGACAGTCACCACCATCCCAAAGAGCATATAATACTATACATATTTCGTGCCCCGGGATACGACTCACTCGTGCTATTAAGTTAGTACGAACACTAATCAGTAAGCACGCACAGATTAGCAATTACTCAACACCTCCCCCCAAGCGATACACGACAGCGACCACCTATTCAGACTCCTAATACGACCTGCTAGAAGGTCGGAAGTCAGGGATTACAGACTTATCTCCAACTCTGTATACTTATTTAAGTCTTAGTACGGTTTACCAAAAGTATAATAGACGCGAATACAGACCTATACGGAACCCCTACCCTCAACCTCCTTTAAACCTCAAACCCCTATTCCTACTACACCTCCCCCAATACCTCCGACCTCTCTTAGACCCCTTACGGAGACCCCTTACCCTTCTACAAACTACTATGGACCTGTTAATTACCTCTACGGACTGTTACAAGACCTTATGGAAACCCCCTACCCTTCTGCAAACCGTTACGGACATCAACTACCTTTACGGACCACTACAAGACCTCTTCCACCCACTACGTACTACACTACACTATACAGTATGGCAGACCTAAGGAAGCAAGTCAATAAAGGCCAGGAAAAGTGGAGGTAGGGAGCTGACCTCACGTCCATACCTAACGTTAACAACTACATTAAATTCAAAGTTCTTAAATACGAATATTTTAAGCTCATAAACGTCAACCTATGGGAGCAATACCAGGAAGACTTTGTGGACTTTATAGAAGCTATCTTTAAAGTATGCAACCCTACTACTATCTATAACCTACGGACCCTCTTACGTAACCAAGGTGTATAGGTTAAAAGGAATAAACAAGTTACTATTACACAGTCCTTATACAACACAATACATAAAAAGGACCAAACGGAATAGACTAAAGAGGAAATCCTAGACCAGTTCCAAGAAACTAAGGAACTCTTTACTTCTTCCAAACTTAATATAATCGCTGGCCTTATACCTAACCCACTTAACTAAACTCATCCTACAAACCTAAGCAGTTTCGGAATTAATCTTACGGGCCAAAGTATACCTAGTACCCAAGTTACGGACCGTAATACCCACGTAACCCAAATTATGGACCACAATACCCCCGCAAACTAAAATACAGACTAAATTACCCCTATTATCCAAGTTATAGATCCGCAACCTACCCAAGCAAAGACCTATAGTAAGGAGCTAGCTAACCTAGCCAAGCTCTATACCGACGAATCCAAGTACAGCGGTGAAAACGACAACTTTGACTTTAAACTAACCATCTTTACGGACCTCTGCTAGAAGGCTAATATTCCTAAATAGGAATTTAGCCAAGCCTACTCTACCATACTACGTGGCCTAGCCCTTAACCACTACTATACCAACCTCAAGAGCAACCCCCTTGGTGTTCCCTTTAATAAGCTATACAAAGCTATACGCAACTACTTTAAAGGACCAGAATATAAGCGTAATATTCTTACCTAATGGAATGCAACCAAGCTATGGACCGTAATTAACAAGAACACTAAAAAATCGACTATAGAGTACCTGCAAATTCTTATTAAAGACCTCCAGTACCTATAGCACGGCCTTAACGCCAAGCTTCAAATAGACAACTTCCTACATAACAAACTTATTACGGCTTGCCAGGAAGTAGAGCCCTGCAAATACGCCTATTACAAGCCTACAGATACCTTAGCTGGCCTTATTAATAACCTACGCTCCTCTATTATAATGTATAAAGTCTTAAACCCACTAGGCAGCACTTAAGCCTTTATTATAGATATTCAATATCCACAAACAGACTTAAACGTCTACTTTACGGACCGCCGCTACCACTAGCAGCACCTGTACTAACCAAGTCCTACCCGTAACCCCCACAGCAACCCCCGTACGAAAACATACCCCCGTAAACAAACCAGCCAGAAGTGCTTCATGTGCGGTAAGGAAGAATGTTGGTCTATAAGGCATACCTAGGAAGAATATAACAAGTCTAGGAAGAGACTTAATAGCCATATTAACCAGTTCATTTTGGAATACAAAGAAAAGGAAGCAGAAGAGCCCCCTAATAAATTAATAGAAGCCCTTATAATTAACTTTAACTTAGACGCTTAGGAATAAGAGACCTCAGAAACATTCTTAACCACTTTTAGACCTTTTACAGATAGTTAAGCCTTTAATATTACAACCGTATTAGCCGACCGCTCCTTTACACACTTAATTGCACTTAAAAACTGGCCCATAAGCATACCCGTTAGACCCATTACGGACGTTACAGACCGCGAACAGGACCCATTTGCATATATTACCACAGAACGCTATACCCCTAAGGAATTCTACGGTGTTATAATTGACACAGGTGCCTCTAAGAAGTCTACCGTAGGCTACAGACAATACCTTACATATAAGACCACCACAGATAATAATACGGACATCAATATTATATAAACTAGGGCCATAAACGTCCAATTCAGCATTAGCTTAACCGCATTAATTGGATTAGTTAAAGTTAAGACCCCAATTAGCCTAGTTAACTTCCACATAGTAAAAGCGGATACCCCTTTCCTACTCTGCCTTGCGGACATGGACAAGTTACAGGTCTACTACAACAACGTTACAGATACCTTAATTGGCCCTATAACTACCCCAGAAAGCAAGCATATTACCCTACCAATTGTACAACGATTTGGACACCCATTTCTTATATAGGGAGAGGCCCTACGGACCTACATTTAGGAATCTTTTGACTATAACCCGTGCTACCTTACCAGTACCGAAATCCACTGCCTATACCACTGTTTCGGCCACCCGTCAGCCGAAAAGCTATATAGAGTCCTTAAACGCTCTAGATATAACAACGTTAATAGAAAGGCAATCAACCACCTAACTAAATACTGCTTCTTTTGCCAGAAATACGGACGTTCCCTAGGCCAATTCAAGTTTACCCTTTATAAGGACCTTAACTTTAACCACTTAGTGTACGTAGACATTATATATATTAACGGCAGCCTAGTATTACACATAATTAATAAGACAACCCGCTATTAAGCCGCCCGTTGGTTGCAAAATATATCCATAAAACATACTTGGGACATTTTACGGACCTGCTAGATTAACACATATGTTAGACCCCCTAAGTATATCACCCACAACGCCAGTAGGAACTTTATCAGCAAAGAACTCCAATAGTACGCTATAGCCATGGCTATTTTAACAAAAGCCGTTCTAGTTAAGGCGTACTGGTCCGTTAGGCTTATTAAGCGAGCTTACCTAGCTCTACAGAGAGCTTATTAGATTATTACGGATGAGTATAAGGATATCTAAAAGGAACTAGCTTTACAGATGGCTATAAAAGCCGTTAATAACACCACTGGCCCTAACAGACTAGTACCCACCCTCTTAGTTTACGGAGCTTACCTAAGGATAAGCAACCTAGGCCCTCCTACCCCGTCTATTACGGAACAAGCAGCTGCAATACGGAAGGCAATGGCCAAAATAGTTAAATTACGGGCCAAACAAACTGTTAATAATGCCCTATACCACCGTAATGGACCTAATATAACCTTAGTACACAACCTCCTACTTAACTCTAAAGTCCTTATATAGCGTAAAAGCGGCAGCTGGAATGGACCTTATTATCTACTAGCTATAGAAAACGAGACATACTATATATAGCTCCCTAGTAGGCTAACCAGCTTCAAAAGCACGTCCATAAAACCCTACTTTCGGCCTAAAAACACCTATAACGTCAAGCTAGACGAACTAGAAGCAACCGCCAAACCAGACGAACTAGAAGCGACTGCCGAATTAGATAAACTGGAAGCACCCTTACCTACCCTAGAAGTCCCCTAGAAACCCACTAAACCTACTAAACCTACCATAAAGCATAGTTAAGGACGCCCCTAAAAGCACCCTATAACCAAGAACCCTATAACAGAGAATTACCTAACCTCCGCAGGAATAACCACAAGGCAATCTCCGCCTGTGGATATATTAGTTCTAGTACAGGAAACCCCGTTTACGGACTCACAACGTAAAGAGATCAACAGACTACTTAAAAAGGGTGTCTTTGCGGTCATAACGGAGAGAGACGTTCTATAAGGCGTCCATATATTTAACTTACGCTTTGTTAACAAGATTAAGCACCCTAGTACTAATAAAGCCTTTAAAAAATCAAGGCTCGTTATATAAGCTTATAACGACTAGGGAAAGAACCTAGTCCTTACACAATTACCTACAATTTAATGGGTTAGTTAACAAATTATACTCGCACTTATGCCTAGACTACAGTAAACCAAATCCGTAGCCCTTTACTTACGGGACATCTCATAAGCCTATATGCAGTCTAATACCTACCTAAATAGGGATATCTTTATACAGCTACCCTTTGAGCTTAACCTATAACCAGGAACAATTTTATAGGTCGTAAAACCTCTTTATAAAGTACCGGAAGCTGGAAACCATTGGTTTAAGACATACTACCAGCATTACGTTAGTAAGCTTAAAATGGAACAGTTAACCTATAACCCCTACCTCCTATACAGCCCATTAAACGGCCTTAGTATTCTTGGACTCTAAATAGACAATACCCTATTCCTAGCAGACCAGACCTTTATAGATGCTAAAGAAACTAAACTATAAAAGGCTAAGTTCTCAGCAAAGCTATAAGAGTAGTTAACTGAGCAGAATCCGATTAAATTTAATAGAGGCCTAATTATATAAAAGGGCAACCTAATTAAGCTGACTTAGGAACGCCAAGCTTAAAACCTAAAGCCTATTATAGCAAAGCCTACGGACCTTACTAGCTCCCGCAGAGAGACCCGCAAAACTGTAAATATAAAGGACTAATACGTTGCATAGCGTGCAAGAGGCGCCTATATTGCTATAGTCTGTTAGCCCGAATCTGCCTATAATTTGTCCTTTGCGGCCTAGGCAGTAGATCCACAAGAAGAAAACATTAAGCAGCTTAATAAGCGCATTTAGTGGCAAATTAATAATGCAGTAAGGGGACTTACTTTTATACCACTAGACCTAAGTTCCCTTGGCTTACTAGCATTTACGGACGCCTCCTTTGCCAATAATAGGGACCTATCATCGCAAATCGGCTTTATAATTATACTTACGGACCGTAATTAGGACGCAAATATCCTATACTAGTCCTTAATTAAATGCAAACGGGTAACCCGTAGTGTACTAGCTTCTGAACTATATACACTAGCTTATAGCTTTAATATAGCAGCCGCAATCAAATCAACGGTCCAGAAGATTCTATAACTAGAGCAGTTACCCCTAGTTTTATGTACCGATTTAAAGTCCCTCTACGACTGCCTAGTTAAACTAGATACGACATAAAAGAAGAGGCTTATAGTCAACCTAATATGCTTACGTTAGGCCTACAAACGACGTAAAATTATGGAGGTTAAATAGATTAGCAGCGGAGACAACCTAGCGGACGCTATAACTAAGGCAAAGCCGTGTTAAGCTCTAAAAACCCTAATTAACACAAATAAGCTCAATCTAAAGGTTATAGAATGGGTGGAACGTGACTAACGGAGCACTTATAGTTTATTTGCGGCCTGTCGGAAGGCTATACGGTTCCTTTACGGCCCGTTAGAAGGCCGTATAGTTTACTTTACAGACCTTAAGCAGGACTTACGGCCAGCTCAAAGTACCGTCTAGAAGGCAGCCTAGAAGGCACCTTAGGAGGGATTTCCTATATATTTCTTTTGTATTTTACGGTTCTATTAAAACAATTACGGAGGCTATACATAGGTGGTTTCATTTTTTAAGTACCGCCAGTGTATAATTATAGCACCTGTCGTACCGAACGCGTGCTTACGCGTACGGTACACGAACTACGCGTTTACGCGTTTGGTATACTAACTACCTGCTTACGCGTCTAGTGCACCCCTGAAGCACTGACTAATTAGGGGGAGGTCGCATCAGTATATAGACCACGTAGTCTGCTTTAATACAAGAGATAGTCACCACCATCCCAAAGAGCATATAATACTAT
>Ga0307507_10003003_pt1 | contig 33806 bp, 13 predicted proteins | sample 7_EM_MG_FD_207223 | JGI IMG/M metagenome (GOLD analysis project Ga0307507, IMG submission 207223) | Populus trichocarpa ectomycorrhiza microbial communities from riparian zone in the Pacific Northwest, United States - 7_EM | ecosystem: Host-associated > Plants > Roots > Unclassified | place...
TTTTAAAGAATTTTATATTAAAAGCTTATAAAGTGTGCGCGCACGGTGCTAAAGTTCATCTAGTGTAAGATTTTGCGACGTGGCGTATTTTAACACTCCCGGAGCTTTCGGCAACACTGGCCGAGCTATATACTCCTTTCCCTCCTCATCGGTTCGTCTTAGTACTAGGGTATTGCCATACCTACCCTCATTACCATATCGTCCTCTTCCATTGACTCTCCTTGTGACTCATGCTCAGCTTGCCTGCTCCCTACCGTACACCTGGGCAATAGCCTTACAAGAATATCAGAGCGAGACGGAAGGATTTAGATAAGATTATAGTTTAATTAACTTATTAACGGACACGAGAAGGTGGTTAGCTTCGTCCACAAATAGGTCGAAGCTAAGGGGGTGTATCAGATAATCTGTATTCTCTAAGGCGTGGGTCACGTGCACGAGTCACGTGCACTGTAAATCTCTCCATCTTAGCTTAGAGCCCGAGGGCCCCAGGTCAAGCGACGGTGACCAAGATCATCAATCAATCAACCCATTTCATCAATGAACAGCTCTATATGCACTATCTGACACCTATAGGACCCCCCTTTTTCATAGAGGGTGCAGGTGGAATTCCACCTGTTCAATAGCCCAGGTGGGCAAAATCGCGCAATCTATACTACTTTTGGCTATGTAATCGCGATAAACGCGAGGACGTTGAACAGGCCAGGTGGAACATTAATTTCAGCTGCTAAGGGCTCGTTCGATAACTTTTTTTGACCTGTTCGCGCCCACCTGTTCGACCCCCTGTTTTGTGCCCACCTGCGCCCATCTGTAGGATTATAAGCGCAACTAGTGGGCGCCACAGCAGGGGTGTATATCGAACAGGTAAGAGCCGTTTGTTTGGTAGAATAATCGGCAGGTCGAGGACGGGCAGTAAGTCGTGATTATATAAGCCGCATCTAAGCTTATGGACGCTGAAAAACACCTAGATAGAGCCCGTAGTTAGACCCTTATTAATAAACTCAATTTCTTTATAAAATACTTGCTCCTTCTAATGGCCGGGCTTAGTACGTCTACTAAGAGCAGCTCCGCTAACCCTACTGCCTTACCCATGGCTTAATCCTTACCCATATTAGACCTACCCAATATATACGATTTAACTACTCCTATTACCACTACTACCCCTACCAAGCTAGTATCAGCGCCTAGTATATTAGCGCCTGTGACAAGACAGACAAGGAAGCGAGGGAGGGCGAAGATAACAAGGGATGAAGATGGGTAGGAGCCTGTTGCTGCCAAGCTACTAGCTAAACGGGTCCGGAAGAAGAAGGCGATAATAGGTGCGGATAGTCCTAATAGGCCTCGATTAGTATGGCTTCTAGCCTTAAATAAGGCCTTTTTAACCTACCTACGGGTACTGGTGGATTAAGGCAAGGAGACCAACGGTGCTACTTTTAAGGCTACCGACTATGTGGATGCTATTGCCTTTATTAAGATTAAATCGGGTTAGGAGCTTATAATTAACCAGTTAACCAATAAGTATAATTATTGGAAGGCTGCTTTCCGTAAGTTCTTGGCCCATAAGAGGGCGTGTTTAGGTTAGGGCAAGTATAAGGTTACTCTATTGCTATAGATGGATGAGGAGGGGGTTATAGACAACTACTTTTACTAACACGTTAGAAGAAAACCTTTTAAGAATAATTGGCCGGCTTATTATAAGCAATTAACATATCTGCTTACTGGTAAAATGGCTGAAGGCAACTACGCCGCATTAATTAATAATGCGCTTAATAAGAATTTGTTATGGAATATGGGTATAAGTAGAGCCGACAATAACTCTAATATTAAGGTTAATAATTGTAATATAATTAATAGCGGTGGGAACCTAAATTTAGCACTTAGATTAATTAAACAGAGTCCTTCTGGTATGCTATTTGAAAACTGGAGTATGACTTCCTTACCTGCTTTATTATCTGCTTTCTTATCTATATTAACGCCTTTAACTCCGTCACGTTTTCTATTAGTAGCCGTCTCTTCCTTAACATAATTGCTATCGTCTACGCCCGGAGCAGTAGGTGCTGTAGGAAAGAAGGCTTAAGTTACCAAGAAAGGAAAGCGACTTAACTTAGTAAGGCGATTAATGAAGAACGCTGCTATAGCTACTAACAGAAGCCGTTTGTTAAAGTTATTAAAGGTGATAGATATATTAAGTGAGACTATCTTTAAGGCGACTATAACATTTAATTCTTTAAATATAATGTTACGGCGCTGGTGGAAAACGGTACTGGCAAATTGCCGCAACTTGCCGCAAGTTGCCATTACGTGACCAGATGATTGTATATAGCTTTAAGCGGTGCTTCTATTCTTCCCCTTTCCTTTCTCTAGCTTTGGATTCTTGTTTATAGATAATCCAATTATACAGGCTTACGCGACCCTCTTGCCGTGCTTATACCTTAATTAACTAAGTCGCTAACATTATCCAAAGCTTGTTACCACTCTTCTTTCCTAAGAAGGAACTTAAAAAATATCTATAAGGCTATGAATAGGATAAGGATATAGAACAGGACCCTAAGGACATTACTAGGACTATAAGGATAGGACAGACCCCTAAGAACTAAAAGAATATAAATAGAACGCGAAACCTAAGAATAGGATATATACGGACAAGAACCCCTAGGAAATAAACAAACACTAGAAATTACCTAATACCCCTACTACCATGCCAAGAAATATAGCAGCTGGTAAAGCCGCTGTAGGACCCGTAAATATCTCTAATAGTGAAATAGTCGCCGTCTTAACCCCCTAGGAAGAGCTTGCAGTAGCTAATGCTAAAATTAAATGGCTTTAAGAGCTGCTTGAAACTAGAGACACCCCTATACCTAGTAAGGAGTTATTAGACACCTAGAGACTTACTATAGTCCTTAAGGCCCTAGCCCAATGTACTGCATTAGTATTATTACGGTCCGCGAAGGTTGCGGACCCCCTATTGCTTATAGATAGAACTAACCCTATATTTAACAATTGGAAGATTTAACTGTAAGACAAGCTTAAAGTTAATACGGACCACTTCCCTACTACCTAAGCTAAAATGGCCTACGTCTTTAGCTGTACTAGTAGGGGCACACAGACGCATCTACGTCTGTAATATGCCCAGGACTTAGCAGACCCCTTCCTCTCTAGAGAAGAGATAATTAACTACCTGTCTTTTATTTATAAGGACCCCTATAAGATACAGAACGCCCGCCTTAACTATAAAGCCCTTAATATAAAAACAATAGAGACCTTTTTGGTCTTCTAGACCCGCTTTCTACACCTAGCTGAATAGGCTTGAATCCCCCAAGAAGATTTAATACTAGACCTCTTTGACAAGCTTACCCTGGACCTACAGCGCGCTATGCTCCTGGTTTATACTACTGTATAGACGCTAAAGGAGCTTATGGACTAGTGCCTAGCTATTAACTAGGGCCTCTACTAAATTAAGGCATGTGCCAAGCGGTATAAGACTAGAAGCTCTGCTAACTAGAATATAAGTATTATAAGAACGGGCTATAGCGCCCTAGCAAGATCTATAACCTCTATGGCACTAACTATACCGCCTGCCGTTAACCTAGCGGCTAGCCGTGCAGCTAGCCCCGTGGCGGGTCCGGTAAATACTTAACCTATATATAATAACCCCTATAGACAGGCCCTTAGCAATTAAGGAGCCTGCTTCTTATACAGCTAGAAAGACTACTTTATAAAAGACTGCCTAATAGCGGTAAAGATAAATAAGGTCCTTTTAATTCAGGAGGATGGTATAGAGTTAGAAAAAGAGAAACCTTAGAGCAAGACTTCTCTCTAGGGTTAAAAGGAATTAATATGTTACATATTAATCTAGGTTGGCTAGTTGGTAGAAAAAGCTGCACTATCCCTTGTACTTTATTCCGTAATAGATATTAAGTTTTAACCTCTGCTTTAGCTAACTCTAGAGCAAATACCTTTACCTTAATAGACATACAGTGTGCTATAAAGCTGGCTGACTTTTTAAATGCACCCCTTAAAGAACTGCCCAAACTAATTCCTATTTGTGGGTATAACGGATGGATAGGACCGCCTATTATAACTATCTTGCGGATTTACCTCCGTGTAGACGGATAAAGGCAGTATAGCGTCCCCTTTCTTATTACGGACCTAGAAAGCCACGATATAATCTTAAGAAGAAAATGGCTAGCCTATCTAGGCTTACAGCTTGATATACGGAGTAGACGGCTTGTCTGGCCTAAAACCCTACCCCCAATACCTTCTTTTATAAAGGAAATCAGCATTATAATAGAAAATCTTATATGGCTATAGATAAACACCGTTTACTAGGCTAATGCTATACATAGAGACTAGGCTTTTAAAAAGGACATATAGCTTAACCTATAATGGATCCGCATACTATACCGCCCCCAGACTACCTATGTTATGCCACCCGTACCAGAGATTAAAAAAGTTAATAAAAAGCTAGTAGAGCTCCCTATAGGGAACTTAGGCCCTATATAGCCATAAAAAATAGTAAGGAGCATTAGACGCTATACTAAATATATAGACCACAGGGATAACTTGTGGAAGATGGAATAGGAGCTAAAAAAGATTATAAACCCTAAACTATAAAATACGGCCTAATAATAGTCCGTAAAGAAACCTATGGACCTCCTACCAGTTAATATCTACTATATCGGCGCCGTAGGATTCTATTGGAACTTGGTTTAACCTAATACCGTTACCTTTACTACTAGCTTATATAAAATTGATTAAATGATTAAGGAAAAGGAAAATGAGCTTAGTAAATAGGAAGGTAAGCTTATAGATAAGGAGCTAGTGGAACAGAAACTACCCTATTAACACTAGAAATTTAAGGACGTGTTCTTTAAGGCAGTGTCTGATATACTTCTGCCTTACTAACCGTACGACCACAAGATTGAGATTGAGCTAGATAAGGAAGACATACTTAGCTATAGCCCCCTTCGTTAGCAGTCCACTGCCGAATTATAGGCTATAAAGTAGTACCTTATTAATAACCTAAATAAGGGCTTTATTGAACCTAGTTAAGCCCCTTTTAACTCGCCTATTCTCTTTGCCAAAAAGCCAAATAGAGGACTTTGTTTCTGCATTAACTACCGCAAACTAAATAATATAACCCATAAGGACCGCTACCTACTGCCCTTACTTAATAAGACTTTAACCTAAATAAGTAGAGCTAAGATCTTTACTAAGCTTAATATCCGTTAGCCCTTTTACCGGATTAAAATAGACCCTAGATTAGAAGATCTTACTATATTTCGGACCCGTTACGGAACATATAAATGTAAAGTACTTCCTTTTAAACTGACTAATGGACTGGCTACGTACTAGCGATATATAAATAATATACTCTTTAACTACCTTAATAACTTCTATACGGCCTACCTAGATAACATTATAATCTACTCTAAGAATAAGCTAGAATACAAGGAGCATATCTATAAAGTCCTATAATAGCTTTGTAAGGCCAGCCTCTAGGCCGATATTAAGAAATTAGAATTTAGTGTTAAGCGTATAAAGTACCTAGGCTTTATTATTAGTATAGACGGGATTAAGGCTAACCTAGAGAAAACGGCCGTAATTAACTAGTGGATACCACCACGGACCGTAAAGGGGGTACAATTATTTTTAGGTTTTTATAACTTCTACTAACGCTTTATTAAGAACTATAGCAGGATTGCCTAGCCTCTTAACCGCCTTACTAGGAAAGACCAGCCATTCCACTTTAACGCCATATATATGCAGGCCTTTAATGAGCTTAAAAAACGGCTGGTATTAGCTCCCCTACTTACCCACTTTAACCCAGAATGGCCCTTAATGCTAGAAACTGATGCCTTAAACGGTGTAATAGCTGGTGTTTTCTCCTAGAAGCAACTGGACAGAGAATAGCATTCTGTGGCATACTATTCCAAGACTATAATAGATGCTGAGCTGAACTACCACATCCATAATAAAGAAATGCTGGCTATTATCTTTAGCTTTTAGCATTAGTATATATAGCTAGAGGGGACCCCTAAGCCCATTAAGGTGGTTTCGGATTATAAGGCCCTAGAATACTTTATAATAACTAAGGCCCTTACAGCCTGGCAGACACGCTAGGCGGATATCCTATCTTAGTTTAACTTCTTAATTATATATAGACCAGGCGCTATAAACCGTGCGGATACTCTTATAAGGCGTAAACAAGACCTAGGTAACTAGGTAGCTGTAAAGATCTTATTATAGACCTAAACCCTACTATAACCAGAGTACCTCAACCCCTGGATATAGGCAGAACTAAATATGGATCCTTTAGACGCCAAAATATATCCTATTAACTCCACGGAACTTGACCTTATTGATAAACTACTATAGGCAAACCGTATAGCCCCTTCTCTATAGGAGTACCGTAAAAAGGTAAAGGATGCTACTAGCCTATGGTCCCTTAAAAACGGACTGCTTAAGCACTAGGAACGGCTAGTGGTGGCAGAGGAACAGAATTTACGGACTTAGCTTATTGCCGAAGCATATACCTAGGTCTCTACGGCCTACCCTAGAAAAAATAAGACCTATAGAATTATTGGCAACCGCTACTACTGGCCCAGAATGGTTATAGATATTAACCACTATATACAGAACTGCGATAACTGCTATAGGTTTATAATTCTATGAGATAAGACCCTAGGGCTATTAAAGCCACTCCTAATACCAGAACGCCCCTAGTAATATATCTCTATAGACTTCTACAAGTTACCTATAGACCGCGACAGATATAATATGGTTATAATCCTAGTTAACCGCTTTGGTAAGCGCCTGTTCTTAATCCCCTATTATAAGAATATTAATGCTAAAGAGGCGGCCCAACTATATATCCACTATGTCTACCGAATTTACGGACTACTAGATACTATCATATCCAACTATAGGCCGCAGTTTATATTAGCCTTCTAGAACGAGTTTACCTAGATCCTAGGTATTAGGCTAAAGCTCTCTATAGCATACCACCCCTAGACAGACAGTTAGATAGAGATTGTAAATTAATACTTAGACTAGAGACTCCGGCCCTTTATTAACTACTTTTAGGATAACTAGAGTAGACTACTACCTATAATAGACTACGCCTAGGCAACCCTACCCCATAATTCTACAGGGTTTGCACCTATTTAGCTAGAAATAGGATACTTACCCTATATAAGCTTTGACTGGGAGAGACTAGAAGGACCATAGACCATACGCGAAAAACTATCTTATGAGAAAGCACAGCAGTATGCTAGACGCTTAGAAGAAGCATAGACGGTAGCCTATAAGAACCTAGAGAAGGCCCAGAAATTAATAAAACAGCAGGCAAATAAGCACAGGCGCGAGCCTAACTTTACCATAGGCGATAAGGTCTAGGTTATAATAAAGAACTAGAAGACAGAACGGCCTAGCCATAAGCTAGACTATAAAATAGCAGGACCGTATAAGATCCTTAATAAAGAAGGAAACTTATATAAGGTTAAACTCCTAGACTTAATTAAAGTCCACCCTATTTTCTTACCAGATAAGCTACGGAAAGCTATAAATAACCCACTACCTAGATAAAAGAATGAGCCTCCACTGCCAATTTAAGTTAATGGCGACGACAAATGGGAAGTTAATAAAATACTAGCCTATAAACTAGTATAAGGAACGCTGAAATACCATATCTAATGGAAAGGTTATAATCTAGACCTAACCTAGTACCCCACCTAGAACTTTATAGGTTACCCCTAGAAGCTTAAAGAATTTTATAACTAATACCCTAATAAGCTAGGACCCCCAAAGTATCTAGATAAGTGGATGGAGTGCTAGTATAGCGAAGATAACAAGCTACCTGTTAAGTATATAGATAAGAACACCCCACAGACGTATAAAGCCTAAGGGCAGGCTTTTTCGGAGGGGGGGGTAATGTTACAGCGTTGGTGGAAAATGGTACTGGCAAATTGCCGCAACTTGCCGCAAGTTGCCATTACGTGACTAGATGATTGTATATAGCTTTAAGCGGTGCTTCCGTTCTTCCCCTTTCCTTTCTCTAGCTTTGGATCCTCGTTTATAGACAATCCAATTGTACAGGCTTGCGCGACCCTCTTGCCGTGCTCGTGCCTCAATTGACCGAGTCGCTAACATATAACGCTGTTGGCAATATAAAGATCACTAATTAAGCGAGCTATAGGTGACTTTATTAAGGATTTTAGGTACTTTCCTACTAGTGATTAGCAACTTGTTTTAAAAGGATTTAAGGTTAAAAGTAGGTCCTTTATCTTTAATTCGCTTACTAGTAAGGTTTGGAAGGGGTATATTAACTAGCTAGTAGCTGATATAAAGTAGTAGCAGGTGCTTCTTAATTAATTTAAGCTAGATAAGGAAGGATTAAAGCTTAATAGAGAGCTTGAAGGTTAACCCAAGGTTAATTTTAGAAGAATTTAAGTAAAAAGGCTAGCAATGTGGTTAATCTATAAATAAATTACCTATCGTGACTTTTTTATTAGTGGTGTTGCATGTTAAATTAATGCTCTAAATACTACGCTTATAGCTTAGTTATACCTACAGCTTTTTGCTCTAAATATTAACTTCCTTAACATCTACCTCTACTTCCTTATTAACACTTACCTCTCGCAGCTAAAACGTCGCGATACTGCACCTACATTACCTCTACTATATCCTCCCGCTACTAGCTTACTAATCGCTCGTCTACCTAATATGGAATTGGATATTGGTCGGTATTTTTATCCTCAGCGCTTTTATACCTAAAGTCCTCCTTATGCGGGTTCCACCTGTTCTAGTTTATAAAGTTATAAACTGCCGTTAGCGCCTAAACGATTTTAATCTACGTCTTTTTACTAAACCCCTGACGGCCTTTATTAAATATAAGGAAGTATGCCTTTAGGACTCCAAATATACGTTTAATTACATTCCTTAGAGACGTATGGCGGAGGTTAAATAGCTTATACTTGTCCTTTGGCCTTATGTTTGCTTTAGCTTGTTCTTTTAGATGATATCAAATTTTCTAATATAGTACTAGTAGTATAGGATCGTCCATTGTATACCTAGCGTTGGCTAGATAGTAACGTCCTAGTAAAGTATAAAAGCCTTAATACTTTGCAAAAGCAAACACTTAGCCGTTATAGGCAGAGCCTTCCTATTTGGGTAATATATATATAAAGTTCATGTCAAAATCGCACGCTGTTAATACATTCTGCGATATCTATGTCTTCCTATTTCGCCATGCCAACTACTCTAGTTTAGGAACTGATATTGGTATATATAAGCCATTAAGCGCGCCAATACAGTCTACAAAAAAGGGCTATATTTTATCGTTGGATTCTACCCGTTTGGGTATTTAATTAGGCGGCAGCTTAATAATATCCTTATACAGCTTATACAGCGTAGTAAGGACCTTATGAAAGGCACTAATAGAGGTTAGATATAGTGTTTTATTTACTAAATATTAACTACTAATAGGCTTACTGTAGATGTTAAGTGCTGGAACTCCTACGCCATAAACTTTTTACTTAAACCACCCCTATATCTAGCTATAAACATTATTAGCTTCTGCTCCACTGATATACCTTCCTGTATATATAGCCCGTAGTCGTCAACAAGCCGATTAAGGAGTAATTTAAACATTTGTTAGTTAAGGCGTGTCACCGTTTTAAGCGCCTGCGGAGGACCATATAATAGCTCTACCGTCTTTCCCTTACCGCGCAGAGGATCAATAAGCTGCTGGCGCTTGCCACTAGCTGCGGGAAGGTTATTTGCAGCTTCTATAAGTATATGGAGGAGCCCTAGCAGCGCCCATAGGCCTGTAGTCACTGTGGCTGGTATATAAGGCCTTATTATCGAAGTCGGGTGGAATCACGTAATGGAAGAATTGTTCAAAAAACACCAAGATAGAATCGATCTGAACGCCAGCGCAGGTGGACGAAATGCTGCCCCCTTGTTGAACGGAGGGTACAGGTGAGATTTCGCCTGTTCAGCGGCGCAGGTGGGCAAAAGGGGCCCGTCTATACTACATTGAGCGATAGAATCGCGGTAGACGCCAGAATCCACCTGCGCCCTACATGTCGCCCGATTTCAGTTGCCAAGACCGCCCAACAGGTAAGAATCCACCTGCGGTGACGAACGGACACCTTCTACCTGTTGGCAATTTGATCCTCCGGTCGATATTGCGCATGTGGGCCCTGTTCGTCATTTTTGGGTGACGAACAGGTGGGCGCGAACAGGTCAAAAAAAGTTATCGAACGAGCCCTAAGACAACCCAACAGGTGGAAAGCGAACAGGTGAGTAAACAAGCAGCTCCTACCTGTTGGATATTTGGTCGACCTGGAAATATCCACCTGTTCGTTCCAGGTGGGTTTTTTGGGCGACGAACAGGGGGCGCGAACAGGTGAAAAAAAGTTAGTAAACGAGCCCTACCCCTATAGAATCAGAATGGAGTCAAGAGGAACGCAAGTGCCTGCAAGCGCTACGGAATTCAGACTACGAACAATTCAAAGACCGGAATCCCGATCGACTTGAAAGGACAAGCGAATGGTTTCTACAGCATCCACGTTTTCGAAATTGGCAAGGAAGCAGTTCATCGAGTCTGCTTTGGATATCAGCAGACCCAGGATGTGGCAAATCAGTGCTGGCTAGATCCTCGATCCATGAAGAGATGAAAGCTACAGAGTCTCGTATTACCTGCTATTTCTTCGTCAAGGATGACAGCGAAGAGTAGAAGAGCGCAACTACTGCGCTCTCCGCGTTGCTGCACCAGCTCTTCTCGCAGAAAAAATCACTCATCCAACATGCATTGCAAGACTATAGCCGAGAGTAATAAGCTGCCTCGGTAATTTCATAAGCTCTAGCATATCCTAAAGGAAGCTTCATTCGATCCAAAGGCTGGGGAAGTTTGATTTGAAGGCTTCGTTATGAAACACCTCCTTCCAATACTGTTTCCTCGCGTTCACTGACCCTCATACTATAACCCTCACTCGTTTTCGTAGGCATCCAATCTACCCTCCACATATTCCAGCGCATCAACAAAATTCTCTTCATCACTACTCTCATGCTCCGTATGTTCTCCGGTCCCCCCAGTCGCTCTCGTCAAGCTTTCGAGAAAACATTCAAAAGACGTGATAGTGTCACGAGGTACGCCTGATCGAGCGGCAAATAATTGCCGAGCCGTCATCGAGTTGGTGTCTTTTGCACTGGCATTGAGACCTTTCAAATTGACCGCGGCTAGGATCTCAAATGTACGTTTATCTCCTCTCATTGCGGCTACGTGCAGCAAAGTCTGGTCCCCGGCTTTGATATGGAGATAATTGGCGTCCCATGACATAAGGAGCTCGAGGCAATCATGGGAGTTCTTTATGACCGCTTCGAAAAGTGGTGGATCACCTTCCCGGTCTGGATGGTTAATGTTTGCGTCGTGCTCTAAGAGATACTTGCAGCTGCGAGCGCTGTTAAAAGATACAGCCCGGGCCAATGGAGTTCTACCAAACGTGTTACGCGAGTCTTCCATGCCTGCTCCATTGGAGAGAAGTAGTGAAAGGAGAGTCCTCGTAGCATCGCATTGGGCCGCCGCATGTATCGGACGATAGCCGTACTTGCAGCCCGCATTGACGTCGGCACCAAATGTTATCAACTTCTCAGCACAAGCTTCGGAGTTGATGAGGCATGCTTTCCAGAGGGCTGTTCTGCCCCTTTTGTTGCGGATATTGACGTCGGCACCAGCGGCGAGAAGCGTTGCGACCGCGTCGGCGTCGTTCTTGAGCGCAGCCCAGTGAAGCGGAGTCATTCCCATATCATCCTGTGCATTAACATCGGCGCCATACAACCCGCTGCTCAATGCAGCCTGAAGTCCCAATGGTCGAGCCCCTAAGACAACCCGGTGTATATGCGAAAAATTGTAGTCATCAAAAAAGACTGAAATGGGCAACCACTCTTCCAAGTCGCCTTCGTCTTGCACTGATCCGCCTGGTTGCAGCGTCCGCACGAACCCGTCGTACATCGCGGGCATTCCCTAGTAATCTTCGTAAAATGGATCAGAACCAGCAGCAAGAAGGACCTTTATTGTCTCGATACTTGCTAATTGGAACGCGTAGTGAAGCGAAGAGAATCCTTGGCGGTGTGATACGTCCAATATCGCACCGGGACGCCTTTGAAGCATTCGTTTTAACTCTGGAAGTTTCCTGCCCTTAACGAAGCTAAAGATACTTAAGTTGTCGTGTTCGTTTGTGACATTGGCCATCGGTCCAAGAGATACACCGATGGTAGGCTTGCCATCATAGAAACTAACAGATGCGACAACGGATATGCTCATGGGCTTCAGCGGTATCGAGTAAGTCACTTGGAGCAACTTCAACCGCGCTTTATGACAAGAGAGCACGTTACAACGCGGTCCCATCAAACTCCACCCGAAGAAGATTATGGAGATAGACCCGAGGATGCTGTGGAAAGGATCGACACGAAATTGACCGCACTTCTTCCCGACATGACACCTGCACAGACAGTGGGGACCGCATGAATTGCCTGGGCCATCAAGATACCGTATAGTTGCCCACGTCGCTTGTGCTGCTCTAGGCGGTCCGCAGTCGCCGAGTCCGTCATTCTGATCGGATTGTTCCCAAGACGAGCCCCGGAGTGAATATGGCGAAGTCTGGCCTGTGGTCTGCCTGGATACGTCTAACTTTGACATGATATTCGACAAAGATTGGGTAGCAGCGTCGAACCAGATCTTCTGATCATGCTGATATGAAGCAATGGAAGATTCAATACGTATGCCTTGGGATCTATCTTTGAATAAGCAACAGTCGGTGTATGTTGAAACTATGCTTACGCCGTGTGAATGCTCAATACTTCTATAGTAGCGAGCCGCAGTCCCCGCAACTTCTCTTGCAATGAGGAAACCTTGTGCGCAACTCTTAGCCATTTTTGTTTGCGTAAATGACCTGTCGGCCCGGTAAGCGACTGAATGATATTCTGAAGTTGAGCCCAGTAGGGCTCAGCTCTGTGGATTAGACTGCTGATAGCTGCAACGTAAAGGTCGTCTCGGGAACAAGTCTCCAGCTGCGAAGAAAACTCTTTCAGCTTCATTGTAACATCGTGAAAATGTTTGATTTCATCAGAAAGTGAGACTATCTGCGCGGGAGCATCCTTCCACTCGCCGATGAGCTGTGCGACGGCGAAGGACGTTCTTGCAACCACGTCTACGCCACTAGCTACCGCTAGAATGAATGATACGAGTTCTGCCATAAGCTTGTCGATCGTTGAGGGTCTCAACAACTGGGTGGATTTAAATTTATGGTGCAAACAGCCTCCGTAGAGCTTTTAATTTCAGCCTTATGGAAGTTGTCGGGTGTCACTTATCTCATAAATCAGACGCTCCGCAAAAGATTTATTCTGGTGGTACGGGATAGCGCATGAAACTCCTGCAAACTCCTGAGCCAATCAGAACGGCGCACTAACTCCCACCAACTCCTGCTAACTCCTGGACCAATCAGAATAGCACACTAATGTCAGCCTTTTGCGCACTTCTGCACCAGTAAAATCTTCTACAAAACGTCTGCAGCCCGTCAGGCTACTGTGGCAGTACGTGGTAATGGATGCCAGACGGCTTTTGGAACACGCGTCTATTGCTACTATAGGTAAGCATATCCCACCTTCACCTTAATGCTTTTTTTCTCTTCGATGAACCAGAAACCGACTCGTATACCGAACGTATCATCAAGCTGTACTTCACCGCTGCGTCCCTAATCCAACTTGCTCTCGATGTTGATAAAAGTACTCGATAGTAGCCTAGTAGGATATTAATAAATGTGCGGAAGTAGCACTCTAGGTGTCGTGGAGTGAGTACGAGCGACAATAATATGTAGCGAAGTAGATATTATTAAGCTACGTACATGAACTGTGTGATGAAATCAAGACGTTGCGTAAGGAAAGAAGGTAAGAAAACTGGAAGAAAGGTGTTCTGCTTCATACCGGCAGACAGCTTATTCCGGAATATTTCTACCTTATTCCGGAATAAGTCGTCCTTAAAGAGGAATAATTGGTATATTACTTTTAGCGGTTACATTCCGGAATAATTGCTTTATTTCAGAAAAGATCTTTTAAAGATTAGGCTAATTGTAAGGTAGTATAGCCCAGTTAAGGTTTACTAACGCTGCACCTATACCGCTAATTGCGAAGCCATTTAAAACAGTTGCGCTATATGCTTAATTTTTATTTCGCGTTTAGATTTTATTGGTAAATAGTTATTGCATAAGGCCCATAGTAGCCCTAAATTGCGCCTGTAATGCCTATACAACGTCACCAAAATATCTATTTAATAAGTATATATCTAGTAGTTAAATAATATTTCGTAATTAAATGCAAGGCATTTTTAGAGAATTCTTACAAGCCCCTTATGGTATTAATTTTGCTTAGAAATTGCCCAATTAGGCTTAGCTTAGGGGGTTAAACTCTAAACTTTAAACTTTATAACAAACTTTAATTTCTATAAAAAATTCTTATTAATCGCTCCTTAGCTACTGCCTTATCTATAACTTAGTTAGATCCTTAACAATATATAGGCCTTCTCTATAAGTTCTGTATATATATTTAACTTAATTACCAGGTTAAATCTAATACTAGTAATAGTAATATTGGCCTCTATACCTAACCTTATACCTACTTCTATATTTAATACTACTATCTTACTGTCGGTATGCTTTAACCTATTGCAGACCTGTAATCATTTTGTTACGGGTATGCTCTTAGGTTTATAGATGTCTCTTTCTCTATTCTATGTGCGAGGCCTTGCGTACTTATAACACGCGAGGAATGCGCACGTAAGGAACGCGTATATATATGCTACCCCTACCCCTAATAGGTTACTAACACTGGGCAACCTCTAAAGAGGCCTAAAATATGTCTCCTATCTAGTACAGTCTATTCATAGCATATACGTAATGGCTTATGCTATTCTTATCTAATGCAATAGTCTCTTATCCATACAGTCCGAACCCGCCCCAAATCTGCCCCAAGTTCGTCCTTATAGATTAGTATTAGTCCATTTAACCCATCTAACAGCCTTTAGCTGGACCGTATTCGTGTTAATAAGTTAAGTTAAGGCTAGATAGGGCTTGCCTTTTATTATTGCATCCGCTGGGTTCGTATTGCCATCAATCCATTTAACTTCCGTAATTTCTCTTTGCTTGTACGCCTGCCATAAACATATAACGTCGATTATAAGGCGTTTTTCTTGCGTAGTGCCAAGCCGTATAAGACAGTTATAAAGTGACTTTAAGTCTATACACATCACAAATAGTAGGTTAATGTTTAAGATCTTATTAACTGTTAACTTAATTACAGCTCCAATATCAAACCCATAAGCCATTCCGTATAGCTCTAATACAAGTACACTTCTTATAACTCTCTTGCACTTTGTTAACAACTAGTAGATAATATTTGCCTTATTTATCGCATCTGTAAGAACTAGTACGTACCCAATTTGCAATAATAAGTCCTTGTTATTTGCAAAAGATATATCTATAAAGGCTAGCAATTGCAAGGTAGTGACATCTAACTTGACGTATATAAGTCCTCTAGCGGGGTTCTTAATTTACTAGGCTAGGCGTCAGTTAAGTGCTTTTGCGTCATCTTTATTTGGGTTAATTACCTAGGCAGCAACAGATAGGTTAAAAGCAGCTTCCGGCTAGCAGATGGACGCGACATACACTCCTCTAGCGCGTTAAGCGACATACTGGTCCTTTGGCGTAAGTGCCGTACAGACAATACCTTGCGAGCTCATAGATATGGCGGGTCTAGAAATGTTAACTATACTAAGGTTCCTACATTAACGCTCTTATGTTAACGTCAGTCCATTAGTTATAAGTTGTATAATACCGCCGTTAAACTTAAGAGGCTTTTTAGCTGTTAGTTGCTCGCGCTCCTTAGCCATAAGTTAGGCCTTGTGTAGTTTGCTCTCTTCGCGGTCTGCGAATGCTCCATTAATAAGCAGTAGCGTGTTATCCGTCTATAGTCCAACTACTCTAAAATACGTGGAATTGTTGCTGTAGAGTAGGCATAGGTTATATGTTGACTGGTCTATACCTAACTACTATAGGTGGTGTGTGTGATACGTCTTAAACCAGTAGTTTCCGGCTTCTGGCACTCCATAAAGGGGCTTAAGCACCCGCAGTATAGACCCTTTGTTAATTCCTAGTTTAGTTTATACTTCTTATAGAGGTTATATATAGAAATCGCGGTTTAGCTTTATAGCTGATTACATGTAGGCTTGTGTAATATTGTGCAGGTAGATCCGTATGTCTTAGTCTTGCAGCATGGCTCTAATGCATAGGATTAGGCGTTAACTCGCCCATTAGATAGTGGGCGACTGGGTAAGTACTATGCTCTTTTCTGTGTTGTTATACGCCTATACTACTAGTTATGATTTCTTAAAAGCTGTGTCTATATTGGCGTTCTTAACCTTGTTAACGAACCATGAGTTAAACAGATAGGCTATTGCGGGTATGTCTATAAGCTTAACTACCTTAAATACTCCTAGCTTAAGTAGGCCTGTGAGTTCTTTCTGGCGTAAAGCTTAAAACTGGGTACTCATGGTATTGTTATCTTAGAGGAAGACTAAAATGTCGGCTTGGTTTATAAGGAGGGGGTACTTATATAGGCGTTCTCTACTATACTTTTGTGGTTGTATAGTAGGTTGTCTAACGGGTTGCTTAATAGGTTGCTGGATAGGTTATACAACAGGTCCTAGGTTGTTTTCAGGTACGTGTGCCTGCTGCTCTTAGGGATTGTCCTATTAGTCGGGTTGCGGGTTATCATTAAGTTCTAGATCTGAAAAGTAAGGCTTTACAACCGTTATATGGAAGGGTGTAGGACCATAGGGTAGTTATATAGTACACGTCTTGTTTTTAACCGTAAGCAGGTTATACGGTCCTAACTAATATCCCAGTTAGCCTATATTTCCTTCTCTCCAGACAAGTACTTGTGAGTTAGGTGGTAAGTTATAAATAGCGTCTATTCTTAGGCCATTTTGCATACTTAAAGCGTCCGTAACTTGTTATTTAATATATAGCTTGCGGATCTCTTCCATAGCTTTCTTAACTACGGCAGCACGTTATATAACTGTTGGCAAAGGCGCGTCCAAATTAGTTATGCGGGGGTAGGCGCCAAATACTAGTAGAGTGGGTACCAGTCTATTAGGTCCTACAGAGTTATTAATAGCCTTAAAGGCCATCTGGAGAGCTACGTCCTTATTAATATTTGGTATTTCGACTATAATAATCTGGTATACTCTCTATAACAGACCGTAGTAACGTTTAACTATTCTAATTAAGTTATAAGCCTTAACTGGCACGCCCTTAGTTATAATGCCTATTATAGTAGCGTACTCTTTAAATTCCTTACTAATAAAGTTCTTGTCTATGTTATAAGTAATAATATCTGGTGGTCCTAAGTACGTGTTAATCTAACACATCCATACAACGTCCTACGTGTATTTAGCACTAATATTCTATAACCATCTACCGGCCTGGAAGTGTGTATATTTATCAACTATATATAGGACTGGGCTCCCATTAATATATATAATGTTAACAATAATGCAGTAGTTAAAATTAATGTTATTGCGGAGCGTAAACTTAAACCAGCTAGGCGACTTGCCATGTTTCTAGCAAAAGTGGCAGTAACAGGTAAGGTACTTAAGTGATTTTATGTCAACGTTATATCCAAAACAGTTAAGTACTTTCTGCAGTCTCTTAACTAACGGGTAGCCGAAACGTTAGTATAGACAACGTAATTCTATATCGGTTAGGTAACAGGGGTTCTAGTTAAAAGAGTTAAGAAGGTAGGTCCGTAAAGAGAGGTCCTATAAGAGAAACGGATGGCCGAATTGTTGTACAATAGGTATATTGCCCATAGGAGTCACAAGTACGTTCGTAAGGTTATTATAATACACCTATAAGTTGTCTATATCTGCTAGGCAGAGCAGGAATGGCGTGTTTATATTAATAACGTAAAAGTTAACCTTGCCTACTAGAGTTAAGACTTATACGGACCTAATTAACGACGTAGTCCCAATTCCGAATTATACGCTTACTGTGCCTTTTATTAATACATTAAGCTATAAAGTTATATCTTGCTTTTATAATGCCAGGAACTATCTATAACCAGCTATAGATTATTATAAGGCACCTATATTAATTATAATGCCTATAAACTCGTCCGTTATGTAGCGTGTAGGCTAACTACTATACGCACAAGCGTTTGTATCCTTGGGTAGGTCAAGGTTCGCAATAGGCGAGTTAAGGTTTATAGTTACAGTCATATCTTGGCCTATAAGGTTATGGCAGAAGGCTCTATTAGCTAGTTCTTGGGCCGTAATTACTGCTTTATCGTACAAGAGAGTGCTAAAAGACGTAAAGTAAGAAGAGCTATTCGCGTTATCCTACTTGGTTTTAGCTTTATAATTAATAACTAGAGCTATAAAGACTTTGTCTAGGTCCTCTGACTTTTTTAGCTCTAGGCCTTCTCCCTTGCACTTAATAAAATATTGTTTAAAGTGTTCTTAGAAGCGCTTACCTAATTATCTATTATATCGCCCCATAAACCTAGCTTTAGACTTGTCCCATTCTTCGTCTATATACTTCCACAACCAACAGCCGCTTTTGCCGCACACAAAGCAGCACTTCTTTTAGTTTAGTTGTGAAGATTAGTTTTTACGTGGATCCTTACAGTTAGAGCCGTTGCGGTCCCAGTAGTTATATTAATAGTCTATAAAGTATGCACGCAGTTCTTCCTAATAGTCTGTAGCGTATATATAAGTCTACTCTTACTCCTTCTAGTAGGCAATAATAGACGACTATAGCTTATTAATAAGGTGGCTAAAATCTGAGGGAGGGTCTAAGATTGCAATCCTGCACGCCAATACGCCCTAGCAAGCTGTAACTAGCTTATTATGCAGAAAGTCTGTAATCTATAAGGCGGGCGTAAGTCCGTGTTATAAGTTATAGAGCTTTATAAGCAGTATCTAAAGGCACTACAGAGTTATCTTGTCTATGTTCTCCTGGATAATAGAGAGTAGCGTTATAGCGTTTTATTTGTCTAAGTTTCTGCGGTAGTATCTAGGACCCTTAAAGAAGTTCTATAAGTGGTTGCAAATTTCTTTAAAGGATCTTTTGGATAGCTGGTGGTTATAGTACTGGTCCTAGGCTAATCCCTTTAGTATTATAGGAAAGGCAATCTTGTACACGGTAGGTGGCAGTCCAGATCTTATATAAATATCGTAAAATATTATTAGTTTATAGTTAAAGCTTTTAGCTTCGCTATACTTCTGGTCTTCAGAGTATAGCTTAGCTACGGTTATAATCTGCCGTTTATAGTTCAGGATCTCTATAGGTGGGGTCTAAATTGTAATAGGTAGAATATGGCTTATGGCAGGTGGAATATAGTTTATAGTGGATAGAGCTGGCAGTAATCAAGGTGTTTATTATAAGGGTGTTCCGGACGGTTATAAGGGTGTTCCGGATAGTTGTGCGGGTGTTTAGAAGGGTTTATACAAATAGAAGACCTGGTTAAGTTAGTTATAAGGGACTCTCTTCTATAGCTATAACGTCTTTATGTCTGTAACGTGCTTATAGATCTTGCGGATCTTATTGTCTAACCATTTATACTATTCTTCCTCTGTAGCCGTGTTGAGTAGAGTCCTTGGGATTGTTAGACTCTTTGTGTTTTTAGCTATATACACTCCTCTGCCCTAAAGGGTTCTGCGTAAGTCCTAGGTAATCTTAGTTCCAAAGCTATTAAACTCTTAAATTATAAAGTCCCAAAATTCTTCTTGGAAGAGCTCCTATAGGTCCGTATCTATCACTTTGGATATCTTATAGTCGTACGACTTTATTCTGGCGTAGTCCTATATCTCTTCTTAGGAAGCTCCCTCTAGCTTAATCCCATTCTCCTACTTCTTTATCTTCATGCTCTAGTCTTCTATGGTTAAGGTACTCGCTATTATGTTCTTGTGCGAGGTAGCGTGTGTAAGGTAAAGGTATTTTTTAAGTAGTAATATGATTTTTTGGTCCTTTTAACGCGATATACAAGGTGGTTAAATTAACAACTCTTTCTTATAATAATGTTAGCGAAACTGTAGTCCTCGTATAATATAGCGTAAGGTGGTTAAATTAACAACTCTTCCTTGCGGCAGTATTAGGCGGGGTATGGTTCCCTTCTTTAACTAAGGTAGGCGGCGGTGCGAGTTTATACAGAGTTGTAAGTAACCCGTATAAGCCGTAAGCTATTGCGTATCTCCTAATCTGTATATCTACTGATTAGTGTTAGTATGCTTTAACCTATTGCAGGCCTATAATCATTTTGTTACGGGTATGCTCTTAGGTTTGTGGATGTCTCTTTCTCTATTCTATGTGCGAGGCCTCGCGTACTTATAACACGCGAGGAATGCGCACGTAAGGAACGCGTACGTACGTGCTACCCCTATCCCTAATAGGTTACCAACACTTACCTTTCTTAACTAAATACTATAATGCCTCCTAGGCTATTTCTACCTTTTTAGTTATAGTAAAGCCTAACTTTATAAAGTATCTAGAAGAAACTAGGAAGAATTTAATAAAGTATATTACCTAGAATAAATATAACAACCTTATTTTCTGGCTTATAGATCTAAATTATAAAGCTTATTTATAGGCTAAGCGCTAGTGGTATATAAGGGAAGATGTTTATCTAGAGCTATAAGGTCTTTAGAGGCGTCTAATAGGCTCTATTAAGTAGGCCTTAAAGGTAATTCCTAAGCTAGAGATTTATAATACTATTTTATAAAAGCACAGTAATATTAAACACTTAGGGTAGAAGAAGATATATTATATAATTATAATAGAGTACTACGGTATAAGATCTATTGAAGTTAAATAGCTGCTTAATTACTACCAAGTCTATAAAGAGCAGGTATTACCTTTAGTAAGGCCTTAATTATATATATTACTAATATTTTTTATAAGAAGGCTACCTATAAGGGGACTTTGTAGATAGGGGGCTATAAGGACACGATTGTGGAATAGGATAGATTGGTAAGAGAGATAAATCCTTAAGGAGGTGAGGCCTTAGGGATCGTGGAGACTATATACTACGGGTATGTGCCTCCGGCACGTGACTGGCGACTATCTAAGGGGCATCCAGAGGTTGTCCTAAGGGCAACCTAAGGTATCCGCAATAATATCCCTTATATTGCCCCCCCTTCTTACAGTTAGCCCCTAATTGCCATTACCTTGCGGTAGGGAGATTATAAGGGCTTATCCCAGAAAGGGTTTGGAGAGATATTAGGGAGATATTAGTATGCTGCTGTATATTATCTATCTATCTAACCCCTGCTTTGAACTCCTAAAAACCTTAATAAGGAAAAAACATAACTAGAGAAAAGATATAAGGATTACTAGGAGACCTATTAGAAGCCTACTGGAAATATACTGGTAACTACCTAGGCTAACCTAAGGATTTTTATATAACTCTACTTCTAAGCCTTTATGCCAGTCTATAATTAATTATAAGTATTATAGGCAATTTAGTGTTCCTAATATGGTTCTATAGAACCTTTTAGTATAGGATTTAATATATAGAGCCTTAGCTTGCCGTCGTCTTTAACTTTTAAAATATTAATTTATAATCCTTTCTTATTGGTCTTGTACTATATATTTAGTATAGCTCTACTACCTAGTAAATAGGAGGGACACTTTATAATAGCGCCTTTAGCTATTATATAATTGTTAAAAACGTTTATAATGTTGTTCTTTAATACTATAGTATTATTTAGGTATAATTTAACCTATATACATCTATACTTGACGTTTTAATTACCTTCTTTAGCCATATAATTAGTTTTTATAAGGAAGTAATAGCTAAATAGTATATACGCGTATTTCTTTCCTTCTAAATTACGCTATTATAATAGAGTTATATTAGTAAGGTTACGGCTATTTACTAAAAGGGTATTAGAAGGTAAAGTATAAAGACACCTTGCTTACTAAGCTGCTTCTTTTCCTTAATACCTTACTTCCCATTATTAACCTTTATCCAATTTTAGACGTATCTTTAATATATTATTAGGATTTTCTTTTTTTCCATTATTAATTTAATATGCCTCTTTATTCTCCTGCTAACTGCTCTTCTAAGCCAATTTTATAGTATATTTTAGCCCTGCCGCTATATATAGAACCCTAACCTCTACTAACCTATAACTAGTGCTAGTCCTACCTAAATAACTTTATATACACGTCCTTAAAAGACCAGAAATATAATAAGAAGATTCTAGATGCTTATAATAAGACCCACTATATAAGGTCTAATACCTTTAGTCCTTATAATTAATGCATGTATACTAAGAGCGGTAGTTGCGTTAAGGTAAGCTTTCCTATTTTTAATAGGTTTCTATTACTAACTTTAGGCTTTAATATAGCCTAGGCCTAAGTAGCGATGATCCTTTAATATCCTTAACTACTATATTGCCTAGGCTCTCTCTTATTCTAGCACTAATACTAAATATCTAGGTTAAATTTAAGACTATGCCATAGCTATCTATACCACCTATAATTCCTAGTAAGCTAGCCAGTAATACCTAATAAGGGAGTAAGGTTGGTATACTAAGGATAGGGTAAATGATAGGGGTAATAAGAAAAAGGTTGTTGTCTACTATAAAAAGGAGTTTATATATATGCATTAAGTTTTAAAAGAGCATAATATAATGTAGTATTAGGTAGGTTACCCTTTGGGTACCTAGTGGATAGGTAACTAATAATTGCTATAGTAAGGTCTTGGTAGTTTTAGTTTTTGCCAGCTAGCTAATATCTCTATTTATTCTAGGCTTAAGCGTGTCTTTATTAACTATAAGCTTACGCCTTAAGAACTTTATTAGTACTGGTTTGGGCCTAATATTAGTATTAAGTATTTAAGAATCTCTGCTCTATCTATACCTTATTAGCCTACCCCTATTTTTATACCTACCTATACTCCTACTAAGGGATCTAGTTCTAGATCTTATTCCCACTAGCTATTACTTAGTAGGCTAATAGATACTAATCCTGCACCTAGGGATAAGGCATAGTGGCTTTTAATTTAGGCATTTTGGGATTAATTCTTATATATAGTAGCAATTGGGAAGGCCTTATAAGGCGTTTAGGAAGGTATAGGAATACTGTTCCTAATATAGACTAATAAATAGAAATACACTTTTAGCAAAATACCCTATTAATTCTATGCTATATATATAAAAAGGCTAAGGACCTATTCTGCCTTAGGCTATAGCCCTAATTAATCCTTATGGTTTCCAGAGCCTGTCTATTCTATATCTAATTTAACCTATTTCTTGCTTTTTACGCGAGTCTTCTTTATAGGCTGTAATAACACTATAGTGTTAGAGCGCTTTTTACGCCTTATAGATTACGGACCTTAGTCCTAATATTCTTTTAGAATATCTTTACAATAATTAAGGTAATCCTCTGGTTCCTATATAGAGTCCTTAGCAGGTTAGCCTAGCTATTTAACTTTATATTAAAGCTTATTCTTAACAGACTTATAGCATAGTATAGCTTTAACCTTATACTGCTTGCCCACCACTTTAGGGTGTTTAATTAGGCCTAAACGGAAGTTCTTTTTAGTAGTAGTCTATGCCATAGCTTTAGTAGATTTATATAAAATACTAAATGCATATAGGCTATAGATGGGGGTAGCTAGAGATAGTAGGCTAGCTTACTAATTTATTTTTTAACTTAGAAGGGACCTAGGTATTTTGTATTAAGCTTCTTTAATAGTTAATAGGTCTTGATATTTATTAAATATAATAGGACCTTATTGCCTACTCCAAAATGCTTATTCTAGTATTTGTAGTTGTACCAGAGTCTCTACTACTCTTGGGTATTTTATAGGCTCTGCTTTATATACTTCTATTACCTCTCCTATTTCTAGAGGTATCCTTATACTCTTTAGTGGATGTCCTTAGACTTCCCGGTAGGATCCTATAATTAATTATGCGGCCTTAGCCAGTAATTACTGGGTATACTATTAAACCCAGATAGTTGGACGCCGTAGGCAATCTAAATTGGTGTATACTTATGCAATACGTGTTACTTTAAATTATAAGCGTACTCCATGTATGGAAGTAGCTCACACTAATTATCTTGCTGGTAGTTTAAATATATCTATAAGTAAGACTTTAGTTCCTGGTTCTGGCGTTCTATTTACCTATTCATTTATAGATGGAAAGCTATACTATAACAGTGGTCTATCTTTAAATGAAAGTATAGATCCAACTAGTACTGGCTTATAAAGGCGCTGCCCCTATTAGTAATAATAAAGTGCAGCTAATCTACTTTAAGAAAGCATTTCTCCTTAATTAGGCTGATAAGCGCTTATATATTAATCGTCTTGTTAATAGGAAGGTATTAGACATACTTTAAAAACCTATTAATAAGTATTAGGACCAAATTGTATGTTTGTCCTTACCTATCTTTTAAGGGCGGGAGATCCGTAATAAAGTTTATAGCATAATATCGCTATAGCTTACTGGTGGGGGGAACTAATTTAAGTAAACCCCATAGCTTGTGCCTTTGGATTTTATATACTTAACACTTCTTATAGTAGCTAATATACTCCTTTACTTCCTGCTTAAGTTTTAGCCAGTAGTATTTGCATTAAAATAATTCCACTATTTTAGCTTAACTATAGTGGCCGCCTAGAGGATTATTGTAATTCCTTATAAGGATCTTCTATTATAGATTTACTTCTTATAGCACCCAAACCTTACTATATCTACGCAGTAGGCCTATTAGGTCTAGTTCCCAATAGTAATACCTAGCAGCTTCCTTTCCATTACGTTTCCGGTCTACTTCCGCATTAAAGATAGTATAGAAGGCATCCCTCTATAGATAAGATCTATTAATCTTTTAAATAGTTCCTAGGTAAAAGCTGTTTCGCCTTATACTACTCCAAGTATAAAACTAGATAGTACTATAGATCTTATAACTTCTTAGTGCGTATACGTTAGAAAGGCCGCTATAAGGTTAAAGTCCTTTAGTCTTTATAGGGCTCTAGGTTTTAATTACTTTATAGCTTTGCTTTTAGTTTAAGGGGATAGCTTAGCAATTAAGGGTGGTATATTACTAGGTTCTAAACTTATATTAGGGACGTCCTATTTAGGTATCTTTGGACCCTTATTAGCTATAGACTAGGTACCAGCTAAAACATTAGTAGAAGCTAATAGGGTTTATACCGCCTAAGACTTAGTGCTTAGAGCTATAGGTGCTTAAGTATTCTATACCTAGAGCTTATTCTATAATATAGGGAGTAAGATATCTATTATCTATTTTCCTTCTCCCATTTTAAAGCCTTTGGCATAGTCTGGCTATTATAACAGTCTATTAGCAGGGTTATTTTCCCCTAGCTTATATTTAATCTTAAAGTTAAATTATATAAGCTCCTCTACCTATCTAGCTTGTTAAGGTATAAGCTCCTTTATAGTTATAAAGTAGCGTAGATTATAATAATCTAAGAGTACACAAGTGGTATGGCTTGCGTGCTTAAGGTAGTATCGCCACTGTTTAAAGTAGTTAACTATAGCCAGCAGTTCCTCATTATAGGTATAATACCTAACTTTAAGTCCCTAGAATTTTCTACTATAGAATACTACTAGTCTCTAGTAGAGCTGGGTAGTATCTAGATGCCTATTAGGTTATAGTAGGATACTAGTAAGGGCAAAATTTAATATATTAGTGACTATCATCAGTAGCTAATCTAGGTTAAAATACCGTAATAGTAGAGCTTCTGTAAACTTTATATATAGTTCCTAAAAGGCTTCCTGTACCTTTCTAGGCTATATCCATAGTTTATACTATTTAATTAGTCCCTTCTTAGTTTTCCTCCTTTCTGCCTTTAAGCTTTTTGCCTCCTAGGCTAGGTCTTAGGAAGCTTTAGTAATATAGTTAAATAGGTATTAGGTAACGTCTAAGTAGTTATAAATAAAGCGCCTATAGAAATTAGCAAAGCCTAGGAACACTTAAACATCCTAGTAGCTCTCTAGCTCCGGCCACTTTTAAATTATCTGCACCCGTACTGGGTCCATAACTACACCTATAGGCGTTATAATATAGCCCAGGAACTTAACCTGCTTAGTGTTAAAGATATACTTTAACGCCTTAGCGTAGAGGCCCTAATTATTTAAACGTTCCAGTACTTCGCGGATGTATTACTTATGCTAATCCTTATCTTCTAAGTAGATTAGAATATTATCTAAATAGATAATATATATACGGTTAACTAATCCCCCTAAAGCTCTATAAATATATAATTAAAATATTATAGGCACATTGGCTAACCCAAAAGGCATTACTAGATACTTAAAGTGGCCGTATTAGGTCTTAAAGGCGGTCTTTTACTTATCCCTTTTTTTAATATAGAGCCTATAATAGGTATCTTATAGATCCAGCTTTGTGAAGATCTTAGCCCTAGATAGTTAATCTAGCATTTTACTAACTAATAGTAGTAGGTAATAGTTCTTAATTGTGATCTTATTAAGATCGTAATAGTCTATATATAGCCTTATAGTTCCATCTGGTTTTAGGATAAAGAGAATTGGCGCGCCTGCTAGCAACTTACTAGGCTATATCTATCCCTTTTCTAATAAGCTATTAAGGTACTCTTATAGGATCTTAAGCTCTTTATAAGAGAGGTTGTAGATAGGAAGGTTTAGCAGCTACTTACCCTCTTTTAGATTAATTATATAATTATATTCTAAGTTCTGTAAAAGGACTTTAGCTCGCCTACCTAAAAATACCCTTAGTAAGTCCCTTAGGCCTACCGGAATATTTAATAAATTAGGGTCACGTTTATCCTCCGCGTTATTGTTAGGTAGGTCCTAGAGGTCCCTTAGGACGCTTATAGGTAGCGTCGCGCGCTATAGTAGCTGTTTATATATAGTTGCCACTGTATATTAAACAGTTTTATACGGTAGCCAGTGGAGGGTAGGGAACTCTTTAATATAGCGTTTAAGGTATTATAGCATACTCTCTGCGTATTACTTAAGCTAGAGTAACCTATAGCAGTAGAAGTATCTTATAAGATATTTAAGATCGCCGCCTCCCTATAGTATCTCCGCGACCTATTTAGTAGTTCCCTGTAGGGTATCCGTTATAAAAGGGCCATCGCCTATACTAAGCTTTATACCTATCTTGCTATAAAATAGGGGTTAGATCTAATACTCCTTTAGGTATAGAGCGTATACTATTTCTCCTGGAGCTATATTCTCTAGGATGTTTTTTAAGCTTATTAGTAAAATACGCCCTTCTAATTCTTTATTGTTGTACTATTTAAAGACTCCTATCTTAAAGCATATTTTAGGATCTGCTTCTATAAGCTAAGGATATCTAAGAATAAGGTTATAGCCTATAAAGTTAACCGCCTAGAAGAGTTATGGGCTAACTACCTTAGTATAGTTATGCATATTAGCCACTAACACTATAAGCTTATAGGCACTATATAGTTTAATCTAATGCTTATCTAGGAACCCTATAGTAGGTTTCCGCCACCTTAGTAATGGAATAAGCTTATGCTCTTTTACCAAATTATATTATATAAGATTAATTTTGGCGCCACTGTTATATAGTGCTTAGAACTAATATACCTCGCCTATAGAGAGTACTATTTCTAGCTTAATAGTAATACGGAGAGTCTTTCCTTCTATATCTTGCCCTAGTTGCAGCTAGAAGAGGTCTATAACTAGGGCTTTTCTTTTTTTAGATTATTAGTGCGGTTATTACCCTACTTATTTTTCTAATTAGGTTTTCCTCCAGAGAAGTTTTCTCTTAACTTTTTAAAGTGTTTCTATAAGGATACTAAATAGGTGTTAGGTTAGCCCTAGAAGTCTTTCCCATTGCTTAAGGTCCCTAACTTTAACTATTCTAGATTTCTCTTTAAGAATAGCTTCTTTGGAGCTTAGGTTTGCCCTATATTGCTACTAAAATACCCATACTTTTAGTTACCCTTTAGCTTCTTACCAGAAGAGGTCTAGTTCCTTACTATATCCTTAGTGTTTAGAACCGCTTATTTAAAATCCATATATATATTAATCCGCGATAGGGCTCCTACGTACTTTATTTTGTTATAAATTACTAGCTTAATTCTAGCCTAGATAAATCTAATCTTCTCCTTCTTATAGATGCTATCGTCCTTATTTTTAAAGGGCTTTAGATTTATTAATTAAGCATAAGTTTCTATAAAGTTTATAAACTGGTGGAAATTGTGGCGGTTAAGCTATATCCCATTCCAGAATAGTTCTGTATTATTATATTGTATAACATATGGATCTTAAATCCATTTCTTTAGAAAGGTTTATAGCCGCGGCTATATAGTAATCTACTCTTTATTAAGCTGATTAAGTATAATCTAGTTTAGGGATTGGTCTTTAATCTTACTAATAATCTATTAAGTACGCTCTTTGGTATTGTCTTATATTATTAACATCTTAAAGAAGTTATCTACTTCATAAACCCAGTCGTCCAACTATTAGGTATTGGGTCTATAGTAGAGTTCTAGACTACTAAAGGCCTTAGCCAGTTAGTCTATGTCCTTTTTCTATTTACTATATAGATACCTCTCTAAGTCTTTTACACCTCCTTAGGTAGGTACTAGGTAGCCCCTAGGAGGCCCTTAGCCTTAGCTAGGTTATAAAAGATTTTATTTAGCCTAAATTAAGCTCTACTAAATCTGGACCTGCCCCTAGAGGTTTCTAATATGTTTATTAGTGGCTCCTTCCCATATAGCTTCTAAGAGCTTTATAGCAGCTTCCTAATATCCTCCTTAGAGAAAATTGATGTAGGGCTCTTAACTTTCTAACCTTAGGCCTAGGGAAGCTCCAGCTATAAAGGTAGTATTAGTACTAGTAGCTGATACGGGTTTCCCTATAAGGCTTAAGTCTTAAGTTAATAGTTAGGTTAGATTATCTAAAGAGGTAGGCCCGCTTGGCTTGTGAGCAGTCTATACGTTATTACTATGCTAATTATGGGCTGGTGGTCTTCTGAGAGGGTTTTGGTTGGGTCCCTAGTTAGGCGCGTTAGTGTATTCCTTTAGCATTTCTAATTTAGGGGAAGATCTTAGGGTTGCCTCTAGCGCTTAATCTTTTAATTGGCCTAAGTGGGGCTAGAGGGGTTCCGGCTGCTTTCTAGCAGTGTTATAACCATTATAAAAGGTGTTTGCGTTTTCCTTAGCGTTGCTAGTAACCGTAGGTATGCGAAAGTCTTTAAGCTCTTAGCGCATCTAGGTATTAGGGCTTATTCAGCCGTCTTGCCTAGAGGTTTATATTATTGTAATCTCTTGCTATTAGAGGGACCTTCCTGCCTTAGCGCGATGGCTTTCTATAAGGTATTTATGGAGTTTCCATTTAGGTCGTTGCGAGATTTTAAGGGAGGATAGTAGATATAAACAAAAGATATAAATAAATAATCTAGTCCCTAAAGCTAGGTGCCCTTCTAAAATAGAGTAGGAAGGATTTAAATATAAGGGGACTTTGTAGATAGGGGGCTATAAGGACATAATTGTGGAATAGGATAGATTAGTAAGAGAGATAAATCCTTAAGGAGGTAAGGCCTTAGGGATCGTAGAGACTATATACTACAGGTATGTGCCTCTGGCATATAACCGGCGACTATCTAAGAGGCGTCCGGAGGTTGTCCTAAAGGCAACCCAAGGTGTCCGTAATAATATCCCTTACACTGCCTCTACTATAAAGCCTTTACTAAATGTTATTATCTTTTTAACTTCTTTTAATTAAATCTAGGGCGATTTAATTAATATACGGTTTAAGCCAGATAGCGACTATAATTGGATTCTATAGATATGCGATTACTTTAGTAAATACTACCCCCTCTATCCTTTTAAGTAGAAGATTACTAAGGAAGTTACTAAATCCGTAATACAATGGCTATATTATTATAGTGTTTATCCGCGAATTTGGTAGAGTAATAATAGTACTAAATTTAAAGGCGCCCTTTAGATTCTGCTTCGCCGCTATAGAATAAATATTATTAATAGCCACCCGCGCTACCCATAATTACAAAGCCTTATAGAGTAGGCTAATAGCTTTATAAAGAATAAGCTTTATGTAGTAAAGCGACTAATAGAAACCTTGTAATAGGCGGCGGCTTACCTAGTAGTCGTGTTACAGCTCTAGCAGAAAACGGCAGAACTTAGCTGGTAGAACTTAGCAGAACTTGTAGTTACGTGACTAAAGGACCATATAAAAGAACCCTACTTTGACCGGCGTTGCTTTTCTTCTCCTTTCCTTTCTCTAGCTTTAGATCCTTATTAATAGACAATACAATTATATAGGCTTGCGCGACCCCCTTGCCGTGCTTATACCTTAATTAACTAAATTGGTAATATTATCTAAAGCTTATCTACCCTTTCTTCTTAAGAATGAATTTAAATATATCTATGGACTAAGAATAGGATAAGGACATAGGAACGGACCTAAAGGACATTATTAGAATAAAACTAGACCCTAAGGACTAAACAGAACTAAAAGGATATATATAACATAACCTAAAGAATATATACAGACTAGAACCCCTATAGAACCCTACTAAAAATTATCTAACTACTATATTAAGAAACACAGCAGCTGGCAAAGCCGTTGCTAGACCTATAAATGCCTCCAATAGTAAAACAGTCGCCGTTTTAACCCCCTAGGAAGAACTTATAGCAGCTAATACCGAAATTAAACGGCTCTAAGAGCTGCTTAAAATTAAAGACACCCCTATACCTAGTAAGGAGTTATTAGATACCTAGAGACTTGCTATAGTCCTTAAGGCCCTAGCACAATATATAGCATTAGCATTGTTAGAGTCTATAAAGGTCGCAGACCCCCTATTACTTACAGACGGAACTAACCCTATATTTAATAATTGGAAGCTCTAACTATAAGATAAGCTTAAAGTTAATACAGACTACTTCCCCACTACTTAAGCTAAGATAGTCTATGTCTTTAGCTGTACTAGTAGGGATATATAAATATATCTACGTCCGTAATACACCTAGGACTTAGCAGACCACTTCCTCTCTAAAGAAGAGATAATTAACTACCTGTCCTTTATTTATAAGGACCCCTTTAAAATATAAAACGCCTACTTTAATTATAAAGCCCTTAATATAAAAATAACGGAGACCTTTTTAGCCTTTTAGACCCGCTTTCTATACCTAGCCGGCTAAGCCTAAATTCCCTATAAAGACCTAATGCTAGATGTCTTTAATAAGCTTACCCTAAACCTATAACGCGCCGTACTGCTAGTTTTTACTACTATATAGACGCTAAAGATACTTATAGACTACTATCTAGCTATTAATTAAGGCCTTTATTAAATTAAGGCATAAGCTAAGAGGTATAAAGCCAGAAACTCTTTAAACCAGACTATAAGCGCTATAAGAACGGCCTATAGTGCCCTAGCGTAATTAGCAACTCCTATAGTACTAGCCGTATAGCTCACTATTAATTTAGCAGCTAGCTATATAGCTAGCCCTACTGTGGGTCTAGTGTATACTTGGCCTATATATAGCAACCCCTATAGATAGGCCCTTAGCAATTAAGGAGCTTACTTTTTATATGGCTAAAAGGACCACTTTACTAAGGACTGCCCAACAAAGGTAAAAATAGATAAGGTTTTGTTAATATAGGAGGATAGCGTAGAGTTAGAAAAAGAGGAACCCTAAAGAAAGACTCCTCTCTAGGGTTAAAAGGGATTAATATATTATATATTAATCTGGGTTAACTAATTAGTGGAAGAAGCTATACTATCCCTTATACTTTATTCTATAATAAATATTAAGTTTTAACCTCTGCTTTAGCTAACTTTAAAATAAATACTTTTGCCTTAATAGATACCCAGTATACTATAAAGCTGGCTAACCTTTTAAATGCACCCCTTAAAGAACTACCTAAACTAATTCCTATTTGCGGATATAACGGATGGATAAAACTACCTATTATAACTATCTTGTGGATTTACCTTTGTGTAGATAGATAAAGGTAGTATAACATTCCCTTTCTTATTATAGACCTAGGAAGCTATAATATAATCTTAAAAAGAAAATAGCTGGCCTATCTAGGCTTATAACTTAATATACGGAGCAGATAGCTTATCTAGCCCAAAACCTTACCCCTAATACCTTCTTTTATAAAAGAAATTAGCATTATAATAAAAAACCTTATACGGCCCTAGATTAATACTATTTACTAGGCCGATGCTATATATAGGGACTAGGCCTTTAAGAAAGATATATAGCTTAATTCGTAATAGATCTATATACTACACCACTCCTAAACTACCTATGTTACTCTACTCGCACTAAAGACCTAAAAAGTTAGTAGTGGCCTAGCTAACCCCCTTATAGAGAACTTAGACCCTATACATCTATAAAGGAAGGCTAGAAATACTAGACGTTATACTAAACTAATAAACTAGAAGGACAACCTATAAAAAATAGAACGTAAGTTAAGGAAGACTATAAACCTTATACTATAAAATACGGTCTAATAAAAGCCTATAAAGAAACCTACGGACCTCCCACTAATTAATATCTACTATATTAGCGCTATAGGATTCTATTAGAACTTAATCTAACCTAATATTATTACCTTTACAAACAGCTTATATAAAATTAATTAAATAATTATAGATAAGAAAGGCGAGCTTAGTGGATAAAAAAGAAAGCTTATAGATAAGGAGCTAGTAGAATAAAAACTACCCTATTAATACTAGAAGTTAAAAGACGTATTCTCTAAGGCATTATTAGATATACTTCTACTTTACTAACTATATATTATTATTCATTGCTTAACGTCCGATTTGGATCCCTATTGGGCCCACGCGGACTACTCCTTATATACATATAGGGAGAAAACTCTTTTGAGAAAACCCCGTAATCCGTCTTCCCACCTTTTAGGACTCGCCTATAAGGCGCCTGCGAGTTACCTATAGTGCTCTACTACCTTACTTTTTGACCTCCTTTGGAACCACTGCTGCCGTAATAAGCCTATAGACGCGCTAGTATCGCAAACTTTGCTCTACTACTATAGAGTTATTAGGGGGCGCCTATTACTCGCCCCTTTACCTTCTATTACTATTTCCTTTATAACCTAAAACTAGTCTAGTATATTTTGGCCAATAAGCTATTAGGTAACCGCCTTAAGACCTTTTTATATTAAGAGTAGTGTGTTATAGTTCTCTGTGCTAGCTACTAAGAGTATAGCTTCTTAGTTGGTATGTAGGGGGCATAATAGTATTACGTGTTTTAGTGTCTGTCTTAGCTAGCTACATTTACATCTTAGGCTGCCTACTAGGACACCTACCTAGTAGAGCCAATCTTTTAGTCCTATTATCCCTGTTCTTAAGAGTGTTGCTATTATATTTTCTGCCTTTGTTAGGCCTTCTTGGAGCTCTTAAGTATTTACCCCCTATAGCGTTAACTATGCCACGGCTTAGGTTTCTCTTGCCTAAGTCAGCCTCTGTACCTTTAACTTCTATATACCTCTCTAGCATTGGTCTAACCAGTATTATATTATAGAAGATGGTTTCCTAGCATTCTTTTATACTTTACTTTAGCTCCTTTCTCTTTCTTACTATTGTCTTTACTAGCCTCTTACGCGTCTTCCTTCCTCCTCTATATAGGCCTAGGCCCTAACGCAGTACTATTCTTCTTCTACTTTCTTTACCTATTTCTCTAATATCTCTTCCCTACTTTAGGGTTGTTAGTTTATTCTC
>Ga0307507_10003004_pt1 | contig 33801 bp, 10 predicted proteins | sample 7_EM_MG_FD_207223 | JGI IMG/M metagenome (GOLD analysis project Ga0307507, IMG submission 207223) | Populus trichocarpa ectomycorrhiza microbial communities from riparian zone in the Pacific Northwest, United States - 7_EM | ecosystem: Host-associated > Plants > Roots > Unclassified | place...
TTAGTAAACTGGCTTAGAGCTCCAGATAAGCATAAGGCTATTAATCTTGGGCTAGAGCACTTAAATAGAAGCTATAAGATTAAGATAAAGTGCTATAAGAACTCTACTTACAATATAGATATTATATTTAATCGAGTATGCTTATTAAATACAATAGTTAGAATGTTACGTAGTAAGATAGAAAATACATTTGGTAAGGAGATGTTAGGTGCCTATATATAGGCAAAGGCGGACCTTAATATGTTTATACTTGCTTAAAATCTCTATTTTGGCAACCTAGCTATACTACGGCAACTAGTATAGCTAATAGGCCTACGCCTATTTAATTCTTATAACATTTTTAGCACTGGAGTAGAAGTTCTAGTAAGGAAGGTTAACAAGTTTAACTAGGTCTATATATAGGGTCCGCGTTTAGTTGCTACCTCCTATCCTCCTTTAGATATAGAGGACTTAGCTGGCTTTATAGATATACAAGACTTTACTAACGCTATTAGAGATGGGCTAGGTGACGTAGAGGAACTGGATTTTACTTTTAATATGCCTCCTGCTGGCTAGGAGGCTCCAAGTAGCCTATAAACTTAGGGGTACTTATGCGAACTTATCAGCTAATTAGAGCGCGGCTTTTCTCTCTAGTTTGCCCTATAAGTCTCCCTCTCCTCTACCCTATAAGGCCCCTCCACCCTGGCCCTAGCCTTAATTACTTAAGAGGAGGATATCCAGGAAATATTATAAGGAGGAGGAGCTGCCTGGCACCGGGCACTGCTATATACCTATATACTAGCTACCCAGGACTTAAAATATTAACTCCCCTTAGACCACTACCAGGAAATAATAACCACGGCGGCGACGCTGGTATCGCTACTTTGTTTTATTTCTCGGCTAAGGCAGCGCAAACCACCACAGAGTGCGGGACGCTTGTAGTCTATTATTGAAATTGTATAAGGCTACTACCTGTATAAAACGTTTTAACTAAGGGCCCTAGCCTTGTTCTAATTAGCTAATAAGTTCGTATAAGTTGGTATAAGTTTGGGAGATCTCCGGATTGGGGGCTAGAGCCTATATTAATAGGCCTTAAGAAGCTATTAGCTAGACAATATATCTTAACCTAGAACCCCCCGCCTCGCCCTAATTAGCTAATAAGTTTGTATAAGTTTATATAAGTTTGGGAGATATTTAGAGGCCTATATTAGCGGAACTTAATAAGAAGTAGCAGCTAGTACCTATAAAAGACGTCTTAATATAGGGCCTTTGCTTAAGCTATAATAATATCCTTAAGCCTCTAGCCTTATCCTAATTGGCTAATAAGTTCGTATAAGTTTATAAGAGTTTAGGAAATATCTGGAGTAGCAGTAGCTTATATTAATAGACCCCCGCTAAGAGTAGAGGCTATTACCTGCGTGCGGCAACTGTATACTAGCCTCTATCTATACGTTAGTAATAGACGCAATTATATTACGTTATTAGAGCAGTAGGTTAACGGTAGAATAAAAAAGTAAATTTGTTCTACCTAGAGTAGAGGCCCGCTGTACTTACTCCACTTTCACTATAAGCAGAGGCCTACTATGCTTGCTTACCTATCTACTATCCATCTAGAGTAGAGGCCTACTGTGCTTACTCCACTTCTACTACAAGCAGAGGTTTACTATACTTGCTTACTTATCTACTATTAATCTAGAGTAGAGGCCCGCTATGCTTATTTACCCAATCCTCTACTAAGTAGAGGCCTACTATACTTGCTTATTATCTTCCTCTTACTTTACTAGAGCAAAGGCCCACTAAGCCTACTTTCTCTTTAGGGATAGAGGCTAAGTCCGCGTGTCCCAACCTATAGGGCTTATAACGCCTATAGTTAGGCCCGCCTAAGACACCAGCTTCTTTACCTATACGGGATCCAAACTAACTAGGTAAGGTTAAAGCTTACCTATAAAGAGCCTTATAGTTGGACCCTTCTAAGACACCAGCTTTTATTGGAATAAGGTTAAAGCCTTCCCTATAAAGGGAGTCTAAAGACATGCTATACTATACTAAGTCCCACCTTCTTATCCCCTACACTATTAACCCTATACCCCCAGCTCCAGGCGGAGGTGGTTATGGTCCCTTTAGTAATAGAGGCCGTAGGGGCAGAGCTAGTAATACCCACTAGGGCTTAGGCTTAGCCCGCTTTAAGATAGAGCATCTACTAGGGCGGGCCCTTATACGGCAGCGGGCATAAGCGTTCCTAGGCTTATACACCTATTAGGCGCCTACCCTAAAGTAGACTTAGTACTCTTAACTACCCTCCTAGTAAGCTAGGCACTAATCCTTACTATAAAGCTGCTTACCTAGCTCCGTTTCCATAATCCTTTTAATATGGGAGAGGTTCCTCTCGCCGTTAGCTATTTAGAGAGACGACCACCACTTGCCCTAGTGGACGGCAGTATAGCCGTCTGTAATCTTGCCCTGGAGTTGCCAATTCTAAGGCAGACGCGGCTAGTTGGCAAGTTGGGTGGTATAGAAGCCTGCCCAAGTAAGAGGAAGGGGAGGACCCAAAGTAGCGCTAGTGGTAGGGGCAGGCGGCTAAGTTATAGGTCTACGCATATATAAGCTAATAATTGATATAATAGGCATTATAGTATATATACCTGGCGAGGCCGACTATACCATTGTTGTTGTTATTATTATTGCCGCCGAAATCCAGCAGGCGGTTATTGTTATTGTTATTATTATCATTGTCGTCGTTGTCGCCGCCAAGGGGGAAGGTGGGCGTGACGGGGCCAGCGGGCGTGAGGGGGGCGGTAGGCGCGAGAAAAGGGACAGGAGGCTAAAGAGGAGGAGGAGAAGGAGAAGGAAGAGCGTGTGGGCAAGGGCGGCGCGGGCGAGGAGGAGGGCTAAGAAGAATATTAGTACATAGGTCTGCTAAATAGAAGGAAGGTATAGCTGCTTATCTCCTAGCTCCTTAGGATAGTCCCTAACTCCTTAGGACGCTTAAATAGTTAAGAACTAGACAGGCTAATACTTATAGAGGACGCCAGATAGTCCCCAATGTCAGTTAGCCGTGTAGGAGGGTGGTGGTAAGGAGGAGGATTTGCTCCTCCTAGAGCAGGAAGTTTGGTAGGTGCGTAAGCACCTAAGCAGCAAAAGGAGACATATTAGAGGCTTTTAAAAAAAATTGTGGTATTATAAATGTCTAAAGAGGAAGAGAAAGAGAAGCAAAGGTCTATTATAGGATTTACTTTACTATTAATAAGCTAAGGCGCTAGACCTAACCTAATATATACAATCTTATAGACTAATTACGCCACGCTAGGATAGACCTTTACCTCCTTATATAGGCCTTATAATATCCCTAGTACTCTCTCTAGCAACTTATGCGAACTTATTAGCCAATTAGAACGCGCTATGGGTTAATTAATACCTGCTATAATAGGAACTAATAGCTCGTCTACTTACCACACTAAGATAGAGCCCTTTACCTAATATAGGCCCTTATAATATCCCTAGACCCCCCTCTAGCAACTTATGCAAACTTATGCGAACTTATTAGCTAATTAGGTTATGTTAAGTGGCCTATTTATCTACGGCTCTATTAAGAAGTTTTCTTGTTTCTTTGGCGTCGCCTTCTTAATATGCCCAGTCCTTATTCTTGGGGTAAATACAAGCACTGCATCTATAGTTGCATTTCTCTCCCGTGGTACTATATCTATATTTCTATCCCGTTCCCGCAAGGCTGTCCAACGTTTAGTAGGTAAATCCCCTTAGGTATTACCTCGTCTCTTTTAAAATAGCGTAGAGACAGCCCCTGCTGCTAAAGCTATATACGGCCGGGTGGCAGCTATATCTATAGGTTGGGAATTAAGGATAGCATCTACCTATAAATCTAGGATAATAGCCAGCTATAAATTAAGAATAACCATACCTTGGGAGTTGGGAATTGCAGTATCTTATAAATTAGAAGTAGTGGCCTCCTAGGAGTCTAGAATTGTGGGATCCTGGGAGCTGGGCGTATTAATATTGTGACTCCCCTCTATAGACGTAACATACGGCGTCGTTAGCATTATTGGCCTTAAAATCAGCCTTTAGACCTCTTTAAGTACCTGGGCCGCGCGCTTAATATTATATAGAACACCTAGTAACGCGGATAATAGGCCAGACCTATTAATTCTACTAGTAACCCAGGTCCTAAGCGGTAAAGACAGCCTGTTTACTACGCTCTGTTCTACTATACCCTATATAGCCTCTTGTCTAGTAACCTGCATAGCAAGGCTATTATCCCGCCTTTAAACGTGTGCTATGTACTCCTCTAGCGTGGATAATCTAAGTAATTAGTATGTTAATAAGACCTCGCCCTTAGAGTCCCTAGTCCGCTAAGTAGCCTTTACCTATTACTTCTTTGCTAGAGCCTCTTTGTTAGTTAATCTAACTGGCTTAACTATACCCTTTAGCTGCTTGACTAATTGACTACTATAGGCCTCGCGATGCTACCATAAGACGAGTAAGGGCGCCGCACTTTTTAGAGATTTGGCTGTAAGTTTATCCTAGAAGGTGTTGGCCATGCCCCTATAGAACAAGTATAAAAGCTGCTAGCGGCACTCCTTACCCAAAAACGCTGCTGACGGCATAGGGAATTATTGGTATGGGCTAGTATATATTAATTTAGCCTACTTAGCCGCCTATATATTAAAAAGCTCTAATATAATGGCAGACTACGTACCGGCCCGTGGTTAATAAAGCGGCGCTAGAGCTATAGGGGGCAATATAAGCTTAGGTACAAGTAAGGGGTTGCAATAACTATAGTATTAATCTACTAGGGTATAAATAATATGCTATAGCATAGCCAGTAGCAACTTGTTCTTTTTTAAGAAGGAAAGAAAGGCCTTCTAATAATATACTCCATTTACCATCTCTTTCTATTTAACCGGCAACTTCTTACAGCTTGCCATTTCAGCCCTTATTTAGAATGGACGGCCATCCTCTCTAGTAGCTGCAACTGCAGAATTGTAGCTTACGGTTAATTTCTTAGAGGTAATACTCTTAGCAATACTCTTAGCGACGCTTTTAATATCGCTAATATTACTAGGCGTAAAGCTCTGTGTAAGTTAACTGCGGGTATGCTTAGCTAGCAAGCTGTTATGATTTCTCTGAGGCGCCTAAGTAAGTGCCTTCGCTTTAGGTGGTGGTGGTTTCCTCCCTAGTATATCTCCCCCCTCCGTGTTAAAGACCTAGTATAGAAGGAAAATATATTCTATACTAGTGCAATCCTTTCGTTGTCCACCTCGACCGATTTGCTGCTATATATTAGCCAGGCTCTTAATAATAGGAATCTTCTAAATAATTACACGCTTAATATCTAGGACGTTTACACCTATACCAAGCAAGGTTGTAGCTATTATAATTCTAATACTAGACATAGCAGTTTTAAACTTAGTATACCACTAAGTGCGGTTATACTTCTATATAGTGGCAGTAAACTCCTGGACTATAGTACTAACATAGATGGCCTCATCCACTGTATTTATTAAATACCCCTTCTGTAGCAATATAGTCTAAAGGTATGTAGCTGCAGCCTAGATAGACAATCGCCTATTAATAAAAACTATTGTCTTTGGTATCCTCTCTGGAGTAGGCTTCCTATTGTTATCGACGTAATTATCTAATAAGAAATATAGGTGCTCCTATAAATTAACCTTTTTCCTAGGTAGGGGGTGGACTAATATTAACACATCTAAACGATTAATAGAAGTCCTAATAATCTTAGTTTAGTAAGAATAATGGCTAACCGCTCGGAATCCGGCCTCTAATAGGATTAGCCTCTCCGCCTTCTTATTAAGAGTTGTAGAGTAGGCAAACTAGACTATATCTAGGCGGAGGATTATTCGTAATTTGCCTAATATTATATAAGCTGGTTAAAAGCTCTCCTAGTCTTTAATAAAATGGCACTTATTAATTATAACTAGCCTAATTCGTGACTGTAACTCTGGTTCTTTTAGAGCATTCTAGAAAGCCTTAGTTAATGCCTATTTAGGACTAAGCAGAATATAAGTATATACTCCCTCCTAAATTTAAGCAATTAGTCCCTTCTCCTAACTCCGGGTTTTAGTATTAATAAGAACTGGGTTATATCCTTTTATCTTCTTAATATTATCCAATTACTTATTACCCAGCTTATTAAGCAGAATAATCTAGATAGTAATCTTGCCCGTTAAAACCGTATATGTATAGAAGATTAGGCTTTTACCAAAGCCTATATAAGTAATTAGAAGGGTATCGCCTTTCCCAAATATTAACTAACGCAAGGTACGTACTTGCTTATAGCGCGGCTTAAAATCCTTAACTAACGGACTAGTTTAGAGAATAATTTGCTAAAGATAAAGGTCTATAACTTTATATTAGAATGCTATATTCTCTAACCGCGCTGCCTGCTATATAACCAATGGTAACTCCTTTACGCGTAGCCTCTTAATAGACTGGAGTATCTCTAGGATAGAACTACGGTTAGCTAACGTGTGTATAGCTAGTAGAGGTAGTAGAGATGGCGGTGCAATATAAGCTTTATGCCAGCGACTCTGAGTATCCGACTTCTTTAACTTCTTCTTTAATTTTAATCTATACCTCGCCATTTCCTACTCTCTAATTGGCTAATAAGTTTGTATAAGTTTGTATAAGTTCGTATAAGTTCCTATAAGTTATTAGAATATTATAGGGTATTGCCAAAGTGCTCTAATATAGGCCGAGCGCCCTAAAGGTGTTACTATAACCGCGTCGCCTGCCAGAACACGACACGATGGTAATATAAGTATACTTTAATCGGGCGAGCTAGTTATTGTAGGATAGAAGAGGCGCCTCTATAAATTTGGAAGGAAACAGAGTGTTAATAGTAGAGTACGGCCGTTATTTTAATGCGGCCGGTGGAGAGGGACCAGTTTTAAAAACGCGTCTTTAAACCTTAAGGCTGTATCTCGCCCCCTAATACAATAGTTAGCTAATTACAATTATTATAATTAAATAGAAGAAGAGATTATAATTTAAATGTATTGCGCACTAAGACTGTAGCTGGTATATTTATACCGCTAGAGTTGTTTAAAATTAACACGCGTTGGAAAAAGAACCCAGTTTATACTAAACGCGCGCCTATAATCTCTTAGACGCTGCGCTAAGGAATTTTTAGGGTGGCAGGGGTAGTTAAGGGTAGCGTGGCATTCTATTGGCTAATAAGTATCTATAAGTTAGAGCGACCATCTGATTGGCTTATAAGTTTGCATAAAAGGGCCTATGGCGTTAAAGTGGGGCGGGAGTAGGGGGGTGGCCGCCTCCTTAAATTCCTTGGCGAAGCGGATAAGTTAACTAAGATAACCCTCAGACGTAATACTGGTGGTATAATACGAATGTGGTTAGTCACCCGCTTGTGGGCCGATTGACTCCGTACTAATAGAATCGCGTCTAAGCTTGCTGAGGTAAGCTGTATTTATTACCTTAGCAGGCTTAGACGTGATTCTGTTAATATGGATTTTTAATCGGTCCGCAAGCTAACTAGCTATATTTGTGTAAAACACCGGAATTATAATATCCGCGTTACAGAGGTTGCGGATATTAAAATAACTTAATATTAATGTTTTATATTATTTCCTAAAGTTTATTAATTATATAACAGAACCTAGGCTTTTAGAATATATTATTTTTATTTATTAGGTATTTTTAGGTGTTTAGACCTATTTTATTTACTCTTTCCTATTTTGGGATTAGCGTATACGCGCTCTATAAGAGTTACCACTAATATATAAAATAGACCTCTTCTCCCTCTAGACACCAATAACACAACTAATTAAGTAATTGCTATACTATAGCTACTAAAGTGCTACTAACACTAATTAGTGATTACAGATCAGGAGACGGTACTATTTTAAAGAGGAATTAACCATAAAAGGCCTACCTGCCTATACAGAGAACCCTTATATGAGATTTGCTAGGGAATATACATTAAGAAGTAGACGCCTACCTATACTTGTGTTTCTACGACTTAATTTATATTTAAAGATTTAAAGGCCTACCTATACTTGTCTTTCTATATTGCGTCTATTACGTATTTATGGCACCTGCGCGTCTTACTGTTTATTACAACCTATGAACTTAATATGGCCTCTATACTAACAACTTTCCCTCCCTCTATACTTCTAAAAACCCTATAGTAACTAATTCTGCCTCCCTCCTTACCTCCTCCTATACAATAAATATGAGCTATGGCGGACTGGTTAGCAAAGCTAGAGAATAAGGATTAGTGGCCTAATGGCTTTAATCCTATAAATAAGAAGAAAGATAAGAGAGATGCTTTTATAAGATATAAATGCTAGGTTTATAACTAATTATAATTATAAGATAGTAATCTCTGGGAGTAATTTAAAGAAGACTTCAATAAATGGACGGCACAGCTATTTAATAAAGTTAATAAGATATACTTACGCAATTTACAAAGTGCTCTGCGTAAGTATAGAGTTTGGGTATATAAGTTAAATCGCCCTTCTAAGCTAAACGACGCACTATATAAATGCCTTTAGGAGGAAAAGCTGACTACTTAAATAATACTAGAGATTTAATAAACAATACTAAAGAATAGAGAATTTAAGTCAAACCTTATAGCATATATGCTAAAGACAGGCGGAGTTAAAGTACAAGTTAGCAACCTTAATAACATTAAACAATAACCTACGCAATACCAAAACTTACCTCCTTTACTCTTACTAGCAGACCGTACTGCCAGAGATATTATTTCCCTTATAAAGTTGATTATAGTAGACAATAAATACAGCGGTTAGAATGATAACTTTAACATTAAACTTAATATCTTTAAGAATTACTATAAGCAACTTAATATTACTAATAACGTAATAAAGGCAAAGGCATATTCCAATATACTAAAGGATAATGCTCTTAACCACTTCTTTATAAATTAAGCATTATATAGAGAAAGTACACCTACTTTCGCTTAACTTTGCGGTGCAACACGAGCCTATTTTGAGAATAATGACCACCGCTACTCTTAACTTTAGTTATTTAACAGCCTTATACTAAAGGAAGTTATATCTTAACCAGAGAATATGGCCAAACAGAAGAAGGAATACCTTAATATCTTAGTTAGAGACCTCCGAAAAGCACAGAACAGCGCTAATAAGACTATAAAGGGTGACGCCGCTTTACGACAGCGCTTAATTATTGTATATTAAGATAACTTGGCTTATAGTTATATATGCTTTTAACCACCTAATATATTACCAGCCTTAATTAACTCTCTTTAAAGCTTAATTGTTACCTATAAGAGAAGTCACCCACTGGCTATAGCTGCCTATATTACAGGAGAAGATAAAGAGGAAGAAGCGTACTATACAGACCGCCGATACGTTCGCAATAATAATAATTACAATAATTACGGTACCTCGCGATTTTAACGCTTCCTGTAATACCCTTAAAATCGCAACACTTAATACCTTTAAGAATGATACCCTTAAGACCGAAATCCTTAATTCCGTAACCCTTGTAACTTATAAGTTAAGAGATGCTTTGTTTATAAGAAATAAGGCTATTAGTCTACCAAACACTTAAAAAAAGAGCAAGAAGATTAGAAAGAGAAGTATAGACGTAAATACGGCCATACCTTTGATTGGAATGCTGCCTAATAGATTACCGAATACGAAGGCACCGAAGATGACGATAATCTTAATAACTTTTAGACCTTCGTACTTAATCTTAAAGAAGATACTAAATACGCTAAACACTTTATATTGTTAATAGTTGAGAAGTTAAGCAACCTTATAACTTAATACGCACTTATAGGAGTAGTTCCTAATAAGTCTACTTTCCCTTTTGCGTATTTAACCACCTCTAAAGAGACCTCTTAATACAACTCTGATAAATGGTACGGTATTATGATTAACATAGGAGCAGCAAGAGCATTAACTGCTAGATTTGGCCAATATCTTGCATATAAGGAGACCGTTAACTTAATAGCTACACTTAATACTTCTAACGCCGGCGCTATTAAGGTTAAGTTTAGAATTAGCTTAATATTATTAGTAGGTTCTCTTAAAGTGCAATTACCGGTAGGAGAGATTATGTTTTATATTATACACACTAATACCCTATTTCTTATAAGCCTACGAGATCTTAACTCTCTAGGTTGCTATTACAATAACCTTACTAATAAGGTAGTAACTCCTACATTAACAGTGCTAGTGGTATAATAGTTCGGTTACCCCTTTCTACTATAGGGAAAGACTCTATAGCAATTTGTTACTGCATTAATTACATTAACAGCATGCTACTTAACGGTAATAGAGTTGTTATAATTACACCGTTATTTTAGCTATCCTTTAGTTGGGAAGTTATATGCTCTACTTAAGCGTTTAGGTTATAATATTAATAAAGAGATAATTAAGAAGCTAACTAAGTACTATCGCCATTGTTAAAAGCATGGCAAATCCCTATATAGATTCAAGTTTAAGCTTCCTAATAATTTGGACTTTAATTATATGGTATTTGTTAATATCTTCTATATTAACAGCAAGCTAGTACTCCACGTTATTAATAAGGCTATAGGATTTACCGCCGCCTAATTTCTAAAAGATATATCTATAAAAACCACCTAGGAGGCTCTTTGTACTTATTGGCTTAATACTTATCTTAGTCCCCCTAATTTAGTTATATATAACGCCGGCACTAACTTTAACAGCTATAAGTTTTGTTAAAACGCCTCTATAGTTGTAACGAAGACCAAGTGCGTGCCCATTAAGGCTTATTGGAGCATTGGAAAGGTCAAATAAGGTTATATAACCCTTCTTTACGCCTACAAGATTATTTAAGAAGAGATAGGTTTAGATATCTTAAAGGAGGTATATTTATAGATGGCTATTAAAGCGTTAAATGATTCTATAGGCCCTAATGGCTTAGTACCAACTCTACTAGTATTTGGTGCTTTCCCACGAATGTCAGATAGTGACGTACTGGCACTATTAATTTAACAACGTGCTATCGCCATATATAAAGCAATAGAAGAGATTACAAAGGAGAGAGCTAAGAGAATGGTTAACAATGCACTTAATACTCGAAACGGTCCTAATATAGAAGCTTTATATAACCTACCACCTAATTCCCCAGTGCTTATATATAGAGAGAAAGGAGGCTGGAAAGGCCCCTTTCTATTAATTGGAATTACTAGCGAGACTTATAAGGTTAAACTCTTATCTAGAGTTACTAATTTTTAATTAACTTATATTAAGCTATATTACAAAGAGAGTATAGTTGGAGACTTTAAGGGAGATTAATCTAACGGAGAGCAAGTTAACAAAGGAGAAGAGGAGTAAGAGGTACTAATTTGGTAACTATAACGTAACTACTAGCGACCTAAACGATTTTGTGGACCTAACATTACTGTCTATATAGCAATTCCATTATATACTGACTCCCATACAAAGGAGATTAATGGCCTACTTAAGAAGGGCGTATTTTAAATTGCTAATACTTTTATAGTATTAGAAGGCACCTGTATATTTAACTCCTAATTTGTTAATAATATTAAGAATAAGGGCACCAATTAAGCGTTTAAAAAGTCACGATTAATTATATAAGCCTATAATAATTAGGAGAAGGAATTGGTATTAATATAGTTACCTACTATTTAACGATTAAGTTAATAAATTATACTCGCACTTATACCTTCTCTTCTTAAGGAAGGCGCTTTTCTGTACCTCCGTGACATTTTATAAGCGTATATACAATCTACTACTCTTTTAAATTGCGATTTCTATGTTTGCCTACCTCTAGAACTCTTAGATATCTTACAACTCGGTAATAATACCATTATAAAGGTAATTAAGCCTCTATACGGTATCCCTAATGCTGGCAACTATTGGTTCTTAATATACCACCTTTACTACACAGAGAAGCTTAAGATAAAGGAGTTTACCTATAACCCTTGCCTCCTCTACACGCACGAAGCCGGAGTAGGAATTATTAGCCTCCAGACCAACAATACTCTATTTATTGGAAATAAAGAGTTTGTATAAAACGAGGAAATTAATCTTATAAACGTTAAATTTATAGCAAAGAAATATAAGAAACTTACAACAAGTACTCCAATTAAGTTTAATGGCGGTTAAATTACTCTTAATAACGATAACTCTATTACATTTAATTAAATATGCTAGTGCGAGAACTTAAACCTTGTTAACCTTAAGACTACTAATCTTATGAGTTTAAGAGGCACTAAGAGAGTTGCGGTTACCCCAAAAGATTAATATATTGCTTAACGCGCAAGAGGAGTGTATATTGCCTCTATATGCTAACTAGAGTCTTTATTTAATCTTTTCTTTACGGCTTAAGTTACTAACCTAAAAGAAGGTGACGCAAAGAAGCTAAATAAGCGTTTATAATAGCAAATTAATAATAAGTTAAGAGGCCTGCGATTTATACCTTTAGACCTCTAATTACCCAAGATTGTGGTATTTATAGATGCCTTTTTTGCTAATAACGCTGACAACACCTTGTAAATTGGCTTTATAATTGCAATTGCCGACAATAGTGGTAGTATAAATATCGTTTATTAGTCCTCTATTAAGTATAAGAGGGTTACTCGCTTAGTTCTAGCCTCTAAACTATATGCAATGGCTTATGGATTTAATTACGGCGCGGTCTTAAAGTCTACAATAGAGAAGATCTTGTAGGTAGAGCTCCTACTTATACTCTGTATAGATTCTAAGTTGCTATACGAATGCCTTGTTAAGTTAGGAAGTACTTAGGAGAAGAGATTAATGGTTAACTTAATATACTTACGCCAATTATATAAAAGACGCATAATTACGGAGATTAAATGGATTAACGGCGACTTAAACCCTATAGATATAATAATGAAAGCAAACGCTTGTAACGTATTAAGAAACCTCGTCAACATAAATACAATTAACTTAAATATAAAGGAATGGGTGGAGAGAGGTTAAGTGGTTAGTAAGAAATTAAGTGAACGTAGAATATAGAGACTGGAGTTGGATTTTGATATTACGTGCGGTATATTACGTGTATGGGTTATTAGGCCAATTATATAGAGAGTTGCCAGTGTTTGGACCCATTTTATTCACTCTTTCCTATTTTGGGATTAGCGTATACGCGCTCCATAAGAGTTACCACCAATATGTAGAATAGACCTCTTCTCCCTCTAGACACCAATAACACAACCAATTAAGCAATTGCTATACCGTAGCTACCGAAGTGCTACCAACATTAGGCCTTGTGCTTATTTTCGTAAAAAAAAAAACGTGTTATTAAGAGTGTGACCTCTATATAATTTTATTAAACGCCAGCAAACGCTAGCTAATATATATAAAGCCCGTATAGATCTATGATAGGTACCTTAAGGCACCTACTATAACCAGGTGGATATACAGTATCCACGCTGCGCTAGATAGGCGTCCACCGGTTAACTAGTGTTGTGTTTATAGTAGGGGCGGGCGATTTACATTACCTATTTAGCAGCGCTTTCTGCTTAATATCGCGGGGGCTAATAGGGTAGAGATATTCATCGACTATAGAGCAGCTTCTGCGGATTAATTTGACGGTATTTCTTAATAGCTGTTGTGGAGGTAGAGATTAATTTCGTTGAAGGTGACTGCTCTACGTACAAAACAAGTCGGACCTCAGACCATAGAATCAACTTTTTGACAAAAAAGGTTAGCGATGTCCGCTAATTGATTCTAAGGTCTGAGTTTGCTAGATGCGCGCGACCCAAACTAAAGCCATGCCTGCTGGGTGCCAATCGTTTTTCTTCCTATGTAGTGGTAGCAAATCCCTCAACCTGGTTCGATGGACCCCACCTTGAATAAAGCCAGAAGATTCCGATCTCTGCATCTCTTCCATATTAGCCTCGTCTTCCGCTTGAAATACACACTTTGTATCTTTCGAGATGAAAGAAAACCGATACTCTAAAGCAGTTTCGCCTTGGAGCTCCTTCACTAGTTCTTTTCAGTACGAATCGGTCTCTGACCCTTCGGACAAGAACTCTTCTCAAGTTGAACTAGTTGAATGCAGGAGCCTTGTTAAAGAGACCAAAGCCTCATCGCGTGAGTTCTTATGATTTCAATACCCGGTTTGCTAGATATCAGAATCCCCACTAACGTTTTCGTACAGCGCAAGGCTTCAACCCGGACGAAGACGTCGATCCATCCCAAGCTGACACTCTTAGCGACAGTCACAGATTGGAAGGTCGGCCATGGCGAGTCGGCATCGGTGCCCGCTTCCCCGTCATAAGCTTCGTTTGCCTGCTGGTTATCCTGGGATCTATGACCGGGCTAATTGTTGTACTTCTCGTCTCTGACGGTAAAAACACTAAAACATGGGACTCAAGAACCGTCAACATAGCAAATCATCATCGGAAGTGGACGGTCAGTGTGAGCACATGGATCGCCGTGCTCAACTTTATCATGGGCAAGGCACTGGCTGTCATGTTTGCCGAGGCGGTTGCGCTGTCTTGGTGGGTCGACGCCCTCAAGGGACAGACGCTCGAACGCCTTCACTTCCAGTGGGAGGTCGGCCGGTCCGTCTCGAAAATCCTTCTAAAGTGGAGGTTTTGGGGCTGGGTTTGCGTCGCAAGTATCGCGTTTACGGCGTTTCCGGGACTCGAAGCACTACTACAGACGGCGAGCTCGCCCGCGACATCCCTGTCCTCATACAACGCCAGTATGACGGCCACTCTTGCCAACGCACTCCCTGCTGGCTTCTCTGGAGTAATTGCTTCGTGGGGTCACGACTCATTTGCCACCGAGTACTACACGCCTATATTTGTTCAAGTCCTCCAAAACTACACGGTCCAGTCCCCTATACACCTTGACCTGGATGGATGCCCATCGACACCTAACGCCTGGTGCGCCATACATGTTCCGGGAGTGGGGTTTCAGTATACTTGCACGGCAGGCAGAAATGGGACAGACTTCGAAAATATTTCCTCAGCACATCCTGTAGGACCGGAGAGCACTCTTTTCCAGGTTGACTTTCAGCAAGGAGCCTGGTCAATCCTCCTAAGAGCCTCCTGGAAAGACGCGCCCGGATCCACAGGCCCCGTCATTGCCAACCGCAATTGCACCCTTACACCTGCGCTAGTCGAATATCCCGTCAACGTAACGCAGCAGACGGTGACGCTGGAATCTCCCACATCCACCGTAACCTGGACGTCCAACTCCACTGACATCGGCAATGACACACTAGGTGTAGATAAAGTGCTTCAGTTACTCCCGATGCTGGATTACGACAAGTCCCAAGAGGCCAATACTTTTCCCCAACTAGGATTGCACAGCACCTTGGGCGGGATCGGTCTCGCGCTCTCCAGGCTCTTCGACTCGAGCATCTCCGCCCAACTCGACCCTACCAACTTTGGAGCGCGTCTCTCTTTACAGGGCTCCTTCATAGCACCCTACGCCCAATTCACACAGGGTACTAACAATACCGGCATCATGAACAACACGTTTTCGTCTCCAATGGACCAACTACTCACCAACATCCGCGACATCATGTTCCGCAGTTCCGTCGCAATCGCGCAGCACAACGTTGCCGATTACGTGCTATCTGGCGGTCTTGAAACAGAGGAATCCCAAGGTTCCGCCGTCCCTGTCCAGCCTTTCACCGGGCCGGCGACATATTTCATCTATGAAACAGTCTACAAGACCAACAAAGCCATCCTCGACGTCGGAATCGGGCTCATGCTTCTCGCCATCCTGGCGATACTGCCGTTGTACCGTGGCTTCTGGCGGCTCGGCCGGAAAGTCAGCATGTCGCCGTTGGAGGTGGCCAAGGCGCTGCACTACTCGACGATTATTACAGACTCGCGGACGGGATTGAGAGAGACGTATAGCGTTCTAGATGCCAAGGGCCGCTCGGATCGGCTGCCGCAGTTAGGGTCGAACTTCGACGATGACGAGTTAGTTGCGTTGCTGGGCAATGTGAAGGTTAAGTATGGGGAAGTGGCGCCGCATGTGCTGGGAATGGGGTTGAATGAGTATACGGAGGGCGCGAGGAACGGTCGGCTGTATCACTAATAGGGGGCAACCGAGCTGGAATTCCGGACAAAGTACGAAGGGAAAGAAGGGAGCACAGCATCCACCGGTCACATAAGGGGGGCACAAGAAAAGGCGGTAGCGACGATGACTTGAAAGCCTCACTTATCGAGTTTGGCATCTTCTTGGATGTCAGACGGTCAGTCTTAATGCGAAGCTCCGAAGACCGTTATTTACTTGGAAGATTGAGGACCACCGCCCTCCCACCTCAGATAACATTTGCACTTTGTTACTATTTTGAACTCGCTCGAGGTGATACCGTATCTTTTTTTGACCCTCTGGAGATTCGCCGTCGTAATGCTTTTCGGGCTCCGTATCCGTTGGAAACCCAAGAATTCGTCGGCCTGATGCCTTTCGTGTACCGTATAGTCCGTACCAATTTGAATCAACGACTCGCCCTTTTGATGCATTCCATCCAGCGGCAAGCAGCCAATTGGAGACCTATCAGTCTTGCTAACTGCCTTCCGGAGCGCCCAGCCTCAGTGGCGGAAACATCTCCACTGCTGCAATATCTCCGGACGAAATAGTCGCCAGCTGGCCCCATTCCTGCTGTGTCCTCCCTGATCATGGCGTTTTCGCTCGAATCAAAGTACGCACTGACATCTGAGCCGTACAGCATGATGGAGTCCCAGTCGAAGTTCCCAACCAACTGTCTTGGACTCGCCAGTCCTCACTGATCCAGCTTGTAAGGAACAATCAGTCCGTCGTCCCAGAAGGCCTGGAACTCTTCGGCTAGGAGCCAGTCGTCCTTGACGTCGTCCAGGCTTGGAGCGCCTTCCGTCGACACTAGGTGCTCTGTAAGACCACCGATACCAACGATGTTGTCCATTGGATCTCGATGAAATGGCCCGCGTCGAATCGTTGGTGCTCATGGTCGAGCTCGAGAATATGTCCTGGTAAATGTCAGTGCTATCATTGTTATGGGAAATCAGTGAAAACCGGGTTGGTTTGACCGAGGCTAGAAAGGTCATTGAGTGAAACCACAGACCTAATTCATGTACCCACGACATCGTGAGATTTCTCGGTATTGATCTTCATGAAATTCGGAAACGGCTGGCCACTAGCGTCGTGGAGAGTTTGAAAGCTCATAAGAGTACCACATGCTCTAGCGAGATGTGAACGTTCGTGAGCGGATTATACAGCTACAGCTTTGTTTACGACCAGCTTCCCCCCCCTTTAGTGAATGCTCCAAAATTTCAAATTCGGCACGCGCATCCAATCTCGCTTGGTTGCCACCAGCTGTACATAGTAATTGTAGCGAAGCCGTATGCCTGACTGCAAGAACCTGAAGCCGTTCGCGATCGACCTTCCTCCGCAGTGTCGTGATCTTTGCTAAATATTGTGAGGTTTCCACCCGTACGATATTGCCAAATTTCATCGGCAATTACAGAGACACCGTCGTATTCGCGTTTTGGCGGAGGCATAGGCGAAAGAGAGAGAAAGAGGAAGCGTACGTCAGGCAAGTTCTAAGTTGCTTCGATTTGTCTCCCTTGCGTAGAGGCACATGCGTTTGCTACAATTACTATGTACAGCTGGTGGGATTGGATGCGAGTATCGAATTTGAAATTTTAGAGCACTCGCTAAAGGGGGAAGCTGATTCCATGGTCTGAGGGACTTTCGCAGATTTTGTTAAGCACGTCGTCTAAATTTATATGGGGCTGTATATACGTAAGGTCTAGCTTTATGTATAGGCTTAAAATAATTGCAAGAGCCAGATCTATTAACGATGAATGCATGCGCTCGTTGTGACATTATAGCCAAGTCTGCTCTCCTTAATAACGCGATTTCTGACTAACGTACCTTGCGGGCCAGTGGGCCATGCGGGCCAGTGGGCCACTTTAAAAACTCACCAAAAAATTAGGAAATTGACACCTTAATATCTCAACAACCACTTAATAATAAATTCTAATAATTTAGATTTAGACTTTTATATATGCTCTACAGCCTCTAATGAAGTTGCATAGTAAATAATTTAGTGGTTTTTAAGATACAGTAGTTTGGCCTCATTTTAGCCCCTAAATTTTAATATCTTAAAAACTACTAAACTATTTACTATGTAACTTTAATAAAAGCTGCAGAGTATGTATAAAAGTCTAAATCTAAATTATTAGAATTTATTATTAAGTGGTTGTTGAGATATTAAGGTGTCAATTTCCTAATTTTTTGGTGAGTTTTTAAAGTGGCCTACTAGCCCGCATGGCCCACTGGCCCGCATGGCCCACTGGCCCACAGGGTACGTTAAGGGCCTATTCGGTTACGGCGTCATATGCGATATAAGGGCCTTATATTAGAGTTGATATAAAGCCCCCATATAATCTGGAGGCTACTGTTCGGTAAATATAGCGACTTTTCTATATAGAGCTCCTCCATATCAGCTGCCGCGTTAAACCCATAAGCTATACCATATATAGTAGTTAAAATGGAGCTCTTGGCGTTATATCAATATAGAGGTCTGAATTCTATCTTTATATACTAACTACAAGTTAGAGCTCTGCTTATGCGTGCGCCCGATCACCCACCCTACCTAGTATGCCTCCACTACCCCCAGCGACGATACTACTGCAGCAGCTGCAGGCCCTATACAACGTCCTCCTCTTAGTCCTTGTTACGGCGCTGGTGGAAAACGGTAGATCTTGGCGGACGTGGATTATAGTAGACGCAAGTCACGTGACTTAAGGACCGCATAAAATATCAAGCGGCACTGCTATTCTTCCCCTTCCTTTTCTCTAGCTTTGGATCCTCGTTTATAGACTACCAATTATATAGGCTTGCGCGTCCTTCTTGCCGTGCTCGTGCCTTAATTAACTAAGTCGCTAACATTATCTAAAGCTCATCTACTCTTCTTCCTAAGAAGGAACTTAAATATATCTATCTACAGGACCACAAATAGGACAAGGACACGGAACAGGACCCTAAGGACATTACCAGGACCACAAGGATAGGACAGACTTAAAAACCAAAAGAACATAAATAGAACGCGAAACCTAAGAATAGGACACGCACGGACCAGAACCCCTAGAAAATAAACAAACACCGGAAATTACCCAATACCCCTACTACTATGCCAAGAAATACAGCAGCTGGCAAAGCCGCTGCAGGACCCACAAATACCTCTAATAGTAAAACAGTCGCCGTCTCAACCCCCTAGGAAGAGCTCGTAGTAGCTAATGCCGAAATTAAACGGCTTTAAGAGCTGCTTAAAACCAGAGACACCCCTATACCTAGCAAGGAGTTATTAGACACCCAGAGACTTGCTATAGTCCTTAAGGCCCTAGCCTAATGCACAGTATTAGCATCGTCGCGGTCTGCGAAGGTTGCAGACCCCCTATTACTTACAGACGGAACTAACCCTATATTTAATAACTGGAAGCTTCAATTGCAGGACAAGCTCAAAGTTAATGCGGACCACTTCCCTACTACTTAAGCTAAGATAGCCTACGTCTTTAGCCGTACCGGCGGAGACGCATAGACGCACCTACGTCTACAATACGCCTAGGACTCGGCAGATCCCTTCCTCTCTAAAAACAAGATAATCGACCACTTGTCTTCCATCTACAAGGACCCCTTCAAGGTACAGAACGCCCGCCTCGATTATAAAGCTCTTAATATAAAGACGACGGAGACCTTTTTAGCCTTCTAGACCCGCTTTCTGCACCTAGCCAGCCAAGCCTAAATTCCCCATAAAGACCTAATGCCAGACCTCTTTAACAAGCTTACCCTAGACCTATAGCGCGCCGTACTGCCAGTTTTTACTACTGTACAGACGCTGAAGGTACTTATGGACCACTGCCTATTAATTAACCAAGGCCTCTGTTAAATTAAGGCACAAGCTAAGCGGTATAAAGCTAGAAACTCTCCAAACCAAACTGCAAGCACTATGCAAACGGCCTATAATACTCTAGCACAATCTGTAACTCCTACAGCACCAGCCGTACAGCCCGCCGTTAATTCAGCAGCTAGCCGTGCAGCTAGTCCTACTACGGGTCTGGCGCATACTTAGCCCACATACAACAACCCCCATAAACAGGCCCTCAGCAATCAAGGAGCTTGCTTCTTATATGGCCAGAAAGACCACTTTGCAAAGGATTGCCAGACGAAGGCAAAAACGGGCGAGGTTCTATTAATTCAGGAGGATGGTATAGAGCCGGAAAAAGAGGAACCCTAGAGAAAGACTCCTCTCTAGGGTTAAAAGGAATTAACATGTTACATATTAATCTAAGTCAGCTAGTTAGTAGAAAAAGCTGCACTATCCCTTATACTTTATTTTGTAATGGATATCAAGTTTTAACCTCCGCTTTAGCTAACTCTAGAGCGAATACCTTTGCCTTAATAGATACCTAGTGCGCCATAAAGCTAGCTAAGTTTTTAAATGCGCCTCTTAAAGAACTGCCTAAACCAGTCCCTATTTGCGGGTACAATGGACGGATAGGACCACCTATTACAACTATCTTACGGATCCACCTCCATGTTAATGGACGAAGGCAGTATAACGTCCCCTTTCTTATTACAGACCTAGGAAGCCACGATATAATCTTAGGAAGAAAATAGCTAGCCTATTTAGGCTTACAGCTTAACGTACAAAGTAGACGGCTCATCTAGCCTAAATCCCTACCCCTAACCCCTTCCTTTATAAAAGAAATTAGTATTATAATGGAGAACCTTGTACGGCCTTAGATCGATACTATTTACCAGGCCGATGCTATGCGTAGGGACCAGGCCTTCGAGAAAGATATATAGCTTAATCCGCAACAGATTCGTATACTACGCCGCCCCCAGACCACCTATATTACGCCACCCGCACCAGAGATTTAGGAAATTAGTAGTAACCTAGCTAAGTCCCCCGCGGAGAACTTAGGCCCTATGCAGCTATAAAGGAAGGCTAGGAATACTAGACGCCATACTAAACTGATAGACTGAAAGGACAACTTATGGAAAATGGAATATGAGCTAAGGAAGACTATAAACCCTATACCGCAAAATACGGCCCAATAAAAGTCCGTAAAGAAACCTATGGACCTTCCCCCAGTTAATATCTACTGTATTGGCGCCGTAGGATTCTACTAGAACTTAGTCTAACCTAATACCGTTGCCTTTACCACCAGCTTATATGAAATTGATCAAATAATTAAGGAAAAGGAAAGCGAGCTTAGCGGACAGGAAAGTAAGCTTACAGATAAGGAGCTGGTAGAACAGAAACTGCCCCATTAACACCAGAAATTCAAGGACGTATTCTCCAAGGTAGTGTCCAATATACTCCCACCTCACCAACCATACGACTACAAGATTGAGATTAAGCCAGACAAGGAAGACACCCTTAGTTATAGCCCCCTTTATTAGCAGTCTACTGCCGAATTATAGGCTACAAAGCAGTACCTTATTAATAACCTAAATAAGGGCTTTATTAAGCCTAGTCAAGCCCCTTTTAACTCGCCTATTCTCTTTGCTAAAAAGCTAAATAGAGGACTTTGTTTCTGTATTAACTACTGTAAACTTAATAATATAACCCGCAAGGACCGCTATCCACTGCCCTTACTTAAGGAGACTCTAGCCTAAATGAGTAGAGCTAAGATCTTTACTAAGCTTAATATCTGTTAGGCTTTTCACCAAATTAGGATAAACCCTAGATTAGAAGATCTTACTACATTTCGGACCTGTTACGGAACATATAAATGCAAAGTACTTCCTTTTAGACTGACTAACGGACCGGCTACGTACCAGCGGTATATAAATAATGTACTCTTTAACTACCTTAATAACTTCTATACGGCCTACCTAGATAATATTATAATTTACTCTAAGAATAAACTGGAACATAAGGAGCACGTCCATAAAGTCCTATAACGGCTCTGCAAGGCTGGCCTCTAGGCCGATATTAAGAAGTTAGAATTTAGTATCAAGCGTATAAAGTACTTAGGTTTTATTATCAGTATAGACGGAGTTAAGGCTAACCTAGAGAAAACGGCTATAATTAACTAGTGGGCACCCCCACGGACCGTAAAGGGGGTATAATCATTTTTAGGCTTCTATAACTTCTACTAACGCTTTATTAAGAGCTATAGCAGAATCGCCTAGCCTCTTAACCGTCTTACCAGAAAAGACCAGCCCTTCTATTTTAACACTATATATATGCAGGCCTTTAATAAGCTTAAAAAACGGCTAGTATCGGCTCCCCTACTTGCCTACTTTAACCTAGAACGGCCCTTAATGCTAGAAACTAATGCCTTAGACGGTGTAATAGCTGGTGTTTTTTCCTAGAAGCAACCGGACGGAGAATGGCACCCTGTTGCGTACTATTTAAAGACTATAATAGATGCCGAGCTGAACTACCATATCTATAACAAAGAAATGCTAGCTATTATCTCTAGCTTTTAGCACTGGCGTGCACAGCTAGAGGGGACCCCTAAGCCTATTAAGGTAGTTTCGGATTATAAGGCCCTAGAATACTTTATAACAACTAAGGCCCTTACGGCCCGGCAGGCACACTAGGCGGATATCCTATCTTAGTTTAACTTCTTAATTATGTATAGACCAGGCACTATAAACCGTGCGGATGCTCTTATAAGGCGCGAACAAGACCTAGGTAACCAGACGGCTATGAAGATCTTATTACGGACCTAGATACTACTATGACCAAAGCACCTCAACCCCTAGATATAGGCAGAACTAAGTACAGACCCCTTAGGTGCCAAGATGTATCCTATTGACCCTTTAGGACTTAACTTAATCAATAAATTGCTATAGACAAACCGTATAGCCCCTTCTCTACAGGAGTACCGTAAAAAGGCAAAGAACGTTACCAGCCCATAGTCCCTCAAAAATGGATTACTTAAGCATTAGGAATGGCTAGTAGTAGCAAAGGAATAGAACTTATGGACTTAGCTTATTACTAAAGCATATACCCAGGTCTCTACGGCCTACCCTAGAAAGAATAAAACCCGTAAAATTATTAGTAACCAATATTACTGGCCCAGAATGGTTATAGACATTAACCGCTATATTCGGAACTGCAACAACTGCTATAGGTCTACAATTCCGCGAAACAAGACTCTAGGATTATTAAAGCCACTCCCAATACTAGAACGCCCCTAGCAGCATATCTCTATAGACTTCCACAAGCTGCCTACAGACCGTAATGGATATAATATGGTAATGATCCTAGTTAACCGTTTTAGCAAGCGCCCGTTCTTAATCCCCTGTCACAAGGATATTAATGCTAAGGAGGTAGCCTAACTATATATCTATTATGTCTACCGAATTTACGGACCACTAGATACTATTGTATCTAACCACGGGCCGCAGTTTATATCGGCCTTCTAGAATGAGTTTACTTGGATCCTTAATATTAAGCTAAAGCTTTCTACAGCATACCACCCCCAGATAGACAGTTAGACGGAGATTGTAAATCAATACCTAGACTAGAGACTCCGGCCCTTTATTAACTACTTCTAGGACAACTAGGGCGAACTACTACCCCTAATAGACTACGCCCAGGTGACCCTACCCCACAACTCTACGGGATTTGCACCTATTTAGCTAGAAATAGGATATTTACCCCGTACTAGCTTTAACTGGAATAGACCAGAAGGCCCACAGACCGTACGCGAAAAACTGTCTTATAAGGAAGCCCAGCAATACGCCAAACGCTTAGAAGAAGCCTGGGCGGTAGCCTATATAAATCTAGAAAAGGCCCAGAGATCAATAGAACAGCAGGCAAACAAGCACAGGCGCGAGCCCAACTTCACTATAGGCAATAAGGTCTGGGTTACAACAAAGAACTAGAAGACGGAACGGCCTAGCCGTAAGCTAGACTATAAGATGGCAGGACCGTATAAGATCCTTAATAAAGAAGGCAACTTATATAAGGTTAAGCTCCCAGACTTAATTAAAGTCCACCCTATTTTCTCACCAGATAAGCTACGGAAAGCTATAAATAACCCACTACCTGGACAAAGGAATAAGCCTCCACTGCCAATTCAAGTTAATAGCGACGACGAATGGGAAGTTAATAAAATACTAGCCTATAAACTAGTACGAGGAACGCTAAAATACCGTGCCTAATAGAAAGGTTACGATCTAGACCCAACCTAGTACCCTGCCTAGAACTTTATAGGTTGCCCCTAAAAGCTTAAAGAATTCCACAACCAATACCCTAACGAACCCGGACCCCCGAAGTACCTTGACAAGTGGATAGAGTGCTAATATAGCGAAGACAATAGACTGCCTATCAAGCATAAAGACAAGAATACCCCACGGACATAAAACGGACATACAAAGCCTGAGGGCAGGCTTTTTCGGAGGGGGGGGTAATGTTACGGCGCTAGTAGAAAACGGTGGATCTTGGCGGACGTGGATTATGGTAGACGCAAGTCACATAACTTAAGGACCGCATAAAATATCAAGCGGCACTGCTATTCTTCCCCTTCCTTTTCTCTAGCTTTGGATCCTCGTTTATAGACTACCAATTGTACAGGCTTGCGCGTCCTTCTTGCTGTGCTCGTGCCTCAATTGACTAAGTCGCTAACAGTCCTCACTATTGCGGTAAAACTCCAACCTGGCGGCGTTTGTATTCAACACACTAATATATAGCATAACAACGCAGTTACTCTATGGTCACCCATAGAGGCTCTATAATTTAATAAGGATGCGGCCAGACGTGTTTAGGAAGCTGCTTAAATAGCTTTAGCTTTATGGCGGCTTACACAATATAAAGCTTCTATTAGCGGTAGAAAAGCTGCTAATATTTATACTAGTATTTAGTAACAATTAGTTATATAGGCTAGTTTATAAGGAGACGCAGTACGCCTTATTAACAATTAAGAAGTAGGAAATATATACTTCTTATATAGTCCTTTACTAGCGCTAATTTAGTAAATAGAGCGGTATATAAGGTTCTTCCTGGCCTTGTGCAGCTATATAAAGAAGTTATTAAGTTGCCCAAAAATAATATACTAGATAAAGTTATAGATGATCTAAAGCGGTACCTATTTTTTGCTAATTGTATTAGAGCGCTTAATAGCACGCATTTACTAGTAACAATTAAAGGCGGGTATAGAAAGTAAGCTCCCTGGCGTAGTAGGAAAGGTGGCTTATTACAGAACATCCTGGCAGCAGTTAATTTTAAGATAAACTTTATATATATTCTAGCTAGATAGGAAGGCTCTGCTTATAACTATAGAGTAATAGATTTAGCAAAGAGGAAGGGCTTTAAAGCTCTACTAGGTTGATATTATGTTACTAACACCAGGTACTTAAATACGCCTATAACGCTTACTCCATACTAGGGCGTTTGGTATTATCTTTATAAGTAGGCCTAGGCAAATATAAAGCCGCAGAATATAAAGGAGCTATTTAATCTACATTATTTATTGCTAAGGAATATCATTAAGTATACCTTTAGAGTCTTTAAGATGCGGTTTTAATATTTTAAGTTAGCAAGGCAGAACTTCCCTCTATTAATATAGGTTCTTTTAGTATATATACTAACGGCGGTGCATAACTTTATAAATATATATAATTTAGATAATCTAGATAGCTATAGTAACATAGAGGATAAGGAGATTAATAAGGAGGACGTGTAGATGGTAGAGGAAGAGAGTAATATAGCTATAAACTAGAGACGAGATGAAATTGCGGACCTTATATAGAATAGTTACTATTAGGCAATTAGGAGGGCTCTAGAATGATAAGCTACATTATATATAGGGGGTTTACTATAGTAAAATATATATCTACTTATACAAGGTAGCGTATTAGGGCAGGAAAGAGCTATTTAGTTAAAAGGCTTTCTTTTGTCCTTTTACCAATTAATTACATATAGAAGTATAGTTACTTTGGCTTTGCCCATAGGCTTTATAGCGGCCCTAAGATCTAATTTAATTTATATATAAAATATATATAAAATATATCCTTATATAGGCAGTAAAGAAATTAGTAAAGCAAAGTAGAAGTAGCAGCTTATATTAACCTTAAACTTTAATTACTACTTTCTCTACTAACCTTAACATCTTCCTTCTTCTTTATTATTGCTGTTACGGACGCTTTAAGTACGATGTTACGACTACTTGGGGAAGAGTCGCAGGAAGCTAGTTAGTTAATACAGGCACAGTCTAGGATGGATCCAGTGGAACCATATAATAAGGAATAGTAAGCGAGTCACATAATATTATACGCAGTATACGAAGTGTACGCAGTGTACGCCTGTGTATAACACGTATAACACGTACCTTACGTATAAGAGAGAATTTCTTAGGAGTATGGTTGTGTATTTAAAGGACCTTAGTCCCTACCGTAGATAGTTCTCTCCTTATAGTAAATCTTAGAATACAATTAGAGTTAATCTATTAGGCAACTACTCCACTAGTTATTATTATGTTGTTGCTTTGTTTTTACCTATATACCTAGCCTAATAATAGGACCCACTATAGTTCCTACTACAAGGTTCCGTTACACATTTACTACCAAGGTTATAGTATTAAATAAGGTCGAATAACATGCCACCCAAAGCACCAGTTACGACGGCGTTGACGGCAGCCACAACCTCAGGGCTAGGTGATACTAGTATGGACAATAGGGATTCTTAAGTGGTTACGCGAGGTCAGTTATAGAAAATGGTTAATTACTTATAAGATAATAATAGGATACTTAAAGAACGCATTAATAGAATTAGAGCAGCGAAAATTAAACTACCTTTAATTAAACAATTCTTAGGGGAGAAGTTGAAGCTTAAGGGGTTTCTTACGCAGATGCACTTTAAGGTAGTACAGGAAGGAGCGAAGTTAGTAATATTGTTAGATTAAGTAGCCTATACAGGATTATTCCTAATAGGGAGGGCACTTAAGTGGTTTAAACCGTATCTCACGGAAATACAGGCCAATAGCATAACAACTACTAACTAGGACGTATGGTATATATTTACCAGTTAGAACAGGTTTATAGAACAACTAACGCAGATATTTAGAGACCTAGAGGCCATAACTATAGCGGAACGAAAGCTTCAAAACTTAGTACAATATACTTCAGCAATTAAGTATATAACACAGTTTTAAACACTAGCTATGTAGGTTAAGTGGAATAACAGGGCGCTTATAGTATAATATAAATAGGGACTTAAAGCTAAAGTCTAGGATGCAATTATCCTAATAGAAGATGTGGATACTCTAAAAGAATTAATAGATTAGTTAATAAAGATTAATAATAGGATCTATTAAAGGGAATAAGCTAAGAGAGGGCAAAACAGAGTTCCACAGTTGTATAAGGCGCAGAGTATGTAACGACAGACATAGAGTTAAAAACTATGGAATAGCGCAGAGCTAATAGACCTAAGTGGTACTAAAGAAACCTAAAGGTGAGAAAAGAAACCATAGAAACCTAGAGGTTAAAGATTAAGTAATTAAAGGACCTAGAAGTAGAGGCTAAACCAGGGATCTTAGCAGTAGAAGACGTTTAGGCGGACTCTATAGCAAGAAAAATAGTTTAAAGATAGGGCTTATATAAATTATAGAAAATAAGGTCATTTCGCTAGAGACTATAGAGGTGGTTAGAGTAACTATATAGTAAAGGGAACTAGGCTAGCAGACAGCACATATGTACAGAGGGATAATAGTACACTATAAGGAACAAAAGAGTGTTTAATTAATAGTTTTGCGTATTGTTATAATAACACCTGCTAAATTTATAAGGACGCTAAGTATGGCGCAAGCTATTAGCTATAGGAGCTATTATTATCTAAGTTTAGAGGAACCAATAAACTAGCTTATAGATTGGATATTAAAGACAATAAATTTAATAAAGGCGAAGCATTTACCAATAATAAGGCAATAAAGGTAGCTTACTAGGAGTATACAGACCTTAAAGAAGTCAAAACAGAAGCAGAAACTAAGACCGTTACAGAATAGGGTTTAGTAATGGATATTATAACACTATTAGATACAATTTCCATTGCTTTATAAGAAGATAGGAGTAATGTTTAGAAGAAACTAAGTAAGCAGATAACTGCTAGTGCTAGCTTATTACTTAATAAAGGTAAAAGGCCACAGGCTCAAGATTCTTAAGAAGAGATAAAAGAAGCTTAAGATTTTTAAGATAAGATAAGACACACCTAAGAACCCATAATAGACAACAACCGATGGGGAAGAATAGCGACTCAGTTTAGTGACAAATAAATGAGTATAGGACGCAAGTTTAAGAACTACGAGTTTAGGGAATGAATAAGAACGTTAGCAATCCTAGGTAAATGTAGTGTTTAGCCTAAAGATTAAACAGTTAATACCAGGATTAAAAAGTAAGACGACTACAAAGATCTAGCTACAAGACGCAGAAAATAAGAAACTATGGATAAGTTTAGGATAAGAATTATTGTATAGCAAGAGCAAAAGCTAGATAAGAGGTCAGCTATTCTAGGTTGTATAAGGGACAGAGTACCCGTACGAAGAGTTACTAATAGGCCAAGTATAGGGACACCTAGGGTAAAATGGTTAGATAAACTGGAACAAGAAGAGGATCTAGACATCCTAACTAGGTTTAAAGAAAGACATACCAAAGGATGTTACAATGCAGTAATGATAAGGTACTTTCTAACAGAAAAACCATACACACTAAACCAGTTATACGGAAAGTAGTATAGGCAACGACACAGTAATAAATGGGAAGACTTTTATATATAGCTAGACGAAAAAGTTATCTAAGACTAACCCATTACAGAAAAATACATAAGTTACATTAAAGGAGCATTAATTATAACGTTAAGGAACCTAGAAGAAGGATCTAGGGATTAGAGAAGTAAGCAATAAGTCTTAATACCCGCAGCAGAGATACTAGTAGTCAGGTTAACTAGGTATAGGTTTAAACTTAAGGATAAAAACAAACCAAGAGTTAACCCAAAACATATAGCGCATTATATACTATTATGGATAGCTTATGTAGAGGATATATATAATATGCATAGAGCACCTAAAAATAAGAACCGGAAGTACCTAGTAAGGATATATTAGGCACCAGAGGAAAAGCGGTTTAGGAATGCTAAGTATATATATAAATAGCACCTAGTAGAAGTATAAGGTTAAAGGGACTTAATACTTTAACCAAAAAGATTCTTTACGGAAGAATACCTAGATAGATAACAGTAGTAGAAGTGCCCAGAGAACACTTATCTATGGTATATAGAGAAAAAGAAACAAACTAAGTATTGGCTAAGGTTAGACTAAGTATAAGCAGGATCTAGCAGCCAACAGTTAGGAAAAGGGGAGGCGTATAGGACTAGAGGGAACTAGTATTAGAGCCTTAGACCCTTAAAGGAATTTAAAAATAACACCTAAATTTATAAGTTAAATAGTAAGATTAGCAGTTTAAAGTGTTGGTAGATAGTAGAGTAACTAGAAACCATATATTACCAAAGGTAGTAGAGAAAATAGGGTTACTATATAGATAAAAAGAACACCTATATCCACTTATAATAATTTCAAGAGATCAAATAGCCTATAGAGAAGGCATTATTAATCTTAAAACAGGACCTATTTAGTTAACTATTAAAGGAAGACTAGTTAGAATGTCTTTTAATATTCTACCGTTGGGATAGGATAAGGCGATACTAGGAATGCCTTAGTTATAGAAGTACAATCTAAAGATTAATTAGGTTATAGGTCAAGTCGATATTAAGGATACTTAACAGCATAAGGTGCGACAGTAAACCAAGTTGGTATAGTACTAAGTTAGAGCGATATACAAAGAGACTAAGCGAGGCTTAAGTTATGTACCAAAAAGATACCATAAGTATAGTAAAAAGTTATAGTTACTAAAAAGTAAAAAGCTGTTAGAGCATGCAGCATAGGACCACAAAATAGAATTAGAAGAGGGAATAAGTCTAAAGTTCTTTCCAATCTATAAGCTTACTAAACCGGAGTTAGTAGCGCTTAAGGAGTTTATCTAGGAGAACTTATATAAGGGATATATTAGACCGTTACAGTTATTAGCAGGATATCCAGTACTATTTATCCCAAAGAAAAACAGAAAACTTAGGATGTATATAGACTATAGACAGTTAAACAGCATCACTAGGAAGGATAAGTATCCTTTACCCTTAATTAGCGAAATCCAAGACAGGATAGGCAACGTAAAGATCTTTATAAAGATAGATCTAAGGTGGGCATACCATTAGATTAGGATTAAGGAAGGTGATGAATAGAAGGCAGCCTTTAGGTCAAAGGAAGGACTATATAAGCCATTAGCTATGCAATTCGGACTTATAAATATACCAGTAACATTCTAGAAGCGAATTAATAGTATATTAGGAGAACACCTAGATGAATTTATTATAGTATACCTTAACAACATTATTATCTACTTAGAGAATAAGGAAGAACATAGAGGACATATTAAATAGGTCTTAAAGAGACTACAAGAAGAATAGATGCCAGTAGCAATTAAAAAATGCGAGTTCTTTACTAGGAAGACCAATTTTATTAGATTTATTATTAAACTAGGCCAACTTAGTATAGATCCAAAAAAGATTAAGGCTATAGTAAATTGGCAGGAACCAGAGAATATTACGCAGTTAAGATCGTTCCTAGGGTTTTGCAATTATTATAGAAGGTTCATAGCGCAATGGTTAAAAGATATTAAGCCACTTACGTGGTTAACAAAGAAACAAGAACCATAGGTATAGGGAAAAAAGTAATAAAAACTGTTTAAAAAAGTCAAAGGGTTGTTTACCTAGAAGCTAGTTCTTAAGATCTATTAACTAGGTCTAGAGACGGTTATAGAAACAGATGTATTAGACTTTACACTAGGGGTATACTTTATACAGAAATATTAAGATAGATAGCACCTAGTGGCGTACTATAGTTGAAAAATAACACTACCAGAGTTAAACTACGACATATACAACAAGGAGTTGTTAGGTATAGTTACAACACTTAAGGAATAGAGAGCATTTTTACAAGGCATAGAGAAACCATTTATAGTTAAGACGGACTATAAGAACCTTACAGGATTTCTAATAATAAAGGAACTTAACCAAAGATAGGTTAGATAGGTAAAAATACTTATAGAATACTATTTCAAAATTCAGTATACCAAGGGTATAGACAATGCACAAGCAGATACTCTAAGCAGAAGGGCTAAATTACAAAGTAATAAAAAGCTATTAGGAGCTTTATTGCGAAAGAATTAAGACGGATTAATTAGGTATAATTATCCAAAGATTACAGTAACTAAAGAAAGTTAGATCTATAAATTACCAAAGAGTAATTAAATATAGAAGATCTAAAAAGCGCAGGCAGAGGATCTAAACTTAGAGTAATATAAAAACAGAGAAGCAATATATGTGCCTAAGTTTATTGCAGAAGAATTTATTAAGGAATTCCACAAGGGAATAACACAAGGACATAACAGAGCTACAGGCTTAGTATTAAGGCTTTAAGAAGAGTATATTATTTAAGAAATCTGGGGACTAGCAAGACAAGTTATAGGGAAGTATTTAGATTGCTAAAGAAATAAACTAACAAGGTATAAGCTATATAGAGGGCTATAACCTGTCAAAATACCAGGAAGACTATAGGAAGTTATATTATAGGACTTTATTATTAAGTTATCAAAGTCAAGAGATCCTATTATAGGACAAGATTATAACGCAATTTTAGTAATAGTAGATAAGCTAATAAAATAGGGATACTTTATAGTATACACTAAAAAGATATTAGTAGAAGATATTACTAAAATCTATATAAAAGAAGTATTTATAAGATACGGAGCACTAGACAAGATTATATTAGACAGAGATCTAAGATTTATAGTAGTATTTTAGGAAGTGTTTTTAATAGAATAGGGAGTTCGCGCAGTAATATCTACAGCATATTATCCGTAGACGGACGGATAAACGGAAAGACTAAACTAGACACTAGAACAGTATCTAAGGCATTATATTAACTACGCAAAGGAGTAGTCCGCGTGGGCCCAACAGGGATCCGAATCGGACGTTAAGCAATGAATAATAATAATATATTAACTACGCACAGAATAATTAGGTATTATTATTACTAGTTACACAGTTTACATATAATATAACACCATAAAAAGGAATAGGGACATCACTATTTAAGGCGAATTACGGATATAAGCCAAGAATATTATTATCGCCATATTAAGCAAAAAAGACAAGTAGCACAGCTAAGTAAAGAATAGAGACGTTAATGAATCTTTATAAAGACCTTAAAGAAACAGCTAAAATAGTATAAGAATAAATAAAAAGGTACTATAATGCTAAGAGATCTAAGGGACTAGATCTTAAGAAGGGAGATAAAGTGTGGCTACTATATAAAAATTTCAAGAGTTAACGACTAAGTAAGAAATTGGACTATATTAGACTAGGACCTTTTAAAATCAAGTAAAGGATTTTATTAGTTATATATAAGCTAAACCTACTAGCCAAAATAAAGATCTACCCTATATAACATATCGCAATATTAGAGCCAGCATATAGGAATATTAAGCCACCAGTCTATAAGGCAGACATATATAGAGGACAAGAGGAAGACAAATAGCAAGTTTTAAAGATTATTAGTTACAAGGATATAGAGGATGAAATATAGTATAAAGTATAGTGGATAGGCTATAGCGAGACTACCTAAAAACCACTAAGCAATCTAGAGAACGCTATAGGAAAGATATAGGAGTATCAAAAGAGAGTAGGTTAGGCAGCATTAATAAAAAAGAATTGCAAAAAAATAAGTCACCTAAGGGGGACCTAAGAGGAGCAATTGCTAAGCTACTTAGAGTTATTTCCCTTACAGGAGGAGAGCTAGCCCTTTTATTACCTAGCTTATCAAGACCCTATTAAACTAGTTTCCACTCCTTAGAATAAACCTTCTTATAAACCTTCTTAAGACGGGTTAACTAAGCAAACGCAACCTACTAAAACTTAAAGGAGCGACATTGAGCCTTAAGGGCCTAAGCGGTCTCTTTAGCAGAATAGTAGAGTTTGGCGCGTATAGTAGCCAACTTAGACTTAAGCTTCGCAGCGGTAGATTAAACACAAGACCCTATAATAAGTTACTTAAGGAACTAGAAAACTATTAAGAGTTATAAAACACGCACACTTAGCGTTAGAAATAGAGCGAACATCATAAAACAATTAAATGTTTACTTTAGTGCACTCTAAGCAAAACAAGAATTGTTAAGATAAAGGACTTACTATTATAATACACACTAACCCTGCTTTCGCACAATAAGAATATGGAGATAACATTATCTTACTAAGTAATAGTATAGCAGCCACGGTGCAAGCATGACGTTACGCTTATAAAGAAGAGGAGGCTTTAGGTATAATAAGCAAGGATATTAACTAGATTAATTAAATAGACATTACACCTCTAGTAAACAACTTAGAGATATTAGGAATCTTTAAGGATAAAGATAAAAAGGAGGGAGATAGTATTACAGACGCTTTAAGTACAATGTTATAACTACTTAGGGAAGAGTTGCAGGAAGCTAGTTAGTTAATACAGGTACAGTTTAAGATAGATCCGGTGGAACCATATAATAAGGAATGGTAAGCGAGTTATATAATATTATACGCAGTATACAAAGTGTACGCAGTGTACGCCTATATATAACACGTATAACACGTACCTTATATATAAGAGAGGATTTCTTAGGAGTATGGTTGTGTATTTAAAGGACCTCAGTCCCTACTATAGATAGTTCTCTCCTTGTAGTAAATCTTAGAATATAATTGGAGTTAATCTGT
>Ga0307507_10003005_pt1 | contig 33795 bp, 6 predicted proteins | sample 7_EM_MG_FD_207223 | JGI IMG/M metagenome (GOLD analysis project Ga0307507, IMG submission 207223) | Populus trichocarpa ectomycorrhiza microbial communities from riparian zone in the Pacific Northwest, United States - 7_EM | ecosystem: Host-associated > Plants > Roots > Unclassified | place...
CGTTCAATGTTCGTGCATTTTAATTTTGTATGGGTTTACCTAATAAATTTGAAATATGCACGTATCGCTTAGGCCCTTAGGGGCAAGAGTCATCTACCAAGGCATCTATGCCTAATTTTTGCTACCTCAACCCCAAAAATTGTCAATATTCAATAACTTTCAGTATTAAACATATCGTATTGATATTGCATATTGAGCGTCAATATTCAATATTCAATAATCGTTAATCAATACTGAATATGGATAAAAGCACTGAAGCCTCCGAGCCACTGATTTTCCTAAAAAGCTCTACCACTGCCCTAGCATATTATACAATTATGCGCAGAGGTAACGTAACATAGAGAATTTTGTATATTAAGGCGTCTATCGCGAGTCTTGGCATAGTGTAGAGGAAGGCTCTAGCTGTAAGGAATGCTCTAGCTGCAAGGAAAGCTCTATATTACTACCAGCAGTAGGCTACTAGTCGCATCAATTCTAGGCAAACTTATTGCTTAATCTAGTAGTTCTTTTTAAGCCTATCCTCTTATAGCTGCGTGTTGTCGAACAGGAAAACTAGTGTGTAGATTAATCCACGAAGAAAAGAGACTATACATGATGCCAAGATACCCCTGTCTAGGCCTAATATAGTAGTGATCAGCACCAGGTCGACACGGTACACTGAATCGCAGCAATTATATATAGCCGCTCGATGAGTATAACAGTGGTCCTTGATTTTCTTGATTCAATGTCACAGCCAGACTTGCTGATAAGCAAGCAAGCAAGCAAAACACCCCTCTGCTTGCTTAATTGCCCGATTTGGAAGCTCTCTGCTTGCTTGCTTGCTTGTTAGCCTTAAAATCACGTCTGCTTGCTTGCTTGCTTATTAATTACTTGCCAAGACAGTATAGAATTTGAAGTTCTACAGAAAATCCGCCATGGCTTCGCCCAGTAATAGTACATTGCCCACTAAGCTCCTCCACCATTAATTAATTGTAGTATAAGGTAAGCTCGTTCGCGCGGCTTGAAGGCAGTTCATAAGGCAGACGCGGTAAAGGCAGCGCGTAGATCGTGATCTTGGCGTAGTATAGAGGATTAGAAGGTAGTAGAGAAAGGAGGTATAGCAGCTGTTTCTTTATTAGCTATTAGCTTTATATAAATTAATAGACTTACTACTTTCTTTAGTGGCCTTCTTATAACCTATCTTCTTTTAAGAACGCGTGCATTATAGAGCAGCAATTATTATTAGCTGTAGCCTAGATTAATGAGGCTCTAGTAGATCACTAGCTTTACTAAATCCTCGCTTATAATCTGAGCTTATAGCTAGTATAGTTAGTATATCAAAGGCAAACTAGGCGAGGTGTGGAAACTTAATTTGCATCTGCCACTAGTACTTAATTAGATCCTAAGCCAACGGGTATTCCTTTAGTAGAGGATTAAGCAACTTCCACCATATATACTTATCCTCGCAGACCATCTAGCTTGGTGTTAAGGCACCAGAGTAGGCGTTAATATGGCTATTATAACCAGCGGAGGCTTATACGCGTTTTGGAGGCCGTGCCTCTATTTCTACTAATAAAGGTATTAAACGATCTTTATACTAAAGCCAGAGAGTTTAGAAGGTAGTATTGCCGCTAATAATCTAATCGGGCCTATCCTTCCACGCGTTCTAGCAGAAGCGCTTAAAATAAGGATATAAAAGGACTGCTGCGTAATATACTAGAGTATCGTTAAGCTTAAGGTAGTAGTTATTTAGCTTTACCTAGGCCGCGTTTAAATTAATTATAAAATAATCCTCTATAGCTTCCTAATTCGGATAGTCCTCTATTATAGCTTTAGTAACGTAATCCTTCTTTTCTTTAAAGACTTTAAGCAGCTAATTAAACGTAGGAATGACCTTTTAAATTGCGCTGTATTTACTAGCCTTACCTCTACCTTCTACTAAGCTCGTGGCTTCTTTAAGAGGGCTAAGGATCTCCATGTATTTATTAATAATTAACCAATTATATACGTTTAAGCCGCCAATAGCGATATAGCGGCGAGGCTCAGGTACCTTCTTGCCTTTAGATCTAAGGGAGGCCGTTTCCTTTTTATACTTTGTAATCTGGTACTAAGTAAACAAATTAAGAGGCGCTTAGAGCTCGGTAGCTCGTTTAAAGGTAGCGTAGTAGCTATTTTAGCGGGTCTTAATAGGCTTAATAAGCTGCTTAATTCAGAAGCCTTTCTACGGAGGTATATTCTTATTGACTTAATATTGCTCAAATAGCTGTATAAGCTAAGGCGTGTTAATTAAATTAATAAGGTTATAAAGTATTCCAAGCGGTCCTTTCTTCTGCCACTGCTCTAGGAACTCTTTTTCTTCTAGTATATTCACATCCTCATTTTTAAAAGCTTCTTTATTTTTACTAAATATAAGCTGCTGAGTAACTAGATTCAGGATATAGTAAATATAGTAGGCGCGCCTATAGGCCTTATTAAAGCTAAATTTAACTGCTAGATAATTTAAACAAGTATTATTTATATGGGCGTTGTTAGTAATAAAGTAGCTAAGCCGTTCCTTTATAATCTTGAATGTATTAAGGACGTTGCTAATAACTTCCGCGTAGTTAATTCCTAAGTGCTAGCTAAGCTGCGTGGGTAGAGTAAGTATATAGTCCACTACACAACCTTTCTTGTTAAGGTGATATATGTATATGCTAGTAAGAGCAAGCTTGCCATTAGGGGTCTGCTAGCCATTAAAGGATATATGTAGGAGTAATCTGGAGGCAGCGAGAGTCTTAGTAATAGAGGGGAGGTACGCTTTATAGTTGGCTAGTATATAGTCTGCTACCGCTTAATAATTAAGCCAGAGTACGCGCTTAGCCTTAGGATTCGCAATTTGTATTATATGGCAGAAGAACGAGGTTTCGAACTCTTATAGCGGGTGGTTGTTTTTAGTAAGCTAATTAATAGCTAATTGCTTAAATATAGAGGTATTAAAGCCGCTAATAATTGCGTTAGCAGCTTCTTAAGAGACGTATTAGCCTAAAGCCTAAAGTTGCTTAAGAATGGTATACCCGCGCTTTTTTAATTTAAATGTAATCTCTCTATTTTTATCATATCTATGGCCAGGAGTATTTTTAGTAAGATGCGTTTGAGTAGCAGTATTAGTATTTAATATATTATAACAACCAGGGCCTCCACAGTTAAGAATTTTATATTGGTGGTAGTACTTGCAGATAAAGATAATTTGCTCCAGCTTTACCTAACTTTGGCACCTGTACCTATATTTATAAATAAAGCTAGGTGTCCGCTTTAAGCTATAATAAGGTTTTTAAAGATCTAGAAATCGTTTCTAGTTAATGCTATTATAATTATCAATATTATTGTCGTCTATAAGCTGGTCGGGCGCGGCGGCTTCCAATAATAAGACTATAGGGGCTGAGGGGTTTTCTGCGGATATTGCGCTTATATTCACGTTGGTAGGGTCTTATACTATAGTGGTAGCGGTAGCTAAGTGGGTTCTATCAAATTGGTAGAGTTAGTGATGGATAAGGATAGGAAGGTGTTTATTATTTACTGTAAGCTGCGCGAGACTTTTGGTTGGCGCGGAAAAACGTTTTAAATAGGCTTAGCGGTTACCTAAAAGGGCTTATTTATACTATTTGTATTACCTTGGCCACTAGAAAAACACCAAAGGTCTATTACTAACTACTGCTACTACTAAATTAACTATATATAAGCAATAAACAAGCAAGCAAGCAAGCAAGCCCTTCCATTGCTTGCTTGATTGCCCAAAATAAGGCCTCTTGCTTGCTTGCTTGCTTACTGCCAAGACAAGCAAGCAAGCAAGCAAGCAGGGTTTTGCTTGCTTATCAGCAAGTCTGAGTCCCAGATAAGGATGGGAAAGTTTCTGGGACACCATGGGAGGTGACCTCTGAGGCTCAATTCCTCAGGCTTGTGGAATATGAGACATCCGCCTACACATGGTGTGAATGCGATGTTGAATTGAACGACGGCGGCACGCTACACAATTGTCGGACTTTCTGCTGGGCTGGCGATCCAGACAGTGAAGATCTAGAGGATGGAAGCTTTGATCTGGAACGCTACCAGAAATATTTCAAATCATCTGTCACTGGTCGCCGCCCCTTAACAGAGTAGTTATTCTTCTCTTTCGATAGTTATTCTGAGTGTATCCAATGCAATGCCCCCTTTCCCTCAATGTTTCGAATCCCCCTTCCCCATCCAATGACTATCAATGTATGATACTCTGCGAAAATTCACCACCCAATTCTCTCAGTTCTAATTTCACTAAGCTGCGCTCTTATCTCTAAGGCGTCCTGTGGAAAGATATTCAGGGAGGAGAAACGTCATTGAAAGTCCAAGGCCGTCATGCTGTGCTCCAAACGGTAAATCTTACTTTTCCGCGGCGGCTCAATTTGCGCCTGCGGTACTTATTTCATTGCAATATCTCGTCCACCCGTACGTGAGAGAGATGGCATAGCAATCCTCAGCCCATCGCCGACTTAGTTTTCCCAAAGGTCGCTAATTCCAACATAGACCAAACACTAATGCACATTCTGTCCGAGAAGTACGCGCTGCTACGCCGCATCGGCTATTGATCCAAGAGCCCGAATAGAGTACCGCGCGGTTGCATACCGTTTGTGAAACGAGAGCATCGCCCTATCTGCTAGGAGCTTTCGAAAAAACATTCGACGCCACCGTCCTAATACCAATTCACCTCCGCGCAACTCGTTCTCTGTTCACCAAAATAAGCTATTACTCTAAGAACAAGGGAGTCTCTGTCCGACGTGAGAGCGCGCGCTCTCTCAATAAATTCTCAAACACCAACAGAAACTTTGACTTCGATATGGTTTATTTTGACTTACTCTGGCGATCACAACAGCTTCATTGCTCCACTGGACTCAACATAGATTGTCTCATTTGAAATATCAAGCCCTCTAATAAAAGGTGTCAATTCTCCGCTCTGGAGGCACTTTGTATAAATTACCCATTACTTCTCCTTGACTTTGCCGGCTTCGTAACATCATCCAAATACACAATTTTCACTCTTTGTATCCCCTTTTCGCCTTCGAGTATCAGTCTTAAGAAGCTCCAGACTTATCCTACATTCCAGTTCGGTGTCATTGCCAGCAAAGTTCCGAATTAGCACCAGGCTCACATTTCTCTAAAGTTTGACCATGGCTGATACTAAGCAACGCACCATGAATAAGTTCAGCCATACTACAGATTTCCACACAAATATTTAGTAGGCTAATATCCATCTTAGACAATGTAACCCTTCGCCTTTGTACATATTCCCATATTTATTTTCTTTGGCAAGTCTCTCCCTTCAAACTGCTGAAACAGCCTTGCTTATCCCTCAGGATTTTAAAGTCTGCATTGGTTATTTCGGTAAGTTGTGAACTTCATGGCAGCGTCGAGGAAGCTTCGGCTAAGCTTCCTTTCAAAGTGCATGCGTCGGTGATTCTAAGAGCATTGAATGCTCTTCAGCATCCGGTGCTTCGAGTGACTCCCCCATTAACCGCATCTATCAGAATTCCAATAATACGGCCACCGATAGGACATTCGCAAGCTCTTTAGTACTAGTCCTCAAGTTAAAGGTCTTCATTTGTCTTCTAGCTGGTGTAGGTATTTGGTTTTTCACCGATCTCGTATTGCTTGTTCTCCTAAAGCGAACCCTAAAAGATCCAAAAGCCACATCAGCAAACCGCACACGTTTCTACAAACATGCGACAATAAGCACACTTTGATTCTCCACCGCTTTGGCACCTGCACCTATCCTTGCTACAACAGACATTAGGTGCCTTGCAGTACTCGACGACCACGTTGACCGACTCCCCGGTGAAAATGACGGCCGGTGTCTCGCTCCAGGTTCTACAGTGGCTGGCATTTTCCTTCTCGGCAGTCTTCAGTCTTGGAATCGCGACCATTTTTAAATCTACGAATGGGACTGTGAAGTCGGCTGGCAGTGATGTGGAGAAGGGAACTTCAGGGTCAGGGGGAAGCAGTGGTGGGCCAGCACCTATCCCTCCCATCAACTTCTAGAGATTTCACTCTACCCTTAAATTGACCCGATAGGCCACCATTCAAAGGGAAATGGCTAAAATGAGAGGAGACAAAGTTTCATCGCTAATCTTGGCATTAGTCCGCGCCTCAGCACTTTGCTTTGTTACTGTCTGAACAAGGTTTCGCAATGCAGTTGCACGCGATCACGTGAGCTAAGCGAGCTCAGGAAATCCACCAAATTCCACCTGTAGAATAGGAGAATAATAAGCATCAATTAAAATCAGTTACTACCCATACTATTGCAATAGCATTACGTATCACTGGAAGTGATACCAACACTGATTAGTGATTATAGATCAGGAGACGTATTATCTATAAAGAGAGACGAGCTTGATTAGTCCCTGCTAAAGGCCTCTACTGATCTCGCCTGCTAAGGAGCATTAGTTGACGTGTATTTGAAAAGTCAACCCCTATCTAATAGGCCCTTAATTTTTTATATACGGCCCTTAGGTGTTTAAAGAACCAACCCCTTTTAATAGGCCCTTGGTTTGCGTCTATTATATATTATATATTACCTAGATTACGTTAAGGAGCACTAGTTAATATATACTTGAAAAGTTAACCCCTATCTAATAGGCCCTTGATTTTTTATATATAGCCTTTAGGTACTTAAAGAACCGACCCTTATCTAATAGGCCCTTGGTTCGCGTCTATTACGCATTTTAAACGCGTTAGGTACTTAAGGAACTAACCCTTTTAATAGCCCCTTAGTTTGCGTCTATTACGCGTTTTTTATTTAGAACCCAAAATTGAACTTAATAGGAGTTATAAGATAAGAATTAATATGTTAGATATTAGGGCACAAGTCAACACAGGACAGGAGAAATGGCCTAAAGGTATTAACTTATAGTCCAACGAAACCACCATAAAGGATATTAATAAATTTGTAAAGTTTAAGATCCTAGAATACAAAGCGTACGACCTTAAGAATAATAAACTATAGGAGGTCTATAAGGAAGATTTCCAAAACTTTATAATATAAATCTTTAAGGATTGCAACCAAATTGGTATCTAAAAGCTCCGAACGTTCATATGGACTAATAGCGTATAGATAAGGAAGTATAGGAACACTACAGTCTCTAAATTGCTATTTAACACCTTGTAAGAAGAAGACCCTATAGAATAGACTAAGCCTAAGATTAAGGAGCATATGGTAACTAGAGGAAAGTTTACCTTAGGATAAATTAACTACCTCCTTAAGAATAACTTTGCCAGCACTAGTACCATCAAAACCCTAATCTTAATCTTACTAGCCACGAACCCTACCCTACTCATAATACTATCCACTACACCCTACCCTACCCCTATACTACCCCTATAACAGGAACCTAATTATATTAACTTAACCCTATAACTAGAACCACCTAGGGGATAGAGTTAAAACTAGGGTTTTAGTAAGGAGTTAACAAACCTTATAAAGATATACACGGAAGACAACAAGTATAGCGGAGAAGATAATAACTTTAACTTTAAACTTACCATCTTCTATAACCTCTATAGCAGAGCCGATGTACCCTAAGAAGCCAAGGTTGTAAGGGCGCGAAGAGGCTTCGGGAAAGATTTAAAGGAACAATATAAATTCTATCTAAATCTAAGGGTATATAGCTCTTGCTAGGAACAAGACGTTGCGTAAAGAAGAGAAAGGAATAATGAGAGAATCTTGCAATTAAACAGTTTAGGGGTCTTGGTCAATGCGTGCGCACATACACACGCGGACGGACTTCGGTAGTATTTAATTGATCTAGCAGAACTTGGCAGAAGTTAATCAAGCTAGCAGAATTTAGCAGAATTTGGTTAAAGCTTTAAGTTCTATCTATTAAGTGTTTTACTAAGACATTCCTACTATAACTAGGCTAGTCCCGTTATAGTACCCCCCCTTTAGCCAAAGGTCTAAAATAATATAATTTTATTATATTGTATTTTATATTGGGTAGCGGTATAGAGTTTTGCCAGTTCTAATCGTTAAATAGACTAATTAGGATTTTCCATCCCCAGGATAGAAAATCGCTATTGGTTTAGTAAAGGCGGTGAGCCAAACTAATATCTTTATAGTAGGTCTTGGCAAGGCAAATCTAACTAATTAGACAACTTTAACCGCTGGTTAAAGTTCCTTAATATTTTGCGCGTTATGTGACCGTGTTATAAGCGTTGTGGTATTCTTTAAGCTCTTTTTAATTTTAAGTTTCCTGCTATTATGTTTTATGTATTTGTGTTAGGTGGCAGTTATTTGCCTTTATATTATATCCATCCAGCCAGAGTAGGCCGCGAAGAATGGTCCTTATGGAATTCTTTTACTAGGGAAGGCGCATTGGTTTTAACTTACTTATAGAGCTCCTAGGTTTATATTTCGTATCCTTTCTACTTAATAAGAAGTTTAAATCATTTAGATTATGTTTTCTATCGCATATTATTAATTAAGTTAATAAAGTAAGAACCATTACCGTTGTTAATAATTACGGGAGGTAGCGGCGGCACTTTACAAGTTATAGGTTTATCTTTTAAGGGTTACAGCAAGCTTACATAAAATATTAGATATATTTTTATTTTAGTCAGCAGTTTAAGCTTATAAGCATACGGGCTTAATTTCTTCTTAATTCGGTATAGGCCTGTAAACTTCTAATTAAGTTTCTTTAAGGGCCGTTAAGTCTTTAGGTTTTGTGTATTTAGGTAAACCATATTACCTTCCTTAAAGTCCTATATAGGGGCTCGTCCTTTGTTTGCATGCCATTCCTGTACTATTTAAGCATATATTAATTTACTTTGTAATAATTCCGTTAACTGCTTTATTTAATTAGCGAAGTTATGCGCATTAATTAACTAAATCCGTTTAATTATAGGTCCTATTATGTTGATTTTGGGTCGTGGTTCAAATCTAAGTTAGGGGTTTTATCCGTAGGTCGCGTAGAATGGCGTTATACCTATTAATACGTTTATTATATTGTTCGCAGTAAACTCAGCTAAAGGCAGCCATTTTTCCCAGTTATCTTGTAGGTAGGAGCAGTATATTTATAGGTATTATTCTATAATCGCGTTTATAATTTCGGTTTAACTATCTATCTCCAGATAAAATATAGTCAAGAGTTATGTTTAAATACTTAATTATTTATATAGAGCTTACCAGAAGTCTAAAACGAACTAGCTTCTATAGTTGGATATTATTAAATTAGGAAGTCCGTGTAGCTTAAAGACGTGCTTAACAAAATATTCGGCTACTAATATTATATTAATTAAGTCTATAGGAATTATATATCACATTTTTATAAGACGGTTAATAATTACTATAATATTTATAAACCCGTTACTATTAGGCAAGTTAACTATAAAGTTGATTAAGATATCTCGCCATCTTTGTATTAGAATTGGCAATGGTTGAAGTACTCCTTGCTTCTTTACATAAGAGGTCTTCCCACGCACGCACGTTCTGCAGGCTCGAACGTATTTTTGTATATAGTTGTGCATTGTAGGCTAGTAGTATACTCGTTAAATAATCTTATAAGTCTTTGCATAGCTAGGATGTCCTGCTATAGGGGAATTGTGTACGAATTTAAGTATCTTAAATTGTAAGGGTTTGGAATTTGGAACTACTATCTTCTATTAATAGTATAGTTAATTATTACAAATTTTGCATTTGGTGAGTGTAATATCTTTATGCTATTATTTTCCTGTTTAAATCGCTTTTATTATATCTACTATCTATACGTCGTTCTTATATTTGTATTCTATTAGCTTATTAATTTCTATTTCCTATTTATTAATTTCTAATTCGTTTCTGTTAAGTTCTATATCTAGGAATATAGGACGTAGTTTCTTAAAGCGTTTAGGGGGTAATAAGATCCGTAATTAATTTATAATCCGTTTGTCTGAGGCATTTACAGGTAAATTTTATAATTATTATATTAATGTATTAGGCTTCTAATTAAGTTTGCCTGGTTAGTATATAATCTTAAAGTCAAATTATAAGAGGTATTTGGCCTAACAAATTTAGCGCTGTGTTAACTGCTTTATAGTTATAAAGTACTGCAGGTTTTTATGGTCCGTTAACATATATATTGGAAACAATAATCCTTTAAGTTCTAGACGCCATTGTTTAAAGTATCTAATAATTATAAGTAGTTCCTTATTATATATCTTATAGTTTGATTTGGCAGGGGCGAGCTTTTAAGAGAGAAAGGCTACTAGACGTAGCTTACCGTCCTTATTATATTACAATAATACTCCCCCTAGGGCATAATCAGACGAGTCTGTTTTGACAACACATTTAAGGTTAGGGTTGAAGTGGGCAAGAATTAGAGCGGTTATAAAGCGTTGTTTTAAGTTATTAAAAGCTTGTTTATATCTGGCAGTCTATTTAAATTTTATGTTCTTTCTTATTAGGTTTACTAATAGATAGGCAATTTTTAAGAACTAGTTAATAAATTAGTAGTAGAAATTTATAAATCCTAGGAATCCTTAAATGTCTTATATATTACTAGGGCTTCCCTAGTTTATAATCGCAGCGACCTTTTTAGGGTCTATTTTAATTCCGTTATAGGATATAATTAGGCCTAGGTACGTGACTTTGGACGTATAGAACTTGCATTTCTTAATATCGCATTATAAACCTGTATCTCGCAAACGTTTAAGGACTATTTGGACGTGTTTTTAATGCTTAGAAAGCGAAGATAAGTAGATTAAGATATTATTAATATACGCGGTAATAAATATATTAAGGAATTTACGGAGCGTATTATTAATATATTGCTAAAATGTACCGGGACCGTTCTTTATACTAAATAGTATTACTAGGTATTTAAAGAGTCCCCATTATATATAAAAGGCTGTGTACTTTTTATCTCCTTCTTAGATGCGAATTCAATTAAAGGCAGCGACTATATTAAGCTTTATAAAATATCGTGCCTTTACTAAGCGGTTAAGCGTCTCTTAAATTAAGGGGATTAGATATCAGTTTTAAATCGTAATTATATTTAGGGCTTAGTAATTAATATAGAATCTTAAGCCTCCTCCTAGCTTTTTAATGAATAATATGGGTAAGGTAAATAGAGATTAACTAGGGTAAATAAATCCTTTTTCTAGATGCTTGTTAAGGTATTATTATATTATAAGTAGTTCTTCTTATAATATACCGTATAGCGGACCGAACTTTAGTGTTGTACTAGGTTTAAGTTCTATCTTAAAATCGTATTTATCCTAATACAGGGGCAGCTGGTCTGCGAATTGTTTTTTAAACTTATTAATTAGATTATGGTACTCCTTGGGTATAAGAGGTTGAGGGTTAATATACTACTTTGGTTTTAGCGCCTTCTTAATGTCTTCCATTGTTATAGTAAAGATTTTATAGTCTTGTTTTCTTGCTAACAAAATAAAAGGTGCGGCTTGTATTATATAAATTTTAAAGGGTTTTAATGTATTATCTTTATATTCTTTACTGCAATTAGCAGTCGTAGTTTTGTTATGTTAGTTCAAGGTTTATGGTAAGGGTAATTTATATTATATTAAATTTGAATAGTCTTGTACATATTTATAGGGCAGGTGGTGTTTTAAATAATAACTTTAGCAATAGGTTATGCGGAATTTTAGTATTTCTTTAACCTAGCTAATTGAAGGGTCGTGCCGTTTTAGCTATCTATGTTTAAGTATTATCTTATATTGCTTTAGGGGTGTTACAAATAGGGAAATATATTTAAGGTGTTTGCCTATCCACATTTTCACAAGAGCGTAGTGTGTTAATTTACTATGTATTAAGGGTTTGCCGTTAAAGCCTTATAGGCCTTAGGGCTTATTGAGTTTCTTTAAATTTAGGTATTAGGTTTTTATGTAGTTTGTATTAATAAAGCCTATGCTAGTAGCTTCACTATTTATAAGGATTTATACCTCTTTCCATTTTCTAAGTATTTAAATTTCGCTAAGTATATTAAGGGAGTTATGTTATATATTAGCGCTAAAAGAGCCTAAATACTTATACTCTTCCACTTCTTATCCTAAGGCGTAACTTAGCCCTAGGATAATTCGTTTTCCGAGTTAGCCAAGCGTAATATACTTTATAATAACTAGGTATAATTTATAGAATAAATGCAAGTTAAGGAGTGAGTACGGCTTAAAGAATAAGTGCAATTTAAGGAGTGGGTGCGATTTGAAGACCGGGAGGAACTACAGCGGACTTTTTTAAAAGGGTGAGTTTGGTAATTCCTTTGGATATATCCTTTTCTGCCACATCTAAAGCATTCTCCATTTGTGGCTTGAGTCCTTCATTTGTTGGTTCCTAAGGGTGTATAGGATTAAGTGGCGTCAAGGTCTATAGGGTCGTACGTAGGTTTCGGAAAAGGGTTGCGCTTTAGGGTATATGTTGGTTTTATAAAGTCTTAAACGCAAGGCGTGGTTGGCTTTAGAAAACGAGTTTATTTATTATATTAAAGGTCCTTATTAATTCATTAATACATTATAGCAAATTTGGGTAGGTCCTTTGGCAGTTCCCTGCCTACTAACTATGCTCTAATTTTATCCGAAATAGCTCATTAAAGAGCAGCAACTTTAGCGGCTTTATTCCAATCCAGTTTGCTAATAAGGCCTAAAAATTCCGAAAAGAAGCTGGTAAAGTCTTAATTCCGTTATTATAGGTTTTTAAGTTTAGTAACAGCGGTATATTTGCGGCTAGTGTTATTATACGTTCGTTCTAATAAAGAGACAAAGATTTTAAAATTAATAAAGGTGCCGTTATAGAAGAATAGGTCTATAGTTTATATAGCGTCTTTGCTTAATTAAGACATCCTATAGCTAATCTTGCTAGCTTTGGTAGGGTATTAGTTATAGTTCATTAAGAGTTTAAGGTGGAGCTTAGTTATAAAGGGATATAGGTTATTTTAATTTCCATTAAATATTAGAAGGTTAGGAAGCTTTTCTAATTTTATAGTAAGTACTGGGTTTGTTATAGGTATAGGTTAAGCTACCATTACTAGTTTAGGGTTCGTATTTAATAGGCCAGGTTTATATACAGTTATCTTAATTTTGTTTGTAGGTGTTACTATTAGGGTCTCTATTATAAGTATATTAACGTTACGGAGTTCTTTGTGGAGTGTTTCTATTAATCGCTAATGCTGGGCTTCTAGTGTAGCCCGCTATTAAGCTAAAGCATCTGTAAAGGCTTCTTGTATTATAGTTAACTATTCCCTAACTAGGGTTATAATGTTTGTAGTTAACACGTGGGATTTAAGGTCGTTTGCCATTTTAATAATAGTTATTTTAGACGCAACGTAATGTAAGGGCGTGAAGAGGCTTTGGGAAAGATTTAAAGGAACAATATAAATTCTATCTAAATCTGAGGGTATATAGCTCTTGCTAGGAACAAGACATTATATAAAGAAGAGAAAGGAATAACAAGAGAATCTTACAATTAAACAGTTTAGGGGTCTTGGTTGATGCGTGCGCACGTACGCACGCGGACGGACTTTGGTAGTATTTGATTGATTTGGTAGAACTTGGCAGAAGTTAATTAAGCTGGCAGAATTCGGCAGAATTCGGTTAAAGCTTTAAGTTCTATCTATCGAGTGTTTTACCAAGACATTCCTACTGTAACTAGGCTAGTCCCGTTACAAAGGTTAAAGCCTACCCTATAATACTACGTGGTCTAGCACTTAACCACTACTACACTAACCTTAAAAATATTACCCTAATCCTTTTATTTAACCAAATCTGCAACGCTATATGTAATTACTTTAAGGGACCTAAATATAGACGCGGTATATTAGGATAATGGAACTCAACAACTCTAAAGTCCATAATAGGCAAGAGCAAGAATGCTAGAAAATTAACCTTAGACTGCCTATAGTTACTTATTAAAGAACTAAAACACCTCTAGTATGGTCTTAACCCATATTTATATATAGACAAGTTTCTTTATAATAAGCTTATTAACGCCTACTAGGAGTTACTAGTGTGTTAATATGCCTGCTTTAAACCTTCTAATAGCTTAACTGGCCTAATTAATGACTTACGATCCTCTATTACAACATTTAAAAAGTTAAATAGTGAGAACCCCTAAGCCTTCTTTACTAACTGCCGCTACTATAGATAATACCCTCGATCACCTTATAGAACACAATTATCCTTATTTAGCCGATATGCATTACTAAAGAAGCGCTGCTTTATCTATAATAAAGAAGGTTATTAGTTATCTAAATACTCTAGAGAAGAACGTAACAAATTAAAGAAGAAGTTTAAGGATAGATTTAACCACCACTTTAATAGATATGCCTAACAGTATATTACTGAGTACGAAGGAATAGATAACGATGGTAATAAACTTAACTTAGAATCTATTAATGAGGTAATAGAAGCTCTTATAATTAATATTAAGTTACTAATAGCATCTCTAACCTAAGAATAGACTGAACTGTTTCTTACCTCTTTCGGAACGATACAGCACGAAGGAGCTATTAATACTATAACTAACTTAGCAGACCAATTCTTTACCTATACAATTACTGGCACTAATTTAATTGCTTACTATAATGACCTAGACCTATTTGCCTATGTTGCTACTAGCTAGTATATATCTAATAAGTTCTACGGAGTAATAATTAACACCAGAGCTTTAAAGAGATTAATAGTAGGTTACAAACAATACCTTATATATAGAAAGACCTATAATACCGTTATTAATACCTTAAAGGCTGGCGCTATTAACATCCAGTTTGGTATCGGTTCTACCTCTTCTATTAGCTCCGTCACAGTTAATATACTAGTTGGCAACGTTGAGTTTTATATTATAAAGGCCGATATATCCTTCCTACTATGCCTCGCAGATATGGATATACTAAAGGTCTATTATAATAACCTTAAGAACGTCCTAGTTACCCTAATAAAATTAGTGCTAGTGGTTTACAAATTTGGTTACCCCTTCCTATTATAGGAAGAGTTACTATAGTTATTTATAACTTACTTGTTTAATTAAAACCCTTACTATCTAACTACTACTGAACTCCGCCAACTTTATCGTCGCTTCGGACATCTATCGGCAGATAAGCTATATAAGGTACTAAAACGCTCTGGCCATAATAATATTAATAAGCAGGCTATTAACTACCTCACTAAGTACTATTCCTACTGCTAGAAACACGGTAAGTCTCCTAGATAGTTTAAATTCACACTATAAGAAGACTAAGATTCCGATTTTAACTATTCTATTTTTATTAATATTATGTATATTAACGGGAGTTCTATTCTCTATATAATTAATAAAGCTACTAGATTTTAAGCTATAAGATAGCTATATAATATTTCCGTAAAATATACCTGGGACATCCTATGACTATATTAGATTGACACCTATATTAAACCACCTAACTATATTACCCATAACGCTAGGAAGAACTTTGCAAGCAAGGAGTTTCAATAGTATACTATAGTAATAGCTATATTAACTAAGAGCGTCCCAGTAGAAGCTTACTGGTCTATTGGAATGGTAGAAAGAGCTTATCTAATACTATATTAAGTATACTAGATAATTACGGAGGAGCTATAGGACTTAGGAATAACCAAAGAACTAGCCTTATAAATGGCGGTAAAGGCCGCTAATGACACAGCTGGCCTAGATGGCTTAGTCCTAATACTTCTCGTCTTTAGTACCTACTCTTGTATAAGCGAACTTAACCTACCAGCACCCTCTATTACACAGCGAGCGGCAGCTATAAAGAAGGCAATAGAGGAGATTGCAAGAATTAGGGCAAAGAAGCAAGTTAACGATGTACTAAACTAATAAAATAGTCCATCTATTACCATAATCTACAACCTCCCCCTTAACTCAGACGTGCTTATATGGTGTAAAGGCAATACTAGACAAAGCGGTAGATGGACTAGCCTATTTAAGTTGCTTAGAATTAACGGAGAAATATATAAGGTATAACTCCCTAGTAGACCTACTAACTTTAGGACCATAACAGTAAAGCTATACCTATAACCTAAACCAGAAGAACCTAATAAGGAACTAGAGGAGGAGCTGTCTAAAGAACTAATTAAGGAACCAACTAAGAAACTAACTAAGGAACTAACTAAGAAATTAACTAAAAAATTAATAACTACCACACCCCTCTAAAGATTAAAACAGACATAATGATTGCTAATAAAGTCCTAGTAAAACATTGTAGACGTATTAATATTTATTAACAACAGCTTAACAAAACCTAATACTATAACCCTTAAGTGCACCTTACCGTCATTTATAGAGTCTTGACGTAAGGAGATAAACGGTTTACTTGAAAAAGGTATCTTTAAGTTTATTAATACAGCAGACGTCCTAAAGGGAGTTAGAATCTTTAACTCCTGGTTTATTAACAAGATTAAGAATGCTAGAATAGATAAGGCCTTTAAGAAGTCTAGACTAGTTGTATAAGCCTATAATAACTATAGTAAAGATCTGGTTCTGATATAGTTATTAACCATTTAACGTGTCAGCTAGGGAATTATCCTAGCACTCACGGCAACCCTATAGGGAAATAAAAGAAGACCAGCTTCTTTATACCTATATAATATTTTATAAGCTTACGTACAATCTAGTACTTACCTAAATAGAGACTTCTTTATACGCCTACTACTAGAACTTGGATTAAAGAATGGATTAATTCTAAGAGTTATTAAACCGCTATACGGTGTCCCGGAAGCTGGTAACTATTAGTTTAATATATACTACTGTTACTACCTTAATAAGCTATAGATAAACTAGTTAATATATAACCCCTGCTTATTATATACAACCAATAACGGCTTTGGAATTGTAGGATTATAGACTAATAACACACTGTTCCTTGCTAATAAAACCTTTGCGGAGGCTAAAGAAGTCAGGCTTTAGGAGGCAAAGTTCCTAGTAAAAGAAAGAGAGAAGCTTATACTAAATACTCCAATTAAGTTTAATAGAGGCTATATTAGGCAAGAAAAGGACTTAATAACCCTTACCTAGGAACGTTAATGCTAGAACCTAAAGTTGGTTACTATAAAGGTTACAAACCTAACTAGCTCCAGAGGGGAAGTCCGTAAGGCAGTTATACTAAAGGACCAGTACGTTGCTTAAAGAGCAAGAGGAGCCTATATCGCCACAGTCTGCCAACTAGAAGCTGCCTTTAACCTCTTATTTATAGCACAAGTTATTAATCCAAAGGAGGAGCACGCGAAGCAGCTTAATAAGCGGCTATAGTAGCAAATTAATAACCCTTCTAGAGGGCTCTGTTTTATACAACTTAATACCAGCAAAGACTCCCTTAAATTAATAATCTTTACAGACTTATTTTTTGTAAATAACTATAACCTCTTATCCTAAATCGGCTTTGTTATTACACTTATAGACAAAGATAATAAGGCTAATATTCTCTACTGGTTATCTATTAAATATAAGCGAGTTATACGAAGTGTCTTAGCATCTGAATTATATAGAATAGCCTACGGATTTAATACTAGAGCTATAATTAAAGCAACTATTAAGAAAATCCTATAACTTAAACGACTACCAGTCATCCTCTATACTGATTTAAAATCTCTATATAATTTGTTACGGACAGCTTAAGTACAATGTTACGACTACTTGGGGAAGAGTCGGAGGAAGCTAGTTAGTTAATACAGGCACGGTCTAGAATGGATCCGGTGGAACCATGTGACGAGGAATGGTAGCCGAGATCACGTAATGTAATCTGTGTGATCTATATAATCTGTGTAATCTGTACGGAGTATATAGAGCACACGTACCTTACGGAGCGAGGGGATTTCTTAAGCGTACGGTTGTGTATTTAAAGGACCACAGTCCCTACCTAGATAGTTCTCTCTTTGTAGTAAATCTTAGAATACAATTAGAGTTAATCTATTAGGCAACCACTTTACTAGTTATTATTATGTTGTTAATTTGTTCTTACCTATATACCCAGCCTAATAATAGGACCCACCGTAGTTCCTACTATAAGGTTCTGTTACACATTCACTACTAAGGTTACGGTATTAAATAGGATTAAATAATATACCACCTAAAGTACCAGTTATAATAACGTCGACGGCAGCCACAACCTTAGGGTTAGGAGATACCAATATAGCAGACACAGATTCATAAGTAGTTACGCAAGGTTAGTTACAGGAAATAGTTAATTACTTACAGAATAATAGCAGGCTACTTAAAGAACGCATTAATGGAATTAGAGCAGTAAAGGTTAAGTTACCTTTAATTAAACAATTCTTAGGAGAGAAGTTGAAGATTAAAGGGTTTCTTACGCAGATATATTTTAAAGTTATGCAGAAAGGAGCGAAGTTAGCAACACCTACAGACTAGGTAGCATACGCAGGACTATTCTTATTAGGAAGAGCTTTAGAGTAGTTTAAGCCTTACCTTATAGAGATATAAGTAAACGGTATAACAACTACTAACCCAGATGTACGGTATGTGTTTACAAGTTAGAACGGATTTATAGAATAGTTAACGCAAATATTTAAAGACCCTAAAGCAACCATAACAGCGGAACAAAAACTTCAGAACTTAGTACAACGTACTTTAGCAATTAAGTATATAACGCAGTTTTAAACACTAGCTATATAGGTTGAGTGGAATAATAGGGCGCTTATGGCATAGTATAAGCAAGGACTTAAGGTTAAAGTCCAGAACGTAATTATCCTAATAGAAGATATGGATACTTTAAGGGAGTTAATAAACCAGTTAATAAAAATTAATAATAGGATCTATCAAAGGGAACAAGCTAAGAAAGGGCAAGACAGAGCTCTATAGTTATATAAGGCGCAGAGTACGCAATAATAGACACAGAGTTAAAAACTATAGAATGGCGTAGAGCTAATAGACCTAAGCGGTACTAAAGAAACCTAAATATAGGAAAAGAAATTATAAAAACCTAGAGGTTAAGGATCTAATAATTAAAGAACTAAAAAGTAGAGGCTAAACTAGGGATCTCAGCAGTAGAAGACATTTAGGCGGACTCCATAATAAGAAAAATAGTTTAGAGATAGGGCTTATATAAATTGTGGAAAACAAGGTTATTTCGCCAGAGACTATAGAGGTAGTTAGAGTAATTATACAGTAAAGGGAACCAGACTAGCAGCGGATATATATATACAAAGGGACAATGGTGCACTACGAGGAATAAAAAAATGTTTAATTAACAGTTTCGCGTTTTGTTATAACAACATATACTAAATTTATAAGGACGCTAAGTACGGCGCAAGCTATTAGCTATAGGAGCTATTATTATCTAAGTTTAAAGGAACTAATAAACTAGCTTATAAATCGGACATTAAAGACAATGAATTTAATATAGGCGAAGCATTTACCAATAACAAGGCAATAAGGGTAGTTTATCAGGAGCATGCAAACCTTAAAAAAGTTAAAATAAAAGTAGAAACTAAGACCATTACGGAATAAAGTTTAGTAATAGGTATTATAATACTATTAAATACAATTTCTATTGCTTTACAAGATAATAGGAGTAATATTTAAAAGAAACTAAGTAAGTAGACAACTGCTAGTGCTAGCTTATTACTTAATAAAGGCAAAAGGCCATAGGCTTAAGATTCTTATAAAGAAATATAAGACGCTTAAGATTCTTAAGACGAGATAAGACATACCTAGGGACCCATAATAGACGAAAACTAATGGGAAAGAGTAGTAACTTAGTTTACAAATAAACAAATAAGTATAGGACGCAAGTTTAAGAACTATAAGTTTAGGGAACAAATAAGAACGTTAGCAATCCTAGATAAACATAGTGTTTAGCCTAAAGATTAAAAAGTTAATATAGTGATTAAGAAGCAAGACGACTTTAAAAATCTAGCTATAAGACATAAAAAACAAGAAACTATAGATAAGTTTAGGACAAGAATTATTATATAGTAAGAGCAAAAGCTAGACAAGAGGTCAGCTATGCCAGATTATATAAGGGACAGAGTACCTATATAAAGAGTTACTAATAGGCCAAGTGCAGGGACACCTAGGGCAAAATAGTTAGATAAATTGGAATAAGAAAAGGATCTAGATATCCTAACTAGATTTAAAGAAAGACATACTAAAGGATATTACAATATAGTAATAACAAGGTACTTTCTAATAGATAGACCATACACACTAAACCAGTTATACGAAAAGTGGTATAGGCAACAACTATTACAGACGCTTTAAGTACAATGTTATAACTACTTAGAGAAGAGTCAGCGGAAGCTAGTTGGTTAATATAGGCACGGTCCAGGATGGAGCTGGTAAAGCCATATAACGAGGAATAGTAACCAAGGTTACGTAACATGCTCTATAAGGTCTGTAAGGTCTACAAGATCTATTACGTACCTTATATACCTTATATACCTCACGTATAAGAGAGGATTTCTTAGGAGTATAGTTGTGTATTTAAAGGACCTCAGTCCTTACCATAGATAGTTCTCTCCTTATAGTAAATCTCAGAATACAATTAGAGTTAATCTATTAGGCAACTACTCCACTAGTTATTATTATGTTGTTAATTTGTTCTTACCTATATACCTAGCCTAATAATAGGACCCACTATAGTTCCTACTATAAGGTTCTATTATACATTTACTACTAAGGTTACGGTATTAAACAAGATTAAACAATATGCCACCTAAAGCACCAGTTATAACAGCGTTAACGGCAGCCACAACCTTAGGGCTAGGTAATACCAGTATAGACAATAGGGATTCTTAAGTAGTTATATAAGGTTAGTTACAGAAAATGGTTAATCACTTATAAGATAATAATAAGATACTTAAAGAACACATTAATAGAATTAAAGCAGCGAAAATTAAGCTACCTTCAATTAAACAGTTCTTAGGAGAGAAGTTAAAGTTTAAGGGATTTCTTACGCAGATATACTTTAAGGTAATATAGAAAGGAGCGAAGTTAGTAATATTATTAAATTAAGTAGCCTATACAGAATTATTCCTAATAGGGAGGGCACTTAAGTGGTTTAAACTATATCTCACAGAAATATAGGCTAATGGCATAACAACTACTAACTAGGACGTGCAGTATATATTTACTAGTTAGAATAGGTTCGCAGAATAACTAATATAGATATTTAAAAATCTGGAGGTTATAACCACAGTAGAATAAAAGCTTTAGAACTTAGTATAACGCACTTTAGCAATTAAGTATATAATATAGTTTTAAACACTAGCTATATAGGTTAAGTGGAATAACAAGGCGCTTATAGTATAGTATAAATAGGGACTTAAGGCTAAAGTCCAGGACGTAATTATCCTAATAGAAGATATGGATACTTTAAGAGAGTTAATAAACCAGTTAATAAAGATTAATAATAGGATCTATTAAAGGGAATAAGCTAAGAAAGGGTAAGATAGAGTTTCACAGTTATATAAGGCGCAGAGTACGCAACAACAGATATAGAGTTAAAAACCATAAAATAGCGTAGAGCTAATAGACCTAAGTGGTACTAAAGAAACCTAAAGATAAAAAAAGAAACCATAGAAACCCAGAGGTTAAGGATTAAGTAATTAAAGGACCTAAGAGTAGAGGCCAAACTAGAAATCTTAGCAGTAGAAGATATTTAGGCGGACTCTATAGCAAGAAAAATGGTTTAAAGATAGGGCTTATATAAATTATAAAAAATAAGGTTATTTTACTAAAGATTATAGAGGTGGTTAGAGTAACTATATAGTAAAGGGAACTAGGCTAGCAGACGGCACATATATATAGAGGGACAACGGTGCACTATAAGGAATAAAAGAATATTTAATTAACAGTTTTGCGTATTATTACAACAACGCATACTAAATTTATAAGGACACTAAGTATAGCGCAAGCTATTAGCTATAGGAGCTATTATTATCTAAGTTTAGAGAAACTAATAAACTAGCTTATAGATCGGATATTAAGGATAATAAATTCAATATAGGCAAAGCATTCACTAATAATAAGGTAATAAAGGCAGCTTACTAAAAGTATATAGACCTTAGAGAAGTCGAAATAGAAGTAGAAACTAAAACCATTACAAAATAGGGTTTAGTAACAGATATTATAACACTATTAGATATAATTTCCATTGCTTTATAAGATAATAGAAGCAATATTTAAAAGAAACTAAGCAAGTAGACAACCGCTAGTGCTAGCTTATTACTTAATAAAGGTAAAAGGCCACAGGCTTAAGATTCTTAAGAAGAGATATAAAAAGCTTAAGATTCTTAAGATAAAATAAAATATACCTAAGGACCCACAACAGACAAAAACTAATGGGAAAGAGTAGTAACTTAGTTTAGTAACAAATAAATAAATATAGGACGTAAGTTTAAAAACTATAAGTTTAGGGAATAAATAAGAACATTAGCAATCCTAGGTAAATATAGTGTTTAGCCTAAAGATTAAACAGTTAATACTAGGATTAAAAAGTAAGACAACTATAAAGATCCAGCTGCAAGACACAGAAAATAAGAAACTATAGATAAGTTTAAAATAAGAATCATTATATAGCAAAAGTAAAAGCTAGATAAGAGGTTAGCTATACTAGGTTATATAAGGGATAGAGCACCTATATAAAGAGTTACTAATAGGCCAAGTATAGGGACACCTAGGGCAAAATAGTTAGATAAACTAGAACAAGAAGAGGATCTAAATATCCTAACTAGGTTTAAAGAAAGACATACTAAAGGATATTACGATGTAGTAATAACAAGGTACTTTCTAATAGATAGACCATATACACTAAACCAGTTATATGGAAGGTGGTATAGGCAATGACATAATAACAAATAGGAAGATTTCTATATATAGCTAAACAAAAAAGTTGTCTAAGACTAACCTATTACAGAAAAACGCATAAGTCATATTAAAGAAGCATTAATTATAATATTAAGAAACCTAGAAAAAGGATCTAAGGACTAGAGAAGTAAGTAACAAATCTTAATACCCACAGTAGAGATACTAGTAGTTAGGTTAACCAGGTATAGATTTAAACTTAAAAATAAAGATAAACTAAAAGTTAACCTAAAATATACAGCGCATTATACACTATTATAAATAGCTTATATGGATAATACGTGTAATATATATAGGGTACTAAAAGACAAGAACTAGAAGTACCTAGTAAGGATATATTAGGTACTAGAGGAAAAGCGGTTTAAAAACATTAAGTATATATATAGATAGCACCTAGTAGAAGTATAAGGTTAAGGGGACTTAATACTTTAACTAGAAAGATTCCTTATAGAAAAATACCTAGACGGATAATAGTAGTAGGAGTACCTAGAAAACACTTATCTATAGCATATAGAGGAAAAGAAATAAACTAAGTATTAGCTTAAGTTAGACTAAGTATAAGCAGGATCTAGCAGCTAATAGTTAGGAAAAGGGGAGGCGCATAAAACTAAAGGGAACTAGTATTAGAGCCTTAAACCCTTAAAGGAATTTAAGGTTAATACCTAAATTTATAAGCTAAATAGCAAGATTAATAGTTTAAAGCGTTAGTAGATAATAGAGTAACTAAAAACCACATATTACTAAAAGTAGTAGAAAGGATAGGGTTACCATATAGACAAAAAGAATACCTATATCCACTTATAACAATTTTAGGAGATTAGATGGCCTATAGAGAAGGTATTATTAATCTCAAAACAGAACCTATTTAGTTAACTATTAAAGGAAGACTAGTTAGAATGTCTTTTAATATCCTACTATTAGGATAGGACAAGGCAATACTAGGAATACCTTAGTTATAGGAGTACAATCTAAAGATTAATTAGGTTATAGGTTAGGTTAATATTAAGAATACTTAATAGTATAAAGTGCAACAGTAAACCAAGTTGGTATAGTACTAAGTTAGAGTAATACATAAAGAGACTAAGCAAAGCTTAAGTTATATACCAAAGAAATACCACAAGTATAGTAAAAAGTTATAGTCACCAGAAAGTAAAAAGCTATTAAAGCATACAGCATAGAACTATAAAATAGAATTAGAAGAGGGAATAAGTCTAAGGGGCCGTTCGATTGCAACTTTATATCCAATATAGAGGCCCTATATTTAACCGATATGGAGCTCAAATCTAAATATAAGGCTGTCGTTCGGTAAATCTAACGACTTTTGAATATGGAGCTCCTCTATATCGGTAAGCGCGTCAAATTTGCAAGCTAAACTATATATGGTAGTTAAAATGAGGTTCTTGGCACCATTTTAATATGCTGCCCTTAAGCCTCCATTCCATATTCTATATTAATCTGAGCTCTTATATACACGCTAAAGTAGCGGCTTTTTGTGATATAGCGACTCTACATACCCCAACCGCGATACTACTGTCGCATTTGCAAGCCTTATATAATAATAATAATATCTTAACCTTCGTAATCGCAATAAGCTTATTTTCAGGGCGTCGCGGGCGTCGCGGGCGTTACTGTAACTCTACTACAGCTCACACGGGAGGTGGGCAAAGATATAGGAAACGTCAATCACAGAGAGGGTGTTGGCCGAGGAGGAGGCTCCATTGCTACACTAAAGTAGAGAGTCGCGATAGAGGCCTAGTGGCAGAGAGGTGCTCATTTAAATCGCTCACCAACGTCAATTACGGATTGTGCGAAGCCAAATCTTAAGCCTCATATGGAGGCTACCAAACGATCGACTCAATTACAGATTTAAATGGGCCGCGGTAGTAGCCGCCACTAATTACAAAACGGACGACACTAAAAGGCGCACAGATTAAACAAATATAATATAGAGCTGATTTGCAACTGAACATACCCTAAAGTTCTTTCCAATCTATAAGCTTACTAAAACGGAGTTAGTAGCGCTTAAGGAGTTTATCTAGGAGAACTTACGCAAGGGATATATTAGACCATTATAGTTATCAGCAGGATATCCAGTACTATTTATCCCAAAGAAAAACGGAAAACTTAGGATATATATAGACTATAGACAGTTAAACAGCATTACTAGGAAGGATAGGTATCCTTTACCCTTAATTAACAAAATCTAAGATAGAATAGGCAACGCAAAGATCTTTATAAAGATAGATCTAAGATAGGCATACCATTAAATTAGGATCAAGGAAGGCAACAAATAAAAGGCAGCCTTTAGGTTAAAGGAAGGACTATATAAACCATTAATTATACAATTCGGGCTTATAAACGCATTAGCAATATTTTAAAAGCGAATTAATAGTATATTAGGAGAATACCTAGATGAGTTTATTATAGCATACCTTAATAACATTATTATCTACTTAGAAAATAAGGAAGAATATAAAGAACATATTAAATAGGTCTTAAAGAGACTATAGGAAAAATAGATACTAGTAGCAATTAAGAAATATAAGTTCTTTATAGTAAAGACCAATTTTGTAGGATTTATTATTAAACTAGGGAAAATTAGTATGGACCTAAAGAAAGTCAAAGCTATAGTAAGTTAGCAAGAACTAGAAAACATTACGCAATTAAGGTCATTTCTAGGGTTTTATAACTACTATAGGAGGTTTATAGCATAATGGTTAAAAAGCATTAAGCCATTTATAAGGCTAACAAAGAAAGAGGAACTATAGGTTTAAAGTAGTAAATAAAAGGAGCTATTCTAGGAACTTAAAGAGTTGTTTACCTAAGAACCAGTCCTCAAGATCTATTAACTAAAGTTAGAAACAGTTATTAAGATAGACGTATTAAACTTTATACTAGGAGTATATTTACTATAGAAGCATTAGGACGCATAGCATCCAGTAGCATACTATAGTTGGAAAATAACACTACTAGAGTTAAACTATAACATCTACAACAAGGAGTTATTAGGTATAGTTACAGCACTTAAAAAATAGAGAGCATTCTTATAAGGCATAAAGAAACCATTTATGGTTAAGACGGACTATAAGAACCTTATAGGATTTCTAATAATAAAGGAACTCAACCAAAGACAGGTTAGATAGGCGGAAATGCTTATAGAATACCATTTCAAAATTCAGCATACTAAGGGTACAGACAATATACAAGCAGACACTCTAAGTAAAAAGGCTAAACTATAAAGTAATAAAAAGCTATCAGGAGCTTTATTATAAAGGGATTAAGATAAATTAATTAGGTATAACTATCTAAAGATTATAGCAACTAAAGAAAGCTAGATCTATAAATTACTAAAGAGTAATTAGATATAGAAGATCTAAAAAGCATAGATAAAAAATCTAGACTTAAAGCAATACAAAAACAAAGAAGCAACGTATATGCCTAAGTCTATTATAGAAGAATTTGTTAAGGAATTCTATAAGGGAATAATATAAGGATATAATAGAGCTATAGGCTTAGTATTAAGGCTTTAAGAGGAGTACATTATTTAAGGAATCTAGGGGCTAGCAAAATAAGTTATAAAGGAATATCCAGATTACTAAAGGAATAAACCAACAAGGTATAAGCCGTATAGAGGGCTATAACCTATTAAAATACTAGGAAGACCATAGGAAGTTATATTATAGGACTTCATTATTAAGTTACTAAAGTTAAGAGATCCTATTATAGGACAAGATTATAACGCAATCTTAGTAATAATAGATAAGCTAACAAAGTAGGAATACTTTATAGCATATACTAAAGAGATATTAGTAGAAGATATTGCTAGAATCTATATAAAGGAAGTATTTGTAAGATATAGAGCACCAAATAAGATTATATTAGATAGAGATCCAAGATTTATAGCAGCATTTTAGAAAGTGTTTCTAGCAGAATAAGGAGTTTACGCAGTAATATCTACAGTATATTATCTGCAGACGGACAAATAAACGGAAAGACTAAACTAGACACTAGAATAGTATTTAAGGCATTATATTAATTACATACAGAATAATTAGGTATCGTTATTACTAGTTATATAGTTTGCATACAACGCAACACCATAAGAAGGAATGGGGATATTACTATTTAAGGCAAATTACGGATATAACCTAAAAACGTCGTTATTGCCACATTAAGCAAAAAAGACAAGTAGCACAGCTAAATAAAGAATAGAGACGTTAATAAATCTTTATAAAGACCTTAAGAAAACAGCTAAACTAGTATAAGAATAAATAAAAAGGTACTATAACACTAAAAGATCTAAGGGACCAGATCTTAAGGAGGGAGATAAAGTATAGCTACTACATAAAAATTTTAAGAGTTAATAACTAAGCAAGAAGTTAAACCATATTAGACTAGGACCTTTCAAAATTAAGCAAAGGATTATATTAGTTATATATAAGTTAAACCTACTAGCCAAAATAAAGATCTACCCTATATAATATATCGCAATGCTAGAGCCAGTATACAGGAATATTAAGCCACTAGTCTATAAGGCAGATATATACAGAGGACAAGAGGAAGACAAATAGCAAGTTTTAAAGATCATTAGTTATAAGGATATAGATAATAAAACGTAGTATAAAGTAAAGTAGATAGGCTATAGTAAGACTACCTAGGAACTACTAAGCAACCTAGAGAACGCTATAGGAAAGGTAAAGAAGTATTAGAAGAAAGTAGGTTAGGAAGTGTTAAAAAAGGATTACTAAAGAACAAGTCACCTAAGGGGGACCTAAGAGGAGCAATTACTGTTACGGACGCTTTAAGTACGATGTTATAACTACTTGGGGAAGAGTCGTAGGAAGCTAGTTAGTTAATATAGGCACGGTCTAGGATAGATCCGGTAGAACTATATAACGAGAAATAGTAAGCGAGTTATATAATGTTATACGCAGTATATAAAGTATACGTAGTGTACGCTATGTATAATATATATAACACGTACCTTACGTACAAGAGAGGATTTCTTAGGAGTACGGTTGTGTATTTAAAGGACCTTAGTCCCTACCATAGATAGTTCTCTCCTTATAGTGAATCTTAGAATACAATTAGAGTTAATCTGTTAGGTAACCACTCTACTAGTTATTATTATATTATTGTTTTGTTCTTACCTATATACCTAGCCTAATAATAGAACCTACTGTAGTTCCTACTACAAGGTTCCGTTATATATTCACTACTAAGGTTATAGTATTGAATAAGATTAAACAATATGCTACCTAGAGCACTAGTTACAACAGTGTCGACGGCAGCTACAACCTTAGGGCTAGGTGATACTAGTATAGATAATAGGGATTCTTAAGTGGTTATATAAGGTTAGTTATAGGAAATAGTTAATTACTTATAAGATAATAATAGGATACTTAAAGAACGCATTAATAGAATTAAAGCAGTGAAAGTTAAGCTACCTTTAATCAAACAATTCTTAGGAGAGAAGTCGAAGCTTAAAGGATTTCTTATGCAGATATACTTTAAGGTAGTATAGAAAGGAGCGAAGTTAGCAATATTATTAGATTAAGTAGCCTATGCAGGATTGTTCCTAATAGGGAGGGCACTTAAGTGGTTTAAGCTATATCTTATGGAAATATAGGCTAATAGTATAACAACTACTAACTAAGACGTATGGTATATATTTACTAGTTAGAACGGGTTTGCGGAATAACTAATATAGATATTTAGAGACCCGGAGGCCATAACTACAGTAGAATAAAAGCTTTAGAACTTAGTATAACGCACTTTAGCAATTAAGTATACAACCCAGTTTTAAACACTAGCTATATAGGTTAAGTAGAATAATAGGGCGCTTATAGCATAGTATAAATAAGGACTTAAGGCTAAAGTCTAGGACGTAATTATCCTAATAGAAGATGTAGACACTCTAAGAGAGTTAATAGATTAGTTAATAAAGATTAATAATAGGATCTATTAAAGGGAATAAGCTAAGAGAGGGCAAGACAGAGTTCTATAGTTATATAAGGCGTAGAGTACGCAATGACAGATATAGAGTTAAAAACTATAGAATGGCGCAGAGCTAATGGACCTAAGTGGTACTAAAGAAACCTAAAGGTGGAAAAAGAAACTATAGAAACCTAGAGGTTAAGGATTAAGTAATTAAAGGACCTAGGAGTAGAGGCCAAACTAAGGATCTTAGTAGTAGAAGACGTTTAGGCGGACTTTATAGTAAGAAAAATAGTTTAAAGATAGGGCTTGTATAAATTGCGGAAAATAAGATTATTTCGCTAGAGACTATAGAGGTGGTTAAAGTAACTATATGGTAAAGGGAACTAGACCAGTAGATGGCACGTATATATAGAGGGATAATGGCGTACTATAAGAAATAAAAGAGTGTTTAATTAACAGTTTTATATATTATTATAACAACGCATACCAAATTTATAAGGATGCTAAGTATAGTGTAAGCTATTAGCTATAGGAGCCATTATTATCTAAGTTTAAAGAAACCAACAAACCAGCTTATAGATTGGACATTAAAGACAATGAATTTAATATAGGCGAAGCATTTACTAATAATAAGGTAATAAGGGCAGCTTACTAGAAGCATATAAACCTTAAAGAGGTTAAAATAGAAGTAGAGACTAAGACCATTACAGAATAAGGTTTAGTAATGGGTATTATAATACTATTAGATATAATTTCCATTGCTTTATAAGATAATAGGAGTAATGTTTAGAAGAAACTAAGTAAGTAGATAACTGCTAGTGCTAGCTTATCACTTAATAAAGGTAAAAGGCTATAGGCTTAAGATTCTTAAGCCAAGATAAAAGAAGCTTAAAATTCTTAAAATAAGATAAGATACACCTAAGGACCTATAACGGACAAAAACTAATAGGAAAGGGTAGTAACTTAGTTTAGTAATAAATAAATAAGTATAGGACGCAAGTTTAAGAACTACAAGTTTGGAGAATAAATAAGAATATTAGCAATCCTAAGTAAACATAGTGTTTAGCCTAAAGATTAAATAGTTAATACTAGGATTAAAAAGCAAGATAACTATAAAGATCTAGCTGCAAGACGCAGAAAATAAAAAACTATAGATAAGTTCAAAACAAGAATCATTATATAGCAAAAGTAAAAGCTAGATAAGAGGTTAGCTATACTAGGTTATATAAGGGACAGAGCACCTATATAAAGAGTTACTAATAGGCCAAGTATAGGGACACCTAGGGTAAAATGGTTAGATAAACTAGAATAAGAAGAGGATCTAGATATCCTAACTAGGTTTAAAAAAAGATATACTAAAGGATATTATAATGTAGTGATAACAAGGTACTTTCTAATAGATAAACTATACACACTAAACCAGTTGTATGGAAAGTGGTATAGGCAACGACATAATGACAAATAGGAAGATTTTTATATATGGCTAGATAAAAAAGTTGTCTAAGATTAACCTATTATAGAAAAACGCATAAGTTATATTAAAGGAGTATTAATTATAACGTTAAGAAACCTAGAAGAGGGATCTAGGGACTAGAGAAATAAGTAACAAATCTTAGTACCTATAGTAGAGATACTAGTAGTTAGGTTAACTAGGTATAGGTTTAAACTTAAGGACAAAGATAAACTAAGAGTTAACCTAAAACATGTAGCGTATTATACACTATTATAGATAGCTTATATAGATAATATATATAATATATATAAAGCACCTAAAGATAAGAACTGGAAGTACCTAGTAAGAATATATTAGGTACTAGAGGAAAAGCGGTTTAGAAACGCTAAGTATATATATAGTTAGCACCTAGTAGAAGTATAAGGTTAAGGAGACTTAACACTTTAACTAGGAAGGTTCCTTACGGAAAAATGCCTAAATAGATAATAGTAGTGAGAGTGCCTAGAGAACACTTATCTATAGTATATAGAGGAAAAGAAACGAACTAAGTATTAGCCTAAGTTAGATTAAATATAGGTAGGATCTAGCAGCTAATAGTTAGGAAAAGGGGAGGCGCATAAAACTAAAGGGAATTAGTGTTAGAGCTTTAGACCCTTAAAGGAATTTAAGGATAATACCTAAATTTATAAGTTAAATGGCAAGATTAGCAGTTTAAAGCGTTAGTAGATAGTAAAGTAACTAGGAACTATATATCACCAAAGGCAGTAGAAAGGATGGGGTTACTATATAGATAGAAGAAACACCTATATCCACTTATAACAATTTTAGGAGATTAGATAGCCTATAGAGGAGGTATTATTAATCTTAAAATAGGACCTATTCAGTTAACTATTAAAGAGAGACTAGTTAGAATGTCTTTTAATATCTTACTATTAGGACAGGACAAGGCAATACTAGGAATACCTTAGTTATAGGAGTATAATCTAAAGATCAATTGGGTTATAGGTTAGGTTAATATTAAGGATATATAACAGCGTAAAGTGTGATAGTAAACCAAGTTAGTATAATACCAAGTTAGAGCGACATATAAAGAGACTAAGTGAGGCTTAAGTTATATACCAAAGAGATACTACAAGTATGGTAAAAAGTTATGGTCACCAGAAAGTAAAAAGCTGTTAGAGTATATAGCATGGGACTATAAGATAGAATTAAAAGAGGGAATAAGTCTAAAGTTTTTTCTAATCTATAAGCTTACTAAAACAGAGTTAGTAGTGCTTAAGGAGTTTATTTAGGAGAACTTATGCAAGGGATATATTAGACTATTATAGTTATTAGCAGGATATCCAGTACTATTCATCCTAAAGAAAAACAGAAAACTTAGGATGTGTATAGACTATAGACAGTTAAATAGCATTACTAGGAAGGATAGGTATCCTTTACCCTTAATTAGCGAAATCTAAGACAGGATTGGCAACGTAAAGATCTTTATAAAGATAGATCTAAGATAGGCGTACCATTAAATTAGGATTAAGGAAGGCAATAAGTGGAAGGCAGCCTTTAGGTTAAAGAAAGGACTATATAAGCCATTAGTTATGCAATTTGGGCTTATAAACGCACTAGTAATATTCTAGAAGCGAATTAATAGTGTGTTAAGAGAATACCTAGATAAATTTATTATAGTATACCTTAACGATATTATTATCTACTTAGAGAGTAAGGAAGAGCATAAAGAACATATTAAATAGGTCTTAAAGAGACTATAAGAAGAATAGATACTAGTAGCAGTTAAGAAATACAAGTTCTTTACTAGAAAGACCAATTTCGTTAGATTTATTATTAAACTAGGCTAACTTAGCATAGATCTAAAAAAGATTAAGGCTATAGTAAATTAGCAAGAACTAGAGAACGTTATATAGTTAAGATCGTTTCTAGGGTTTTGCAATTACTGCAGAAGGTTTATAGCGTAATAGTTATAAAATATTAAGCTATTTACGCGGTTAATAAAGAAAGAAGAACTATAGGTATAGGGAAAGGAATAATAAGAACTATTTAAAAGAATCAAAAAGTTATTTACCTAGGAGCCAGTTTTTAAGATCTATTAACTAGGTCTAGAGATGGTTATAGAAATAGATGCATTAGACTTTATACTAGGGGCATACTTTATATAGAAATATTAAGATAGATAGTACCTAGTGGTATACTATAGTTGAAAGATAACACCACTAGAGTTAAACTATGACATCTATAATAAGGAGTTGTTAGGTATAGTTATAGCACTTAAGGAATAGAGAGCATTCTTATAAGGTATAGAGAAACTATTTATGGTTAAGACGGACTATAAGAACCTTATAGGATTCCTAATAATAAAGGAACTTAACTAAAGATAGGTTAGATGGGCGGAAATGCTTATAGAATACTATTTTGAAATTTAGTATACTAAGGGTATAGATAACGCACGAGCAGACGCTCTAAGCAGAAAGGCTAAACTATAAAGTAATAAAAAGCTATTAGGAGCTTTATTGCGAAAGGATTAAGATAGATTAATTAGGTATAATTATCTAAAGATTATAGCAACTAAGGAAAGTCAGATCTATAAGTTACTAGAGAGTAATTAGATATAGAAGATCTAAGAAGTATAGGTAAAGAATCTAGACTTAGAGCAATATAAAAATAGAGAAGTAATATATATACCTAAGTTTATTGCAGAAGAATTTATTAAGGAATTCTATAAGGGAATAATATAAGGACATAATAGAGCTATAGACTTAGTGTCAAGACTTTAAGAGGAGTATATTATTTAAGGAATTTAGGGACTAGCATAATAAGTTATAAAGAAATATCCAGATTGCTAAAGAAACAAACTAATAAAGTATAAGCTGTATGGAGGGCTATAACCTGTTAAGACACCAGAAAGACTATAGGAGGTTATATTATAGGACTTTATTATTAAGTTATTAAAGTTAAGAGATCCTATTACAGGACAAGATTATAATGTAATCTTAGTAATAGTAGATAAGCTAATAAAGTGGGGGTACTTTATAGCATATACTAAAGAGATATTAGCAGAAGATGTCGCTAAAATCTATATAAAGGAAGTGTTTATAAGACACGGAGCACTAAATAAGATTATATTAGACAGAGATCTAAGATTTATAGTAGCATTTTAGGAAGTATTTCTGGTAGAATAGGGAGTTCGCGCAGTAATATCTACAGTATATTATCTGCAGACGGACGGATAAACGGAAAGACTAAACTAGACACTAGAGCAGTATCTAAGGCACTATATTAATTACGCACAGAATAATTAGGTATTGTTATTACCAGTTATATAGTTTGTATACAATGCAACACTATAAGAAGGAATGGGGACATTACCATTTAAGGCAAATTACGGATATAAGCTAAGAACATCGTTATCACTATATTAAGCAAAAAAGACGAGTAGCACAGCTAAGTAAAGAATAGAGATGTTAATAAATCTTTATATAGACCTTAAAGAAACAGCTAAACTAGTACAAGAATGAATAAAAAGGTACTATAATGCTAAGAGATCTAAGGGACCAGATCTTAAGGAGGGGGATAAAGTATAGCTACTATATAAAAA
>Ga0307507_10003006_pt1 | contig 33794 bp, 32 predicted proteins | sample 7_EM_MG_FD_207223 | JGI IMG/M metagenome (GOLD analysis project Ga0307507, IMG submission 207223) | Populus trichocarpa ectomycorrhiza microbial communities from riparian zone in the Pacific Northwest, United States - 7_EM | ecosystem: Host-associated > Plants > Roots > Unclassified | place...
TAATACACCCGACACGCTGGATCACCGGTTGATAAGAGTGGTGTGTGGACGCGAGCGGATAAATCACCTCTCACATTTTCACTTGGCGCCAAGATTTCCGTAGACTTTTGGATTTGGTAAGTACTTACCCGTACCCCTCCAACCGCCAAGCCTCGCTTAACGGTCGGCACCGTCTCTTGTTGCTAGACGGCCGTCGATTGGTAAACGGGCCCTAATGCTCGTAGCGATTTCCTGGGACACTGTATTGCCGAAGGCAACCTTGGTGTTCAGGCCAAGATCAGCAGCCTACTGATTGGCACTACCTCTGCACTACGGTATCTTAACATCCCACAGGTCTTGGGCTAGTTAGTGTCGGGTGTTAAACCAGCTCCATTTCTGTCTCAGTGGCCGTTTCTGGGGCTCCACAACACAACCGATATCGCTAAGCAGCCTTTGCTGCGCTAGCAAGCACTTTACAAATAGCTCTCTGCCTATTATGTATCAAGAACTCAAATGCGTGTGAGCAATCCATTCACTTGCCTATTCCTCTCAGCCCATTCGCTATGGCACTCCAACTCAAGTCCCAGGGACCATCGCGAAGCTTTCTCACTTTGTTGCCTCAAACCAGGCTATTACTGTCGGTCAATCCATTAAAATTTAGTAAGCAGTGCGGCCTCTAGCCCTCCCTAGAAATTCATTGAAAACGGAAATTCCAAAACACAGCACGGAAGGTGATCAAAGTGATGACTGGATTAGTTATGATCCCGGCACCACCGGTATGATACCGTGCCGTGTATTAGGAGTTCAACGCATGAGCCTTAAACAGGGTCGGCTAGTTAGTACAAAATGTCTATTATTAAGCGTTTACAGGAAAGTTACTCGTGGTCGCCTGACGTTTACACAACGGGTGATCGGTATCGGTAGTTGGATGGTGGGTTGTCGTGTTTAACTTGGGCTTCGATCGCTTCGGGTCCCCCTCGGTAGCTTTATCCTGGAATATTGGTGGAGTCGGTTCGTAGTCCTGAAGTGTTTAAAGACCGAGCTTCCGCTCCTTTAGCAAAGAATGAATTAAGGAACCCGTGGTTCATCAAGAGGTTATCATACTTGTACTTCTGGCAAGTGATTAATTACTAGTAAGTCTTGAGAAGTAACTTAGCCTTTATTCTTACCCCTGATATCTAAAATTCGTTATCGCGGTGCGATTGCCATACGGTAGGTGCGCAAGATACACCGCAATATTCCCGCTTTGTTGGAGCGCTCCTCTTCAAACGACACTTACGTGCTCTAGTTACTCGATTATTCTATGATTGGCAGCAGAGGGAAAAAAAAAAAACGCCCGCATGCTGGGCAGGCGAGAGAAAGCTCTCTGAACTTCAGCCCCACTCTAAAACCTACCAATCAAGGACGATGTGGCACCTTGCCTTTATCAAAGCCCAACAGGGGGTGTCATACGGTGTGCGCAAGCAGTCTTCTGGATTCCAATCCCGAAACGGTAGAAGGCGCCGATCCTAGCCCATAATGAAGGTTCTAAATAACCTTAACTAGAGCACCCCTCCCCCTCCCCTCCTTCCTCAGCCTCAGAACGGCTTTCTTTCTTTTCACAGGACAAGGTACTCACTTGTTTAGTTGCCAGTGGACAAATGTCGAATTTCAGAAAGAAGCTACCGAAATGGGCTCCTGTATCAGTAGGTAATAATAGCCAGGGCGGTGGAGAAGGGAACAAATCCTCTTCAATAGAATTATTAACTCTAGATTCTGAGTTCACTAGGGAGCGGCCGAACTCTGTCTCGCCAGCATGGAAGCCAGTTTGGTATACCGGTTGGCACACTGGCGTCTTAGCCTGTGCCATTTCCGTCGTCATTGTTCTCTTTATAAACGTCAGTTTAACAATCTATGCCGCTACTGATCCGGGGTACGGGATGGAAAGAGGTATTGGGACATTGTATTCGGGTAGCTGTGACAAGAGCAGGACGATAGGGCTGTGGCTGCACTTGGTGATAAATGCGCTTTCTACATTGCTCTTGTCCGGAAGTAACTATACGCAGCAATGTCTCGCAGCGCCAACTCGCAGCGAGATTGATGCTGCGCACGCGAGGAGACGGTGGATGGATATTGGAGTTCCGAGTATTAGGAACCTGTTCAGGATTAAGCTCGAGAGGAGGCTGTTGTGGATTGCTATTGGGATTACGAGTATTCCGCTGCATTTGCTGTATGTTTATATTGCCGTTCCCGCTCGAGTTATAGTTAATTGGAAGATTGCAGATACAACTCTGCAGTATATACTTCGCTAGCGGCGAATGATTTCCTCGTAACCATTGTGACCAACAACCACTTCGAGCCTAGAGCCTACTCGAATATGACAGAGGCGTTAGCCGGATACTTCTCAATACCACCCCAGGCCAGAGAAGAGATGCGATACGGGTACCCTGATACCGAGCTGTTTAGCGATGTGCTCAAGGGATACAATGCAAGACCTGACAGCTACGAAGACCTGACACCTTCTGAGTGCACAAAACTCTACAACACCGACTACGTGTCCAACCGTAGAAACCTATTCCTGGTTACTAAATATAGTTCTAGCACAATACACAACAACACCCTCCTGGACATAATCAATGTTAGGAGTGAAGGTTTCTCCCCAAGTAGCTGGATGTGTGCTTACCACCTAGCCGGTGTCCACCGACTGTACCTACAGGCCTCATTCGCATGCAACCCTAGCGTGCTAACATCAAACGTGGCGAGAGGGCTTCCATGGCGGGTAGAGCTCACGACAGGGCGGGAGGTTGAAATAAGCGAATGCAAGAGTGAGAGGACTGCAGAGAAGTGCAAGGTGCAGTTCTCGTTAGAGATCATGATTGTTGTTATCTGCTGCAATCTTGTGAAGGCCATCTGTATGGTTACGGCGGTGGTTAGATCTCGGGAGCCCACTCTGGTTACCTTGGGTGATGCGGTAGACTCCTTTTTGAGGATCCCGGACCCAACTACAATGGGGATATGCTTTGCGGATCGGCCGTTCATTGAGAGGGAGTGGAGGCGTGGGTGGAGGACAGGACCGAGGCAGTGGAAGCAAAAAGGGGTGCAGAGGTGGTGGACTAGCGTTAGTAAGAAGAGGTGGATAACTTGTAATTTCTTCTGCTCTATAACTATCATTGTGGCGGGGGTGTTGTTTGGAATTGGTATGAAAAATGATGGAAACTACTGGAGCACCGACATTAAATCAATGTAAGCCCACTTCCCTCTTCTGATACCCCTTTGAGTATAGTATTAACGAGGTGACAAAAAAGGTGGGCAAGGGGTTTCGGCAAAGTAAACAGTGTCTCCCTAGTAGACTCTATACCCTTCTACAATACCACCCAGGCAATCCTCCTAGCTAACCTTCCACAAACCATCCTCTCATTCCTCTACCTAACTTACAACTCCCTCTTCACCTGCATGCTCTCGGGCCACGAATGGTCCCTCTTCAGTCACCACCAGCGCACCCTCCGCGTCACATCTCCGCGCCCAGGCCAACGCTCCACATACTGGCTACAAATACCCTACAGCTATGCCATTCCTCTAATGACCCTCAGCGGTCTCCTTCACTGGCTAACCTCGCAATCAATATTCCTGGCGAGGATCGAGATATTGGACCCGCTCGGGAAGACAACTCCAGCATCAAGAAGTACCATGGGATACTCTTGCATTGCCGTAATTTTCGTGCTCATGCTGAGTATTCTTGCACTGCTAACTGCCGCCGGGATGGGGTATAGACCCTTTGCCGCGGAGACCACAACTGTCAGCAGTTGCTCTGCGGCGATCTCGGCCGCATGTCATGTTTGGGGAGAAGACTTGGAGGAGATTGTAGGGAAGAAGGTGCGCTGGGGGGATGTGGCAATTCTGGCAAGCCTAGGGGCAAGGCATTTGACGTTTTCGAGTGAGGAGGGGGTTAGAAAGCCAGTATTCGGAGAGGTTTATGCTGGGATGGGGAAGGAGAGGAAGTGATCCTTTGTGATTATGATTTCGCGAAGCTTCTTTCCCCACAATAAGATGAAAGAAATGGAGTTTGGAGCATTGAAACTATATAACGTTATATTTAGCTTGAGATATTTGATGCAGAGGGAGTACCGTATTGGGTAATATTGTTTTAGTAATTAAGGTAGACTCGGTATGTGTGATGGCAGATATATGATACGATTACACCAGGATAGCGATATAGCTATGCACGCAGCCACAAAATATCACTCGATTGGCGTTGATAAGGCCATAGTATCACGCTTAACCCACCACCCCCACTATCCATAGTAGATCAATTACTCGCTCCTAGAGATCACCGCTCAACCCCGCGAACCACCTTGTCTAAGCTAATTTCACTCTTTCTTAGACATTCTCATGATAGCGGTATAAGCTCTAGCGTAACCACCTATTCCCACATGCTGGCAGCGGGTGGGAGCTGAAACATTGTCGGGTCCAACCTAACCTAAGGCGAGAGATCAGCGGGAAGAACTTCCAGGGGGAATATAGCGCCCGTTTGTAAAGTCGAAAAGTAGGAAATGAAAACGCTATTACTAGGGAATTGAACCCTAGCACTCCAAGCGGTTTTTGTGGGACAGCAAAAAAAACAAAACAACTAAAGCTTTTCTCCTATGCCCTTCAATGGCAGACGACAGCAGTTCCCGGTCCCCTCGATGGGTCTGAGTTTTGGATTTCCGGGTGTCAAAGGATTGAGAACATAAAGTGGGCGATCATTAGCGAGTAGTAATGGTGTACTAGTATTCTTACACTCTAGCTGAAAGACTGTGAGTTGATAGCGAGCTGGAGAGATATTGAGTCGCTTGAATAGTATTGGGGAAGCAGGAATGTCGAGAATCATGAATTGTCTCCTTCTTCCCTAAGAATATTCTCTCAGCTTCGCGCACATAGCCGGTATGCTAGGAATGTCAATAGCCCACCTTAATAACGTAGCGTACTCTCTTTGCCGCCTAACGCCAAACTACTATCCAAAGATACCGTTATTAGTTTGCATTGATGAGATTATAAATGGCTACCCTGTTGTATAAGCAAAAACCCAGCATCATTATATTAATATTCACCGCTGCTGATAATAATTTACATTTCTACGCTCATTGATAATATTAATAGCAGGTTGCCCTCCACATTCTCTTTACTTATATACCACATTTTCTGGTGGAACTTGTTTTCACATTAGGAGGTCGAAAGAAAGTGTGGCGGAATAGGCGAGCTCCTTTAAGTAGAGAGTAGCATTTAAGCTAGGATTTCACAAATATTTACCCTGGGCGTTGATATCTGTCCTCCGTTTAAAGGAGATAACTAACCGAGAAGGCTTACACCTTATTCTGACCTCTTAGGGCAAAAACGAGTTTGACCAGAAAATGCGGTAGTCGGTACCCGTAACTGGTAAGAAGTATTCAAAAACCGGGGTCCTGAATCCCTACAGATGTTTAGATAGACGTGGATTTTTTTGTGTTAGAGTTGACGGAAGTGGATAGTGGATAAACAAAGAGGTGTGAGCGGATGTGAGGGAAAGGTACGATGAAAGAATACTCTATATATTCTCATGGCTTGTCTAGCTTAGGAGGTGAGAGCAAACGAAGTTTCTGATTTACCTACCCGCTAGTCTGGCCCTAGTCCAGTTCTTGTGTTCGCGTGTTTGACCGTTGCGCCTTTAGTCAGTCATCCTGAGATAGCCCTCTCCCAAAATTTTTGCTATATTTTGTGAATCCTTTCAAGTGCTTCTTACGTACTGCAAGTTCAATGATTTTTATTATCTCTGTTTGCCGACCCGACTTTAACTGCAGGTGAGAGGTGTGACCCAACAAAAGAGCAATGGTAAGTATTACCTGATATATATATTTGATTAGTTAATACTTGTATTGTGGTACAACAATGACAAACGGGTATACTATTTCAATCAAATTTCACAAAATCAACCTAAAGGCATCTCAGGCGTTGCATGTTCTATCGCGCTTTCAATATATATAAACGTTGATATAATGGAATTACAAGGGTTAGACTCCCAGGATACGCACTGCAGTACAGTACATCGGCTTCTCACTTCGATCACTTCCATGGCAACAGGCATCCCGACTCCCGATTCATTATTTTTGATCCGCTGCGGAAGTCTAAAAGGTATGAATATGAGGTATTTATATTATGGAGTCTAAAGGGTATGGGGTAGAATGTCGGGTTCGGTTGTCCAACTAATTTTCTCGAGCCTCGCGTCACACTTGCTTTACCACCGGTCAGCGAAGCGAAATCGGAGGGGAACTGGCTATTAACTCTGGTGGTGTCGCATTGTAGAAGGCAACCTCTTTGCACCGTCGCCTACTGATTGGCACTAGCCTTATGGTTGATTATGGTGGGGCGTCGCAAGAGCCGCATTTCACCAAGAGGCCTTGGCACCTCCTGCGCCCTCCAAAATGCCGGAAGCTCGAACACCCCGCCACTCTAATATCGTTCTATAGCGAAACACAAGTCCGGCAAACTATCGCGAGGCCTTCTACTTTGCAGCCTTGTGCCATGCTACAGCGTTTTCTAGTGAATCCATTACCCATTCCCAAGCAGTGAAAGTCCAGCCTCCCCCTGAAAATGCAACAAAATAGCAGAAGCCCGAAAATTGAGTCCAGAGGGTGACTGCGATGAAGATCTTGCATGTAGAACCAGTACAGCCGGTATAATACCGTACCGTGCCAGGATGGTCCAGTAACCGAGCCTTGAATGGGGTCCGTAGGACAGAATGTCCGTTGTTGAGTGTTGACGGGAAGTACCCGAGTACTCGCGCAGAGCCTCAATGCATGAAGCGACTCTCCAGGCTTGGCATAGGGCAGGGTAGTTTTGTGTTACCGTTGCGGCTCTCCACGGTACTCTAGTAGTGACTTGATGGGGCGGCGGGGTGGATAAGCTGTTGGCGAACTCTAATTAGGATGGATACCGTAAGTTGAGGGTCTGGACCAGCTCAAGGAGCGGTAGCAGTGTAGAACCACCGTAAAAAACTCCTGAAATCCGCCATCATATTATCAGCGATGATCAGCGATGATCAGCGTGTTAGCCCAAGACAGTTTTAGCCTGGCAGCTTACGAGGAATGGAATTGCGAATACCGGTTAGCGAGATCCAAGGTGTCCAGTGGGCTGATCTTTTACTGTGTTGGGAAATGGTGGATCTCAAGAGTTTTTAAGGTATTGAAGAAGTGCTCTTACTTGTATCCGGCATACGGTATCTGGGGGTGGGGCAAAGTTTTTTTTTTCGCTGGTTGTATGGTTGTATACCGGTAGTACTCGAGCAGCAGTGGTATTTTGGGATAATTGGAACATTCTTGGGGTTGGTTCCTCCCTAGCTGTGGGGTTCCGAAAAACCCAGTTTTTATTTCTTTAGCAGAGAGCGAGTTATTGCTTGCAAATCATTTAATATTGAGACACAGAACTTATACCCACCCGATTCATCTAGGATCCCTCACCACAGCGCAATTGATGCGAAGGCATGACGAAGTTTACTGCAATGCCCCCATTGATGGAGTGCTCCTCTCCAAAATGATTCTTTCACGGTCCAGCCACTTAATCGTTCTATTAGTATTGTTGGTACAAGTACTAGTAATCCGCTTATGACGAACAGGGATTAATTACCAGCAATTTGTACTCCTAACCCTGATGATTTACTTTTTGCCCACCAAGTACCAGCCTGGTGCAAAAAGTGATCGTAAAAACCACTGGTTACTATACAACCAACCACTTTTTTCCGATCGCTTACCCTCACACCCTGGTACCAGTAGAATTTCGTAAATAAGGAGCGCGCCTTATTTAACATTTAGGTTGGAAGGAAGGGTAGCTCGGGTTTAGGGTTGCTGATTGAACAGAAAAATCGTGACCTGGTTGCCAGGTGCGCCTAACTTTCAAATGCGCCTTAGTCTATTTACGGAATTCTAGGGTACCCCTGTCCGTCACTGGCCCAGTTTCGTCGCGGTTACGGTTAAGACTGCAGGGGGGCGATGCCCCCATGTAGGCCCGTAGAAACCTCCCAGCACTATGGTAGGGTCTTAATCCAAAACCTGCCAATGAAGGATAACCGTGCGCCTTCTTTCTGTCAAAACTCTAAGAAGGCTTACCGTCCGGTGAACACCAGCAGGTGACGGTATTCTACGGTAGTTTCGACGCTGGCGGAAGTTCTCATCCTGGTCAGCACAGCGAGTTTCAAGCAACCTTAACTAGAGCCCCCATCCCACACCCCCGATCTCCAGAACGGCTTCCCTTCCCCCACAAGACAATATATTCATTTATCTAGCTGCTGGCGGACACATGTCGAATTTTCAAGAGAAGTTACGGAGATGGACTACTACTATATCACCTGGTCACAATGGATACGATAGAGCGAAAGGAGAAAAAAGAGAAATCAAATACTCTTCAACAGAATTATTAACTCCGGATTCAGAATTCACTCAGGCACGGCCGGGCTCCTTCTCTTCGGTATGGAGGCTAGTTTGGTATACCGGTTGGCACACCGGTGTCTTAACCTGTGCCATTTCCGTTGTAATTGTTCTCTTTACAAACGTCGGTTTGACAATCTACGCCGTTACGAACCCAGAGTACAAGATGGAGAGGGGTGTTGGGACTTTGTATGAGGGCAGTTGCGATAAGAGTAGGACGCTCGGGTTGTGGCTTCACCTGGGGATAAATGCCCTTTCCACACTACTGTTGTCCGGAAGTAATTATACCCAGCAGTGTCTTGCAGCGCCGACTCGCCGCGAGATTGATGCTGCGCATGCGAGGAGACGGTGGATGGACATTGGAGTTCCTAGTGTTAGGAATTTATTCAAGATTAAGCTCGAGAGGACGTTGTTGTGGATTGCGATTGGGTTTACAAGTATTCCTTTACATTTGCTGTATATCTATGTTCCCATATAAACCCAGGTCCTAGCTAATGAGAAGATTACAGGTACAATTCCGCAGTTTATACTTCATTAGCGGCGAATGATTTCTTGGTAACCGCAGTGACCAAGGATTACTTTGAACCAGGAGCCTACTCGAACATCACCGAGGCGTTTCCCCGCTACTTATACCATGAGTTATACAACAGCAGTACAGGCGTGACGGTGTACGTGGATAATGGGGACTCCAGGGGTTCGTACGATAAGCAGCTATTTAGTAGTGTGCTCGAGGGATATGACACCACCACTCGGAGCTACGAAGACCTGACACCTTCTGAGTGCACAAAACTCTACAATACCGACTTCGTATCCAACCACAGAAACCTCTTTCTGATCACCAATCATGCTTCTAATACTACTCACAATAACACTCTCCTAGACATGATCCATGTTCAAGTTAGTGGCGATGTAGCTTCACCAAGTAGTTGGATGTGCAATTATAACGAAGTCAGTTTGCACCAAATTTATAAGCCGGGAAAATCCAGCTGCAATCCCAGGGAGTTAACCTCGAACGTGACAAGAGGGCTTCCATGGCGGATAGAGCTCACGACCTGGGGGGAGGTGGAGATAGGCGGATGTAAGAGTGAGAGAACAGCGGAGAAGTGCAAGGTGCAGTTTTCGCTAGGGATCATGGTCGTCGTTATCTGCTGTAATCTTGTTAAGGCTTGTTGTATGGTAATGGCAGTGGTTAGATCTCGGGAGCCCACTCTGGTTACCTTGGGTGATGCGGTCGACTCCTTTTTGGAGATACCGGACCCAACCACAATGGGGATATGCTTTGCGGATCGACGGTTCATTGAGAGGGAGTGGAGGCGTGGGTGGAGGACTGGACCTAGGCAGTGGAAGCAAAAGGGGGTACAGAGGTGGTGGACTAGTGTTAGTAAGACGAGGTGGATAACTTGTAATTTCTTCTGCCTAATAACTATCATTGTCGCAGGGGCCTTACTTCGATTGGGTATGGTCCATGACAATATCTACTGGGGTACCGACCTCAAATCAATGTAAGTCTACCTCCCCCCCCTGCACTAGTCCCTACGAGCACGATATTGACGAGGCGGCAATAAAGGTGGACAAGGGGGTTTGGCAACGTCAACAGTGTCTCCCGTATCTTTATACCTTTCCTAAACATAACCCAGGCAATCCTCCTAGCTAACCTTCCACAAACCATCCTCTCGTTTCTCTATCTAACTTACAACTCCCTCTTCACCTGCATGCTCGCAGGCCACGAATGGTCCCTCTTCGGCCACCATCACCACTCCCTCCGCGTCACATCTCCGCGCCCAGGCCAGCGCTCCACATACTGGCTCCAACTACCCTACACTTATGCCATCCCTCTAATGACCCTTAGCGGCCTCCTTTCCTGGCTGACCTCGCAATCCATGTTCCTCGCGAGGATCGAGGTATCGGATCCCCTCGGGAAGCCGACTGCGACAATGGTAAATGCCGTGGGGTACTCCTGCATCGCCATCATTTTCGTTCTCACGCTGGGCGTCCTTGCACTTGTGGCTGCCGCCGGGATGGGGTATAGGCCATTTGCTGCCGAGATCACGGCTGTCGGCAGTTGCTCTGCAGCGATCTCGGCTGCGTGCCATGCTTGGGGGGCTGACTCGGAGGAGATTGTACGGAAGAAGGTGCGCTGGGGCGATGTGGGGATTGTACCAAACTCAAGGGTGAGGCATCTAGCATTATCAAGTCAAGAGGAGGTTAGGAAGCCAATATTTGGAGAGGTTTATGCTGGGATCGGGGGGGAGGGTGAGTGATTTCGGTTTTGGGAAGTTTCTTTCTCGACCACAGTATAGAAAATCGAGTTTGGGGCATTGGAGCTATATATATTTAGCCTGGGATATTTTATGTATAGGAGGGGTTTCATTGAATATTTGGTAAACAAGGTGGGCTGGATGTGTATGGGTCTGTAGATTTAGGGCGCAATTACTCAGAAATAATGATCGACGGTTGTGCATGGAGTCACGAAATATCGCTCCTTACCTATAAATCTAGCCCGGGCACTTACCATGATCTATCGGATAATAATATCCAATGAGAATACCACTCATAGTGTCGCGCTCGGCCGACCACTTTCACTGCTAGTGGTGGATAAATTACTCGCTCCTATATATTGCCGCTCAACCCCGTCAACCAACTTCTCTTAGAACACCCTGCTGATATTCCACCGTTCTCCCGAGGTTCTCTCGACAGTTGTGTGAGCTCCTACATAACTGGGTATTCTCGTGCGCTGGAGGTCGGCGGAGGTTGAGTATTCCCGGGTTTAACTTAACCTAAAGTGGGGGGTTGTGGGAACGAACTTGCAGGAGGAAGGTATTATGAATTTTCAATAAAGCGGAAAGGCAAGAAATAAGAAGCTTATTTGGGAAGGTTCCGGAGTATGTGTGAATATTCAGGGCTAAGATTTTTTGTTTTGCACCTTTCCAATATTTTCTTAGTGAGTCTTAAGGTCTCCTCACAGAGTTAGCCCCAAATCGGGATTTGGAAATTGAAAATTGCAGTCATGTCCGGCAGAGGGCCGATTCCAAACCAGGATTTCAATTTGAAATTGCCGTTATGCCAAATCACAGCGAGCCCAACATCTTTTAACTTATTTGGAAACTCAGCAACCCTAGCTGTGAAGGGTAGATCACGTTAGCTCCGGGCATGCCACCCTTAACTTCCCGCAGCGGCAAAGCGGGACTAGCGTAAATTCTCTACCAAGAAATAAATTTCCATAGCCTGTAATTCCATTTCACACGAGCATCCCGTATAGGTATAGGTGGGTGCTTCACCGTCCTATAGAGTTGATGATGGTTACTAGCCCGGTAATGCTTCCTTGGATTGTGGAAAGGGCCTAAAATTTCTACTAATAGAGGTAGCAGATAAAGCCTGAAGATTCATTCCCCTACAAAATGTATATCTACAAATTAGGCCCCGAGATTCCTACCCGGGTGGTTCATTTCCACTTGTGTGACCAAATTTCGGAGTAGAGATGGGAACGGGGGGGAATCACGAAACATCACTCATCCCATCCCCCACTGTCCCTATTGAAAATATTCAATGCAGAGGTAATGATTTACGGTTAGGGTTTTACGCAGCGGAGTGGAATGGCGGAAGTGGAGACAAAATGTTTGTATTATGCGGAGAGAGAGATCATCATTGATTGTGTTGAACTGAATAAAGGAAAGATTTGAGTAAGAAGTGAAGTAAGAGAAGAAGAAGAAGACGAGCGAGAGCAAGAGAGAAAGAGAACAGTGAGGAAACAAAGAGAAACAGACAGGGGTGTGACAGCGTTTCCTTAGCTTGCGCGTCCTGTCACTAGTGCGTACGTATAGCAGTGTGGCCTTCCAGTGCGGGCACATCCCGCACTGGCACATCCCGCATCAAGTGCGGCCATAAACCTGCGAGTTCCAACAGTCCCCTCTTAGAAATACCCGCACATGTAGACAGCAGTACGTGTACGCACCGGTGGGATAAGCCAGCACTGGTAATTCCTCTCCTGTAAATTCTCCTTCCTCGTCTTTTTTTCCTTTTCTCTTCTTTAATACACCGGTCTTGCAACTCTATAACTGCTCTAATACAAACCACTCTTGTTTACTTGAGCCACTTCGCTCCAGTCCGTCAAAGTTTTCCGTCCGATCATTACCCCTATTCTCAATATTCTCGGCATCCCCCACTTTCCCACATCCTCCCCCCATCCGTTGACATGCCCTCCAGTCCTATTCTTGCCCGCGAAAAACACTGTCAAACCCTATAAGACCTACCGCCCTGGGTTTGCTGCCCCGGACAGACTGCTAGAGGCGGCCTAGTCTTGTCCGGGGCCTTTGGCAGTTCCCAGCTGGGCCCCGCATGGCCCCCGGACGTTCCGGACACTGGTTTCTGGTTCTCCTGATGCGGGGTGGGAAAATATTTGTACCGTACTTGGAGAGGGCTTAGATACTCTCGTCCGTAACGAGGGAGTCAAAAGTTTCCTTTTTCGGAAGAGGGGCGGAAAACACAACAGGTGTCTCATTCGGGGATGGGGAGTAGAAAATAGACCTTACCAGAGGAGGTAACCCGCGCACAAAATTTTACACGGTTTCAGCAGTCCAGGAGATACTAGTGAATGTGGAACTGTAATGATTAAGTACTGTACGGATATAGCTGTAGGATTTTGCAAGGTGTTTATTCAGACTTGATTACTGGCTTCCTTGAAGTTCCTTCAACAGTGGCACTATTATGTGGACAACCCTGCATAATTATGGTAGTATTCCTCGATACTTATGGTGATTTGCGACGGGCTTCATATTGCATCTACTTCTACACTTGAATGCTAATACTAATGCCTATAGCTATTTCGTGAAACACTGCATCGCAGAAAGCAACCCCTTTGCGTTCAAGCCAAGACCCACAGCCTCTTGATTGGCACTTGCTTTGTACACTCACCCCCGCAATCCCGGATCTCGATAATCCGGATACCTCGCTATTCCGTATGAATATATATGAATTCCAAATTTCCCTGCGACCTGCTGTCCCGGATACCCCGTTGTCCCATACGAAATTCGTGAAATCTGGCCATCCGGGATAGCGGGGGGTGAGTGTACTCTTTTAATATCTCACAGGTCCCCGGTTAGTGGTGTAAACCTTGGTGAAAACCTGCTCTTTTTGCAGTAAAATCGCTCGTTCCTACTCACTTTTTACGTCCCACTTTATCTTCTGTTGTCCGAAATTTCGCCAAGACCGCGCAAATCACAGATGAATGGTTGTAAGACACTCAGCCGCAGTGTTGAGGACACCTGAGATCCACGGCCAGTTATTGTCCCTGGCTAAAATTAGCCGCGCATCAACGGAGAGGAAAAACTTCGGCGATCAGGCAACAGCACTCCCCCCATCAACCCCACTATCATGGAAACCAAAAATAAATTAAAAATGTAAATACATGGCGGAATACATAGGAATTGGTATTTGGTATAGGGGGATTTGTCTAGATGGTCTGAGAGTGCGGGGTGAGGAGGATTGCGCTGCCATCGATCGTTGTTGCGCGGTTGATTTTGGCCAAGACAATACCGGTACAAGCACTATCAGCTGGGGGGGCGCTGCAGGCCCACTTTAGACTCTATGCACCCAGCAACCCTATGCAGCGCCTGGTCTTGGCGAAATTCCGGAGACCAGAAGACGCTACGGTACGGCCCTAACCAAGGATAATACGGGGGCTTGCTTTTATAAAAAGTCCAATAGGTAAGGCATACTATGATGCACAAGCAGTCTGCCGTATTCCAGTTCCGAGCACGCAGGAAGCGCCCATCCTAGTTCTAATGAGGGTCCCAAATAACCTTAACCAAGGCACCCTTCCCCAATCTTTCCTAAGCCTCGGAAAAGCTTTCTTTCCTTACAAAACAAGATACACACTTCTCTAGTTGCCAGTGGGCCAATGTCGAATTTCAGAGAGAATTTACCCAAAATGGCTCCTGTGTCACTAAAGTTAAGTGATAATAGCAACAACAGAGAAGAAGGAAGCAAATCCCCTCCAATAGAATTACAAATTCTAGACTCCGAATTCACAAGGGAGCGGCAAAACTCTGTCTTGCCAGCCCGGAAGGCAGTTTGGTACACTGGCTGGCACACTGGCGTCTTAGCCTGTGCCACTTCCGTTGTGGTTGTTCTGCTAATAAATGTCAGCTTAATAATCTATGCGGCTACGAATCCGGAGTATAAGATGGAGAGGGGTATTGGGACGTTGTATGAGGGTAGCTGTGACAAGAGCAGGACGATCGGGCTGTGGCTCCACCTGGGGATAAATGTCCTTTCCACATTGCTATTATCCGGAAGTAATTATACCCAGCAGTGTCTCGCAGCCCCGACACGCAGCGAGATTAATGCTACGCATGCGAGGAGACGGTGGATGGACATTGGAGTTCCGAGTGTTAGGAATTTATTCAGGATCAAGGGCGAGAGGAGGTGGTTGTGGATTGCGATTGGGCTTACGAGTATTCCGCTGCATTTGCTGTATGTTTATACCGCTGTTCCCACTCGAGTTCCCGCTAATTGGAAGATTGCAGATACAACTCTGCAGTGTATACTTCGTTAGCAGCGAATGATTTCTTCGTAACCATTGTGACCAACAACCACTTTGAGCCTCAAGCCTACTCGAATATGACAGAAGCGTTAGTCAGATACTCCTTGACATCTCCCCAGACCAAAGAGATGAGATACGGGTACCCTGATATCCAGCTGCTTAGAGGTGTGCTCGACGGATACGATACAAGCACTAACACTTACGAAGACCTGACACCTTCTGAGTGCACAAAACTCTACAATACCGATTTCTTGTCCAACCGCAGAAACCTATTCCTGATTACCAAACGTAGTTCTATCACTTTTCACAATAACACTTTCCTGGACATAATCAATGTTAGGAGTGAAGGTATCTCCCCAAGTAGTTGGATGTGTGCTTCCAGCTTAGCGGGTATCTCTGGGGTTTACCGACCGAGCTCATTCATGTGCGGCTCTAACGAACTAACGTCAAACGTGACAAGCGGGCTTCCGTGGCTGGTAAAGCTTGGTACAAGGGAAGACGTGGAGATAAGTGGGTGCAAGAGTGAGAGGACGACAGAGAAGTGCAAAGTCCAGTTCTCGCTCGGGATCGTGATTGTCGTTGTCTGCTGCAATCTTGTTAAGGCTATCTGTATGGTCGCGGCGGTGGTTAGATCCCGAGAGCCTACTCTGGTTACCTTGGGTGATGCTGTGGACTCCTTTTTGAGAACCCCGGACCCAACAACAAGGGGTACATGTTTTGCGGATCGACGGTTCGTAGAGAGAGAGTGGAGGCGGGGCTGGAAGACAGGACCAAGGCAGTGGAAGCAAAAGGGGGCGCAGAGGTGGTGGACTAGCGTTAGTAAGAAGAGGTGGATAACTTGTAATTTATTCTGCTCTATAACTATCATTGTGGCGGGGGTGTTGTTTGGAATTGGTATGAAAAATGATGGAAACTACTGGAGCACCGACATTAAATCAATGTAAGCCCACTTCCCTCTTCTAATACCCCTTTGAGCACAATGTTAACGAGGCGACAAAAAAGGTGGGCCAAAGGGTTAGGCAAAGTAAACAGTGTCTCTCTAATTAGAATACACTTCCGAAACATAACAGAATCAGTCCTCCTAGCTAACCTTCCACAAACAATCCTCTCGTTTCTCTACCTCACTTACAACTCCCTCTTCACCTGCATGCTCGCAGGCCACGAATGGTCTCTATTCAGTCACCACCACCGCACCCTCCGCGTCACATCTCCACGCCCAGGCCAGCGCTCCACATACTGGCTACAAATACCCTACAGTTATGCCATTCCTCTAATGACCCTTAGCGGTGTTCTCCACTGGCTGACCTCACAATCAATATTCCTTGCGAGAATCGAGATATCTGACCCTCTCGGAAAAGAGACTACAACAACGGTAAATGCCGTCGGGTACTCCTCTATTGCTATCCTCTTCGTCCTCATGTTGGGCATTCTTGCCCTGCTGACTGCCGCCGGGATGGGGTATAAACCATTTGCTGCCGAGACTACTACTGTTAGTAGTTGTTCCGCAGCGATTTCGGCCGCATGCCATGCTTGGGGGGAGGATTCGGAGAAGATAATAGGGAAGAAGGTGCGCTGGGGGGATGTGGGGCTTGTGCCAAACCTGGGGGTGAGGCATTTGACGTTTTCGAGTGAGGAGGGGGTTAGGAAGCCCGTATTTGGAGAGGTTTATGCTGGGGTGGGGAGAGGGGGGGTTGATCTTTCATGATTACGATTTCGGAAGGTTTCATTTCCTACGATAATATGAATAAGAACATGGAGTTTGGAATATCAGAACTATAAATATTTGGCTTGAGGTGTTTGATGCATATTGCATCTTGTTTCGGCCAACAAGGTGGACTGGGTGTGTGTGAATATTTGTAGATTTATGTGGCAATTACACAAGAATAAAGATCAGTAAATGTTATACATGTGGTCACGAAACATCACTCGCTAGCTGCTGACCAGGCCCTAGGCTCTATTAGGGATCTATCGAGTGAGGATGCTACCCACGCGGGCGTACTTAACTTACCACCTCGCTACCCATAGTGGATAAATTCCTGCCTCCTTGATATTACCATTTATCCCTGTCAACCATCTTTTTTAATAGCCTACTCCTGATATTCCTCTACTCCCGAGTAGTCCTCACGATAGTTGTGCGAGCTCCTACTCAACTCCCTATTCACGCGGGCTGGCAGTCGCTAGCAGCCAGCGGAAGTATTCATGGTTTAAGTTAACCTAGGGTGAAGACCGCGGGTATGAAATATTAGGGCAAGCGTCAGAATTCCAGGATCCTCACTCCTACACAGGAGCAACAAAACGAGTGACAAAAAAATGTGGAAAGATTGGCATCTAGTGAATGAAGAAAAGCATATATGTGTATAAGGGTTGTCACCTGAAAAAATGGTAAGCCCTCGCAACCTTATAGTATTAGCTAGCTTCATAGCCATCTGGCTCGATAAGCTTAGTGACAATAATAATAATAATAATGGTAGTAGCCTAAAAATAAGTGTAGATTGAAGGGTCTTTCATAGCGAGAGTCAGCGAAAACCGGAGAGATGTGAAAAAGAAAAGATAACGTAAGTAAATGCAGTAATCTACCACAATCCCGAATCCACAAAAAAATACGGATACATATAAAGCATCATAATAGACGACTAGTGCAAGTCCGGCCTATCCCTAACTTTCCCTGAATCCACTATCCAAGTGCAACTGGTACAGTTGCACTTGGTTATCCTGGATGGCCAAAATACAAAGAATCTCTCCACTAGAGCCGGTAGTCTGGGACAACGGGAAGGGTTTTGGTGTAAAGCAATTTGGAACTCTCGGAAGTGCACATGAGACAGCGAGGTATCCCCATTATCGAGATCAGGGAGGGAGGGGTGTGACTACAGGTATATATAAGTCTTCCAAACACCGAATAGTGAGGGTGAGGGTGCCAAAACACTAGGCCCGGCCGTAGTTTGTTACAACAGCTGGAATCAACTGGTAGGAGTATTATGAGATTGCGATAATGTGGAAAGGAAGGGAATGAGAATGCTACTCGTGAGTTAGACTTCGGACTGGGGGTAACTTGCCCGGGATAACGACAAAATATCTCATAAGAGTTCGTCCCCCACCGAACAATAGAAATCAACTTAGGGGCCGTTTACCTATCCGTCTGGTTAAGAGATTTTGGTGGGGAAACTAGAAGGTGACGTCTCAACCAACATCCGATTCCAATAGACGTGGCAAAACTGTTTACCTACTTTTCAACCGTCTGATATTTTAGCTGCTAGACGGTCAAAATAGGACGCAGCTCAAGGGGCTGTTTGTATCATACCTCCGTCTATCAACACCACCACAATCCCCCTCACGTTTCATGCTGGAAATCACAAGAATAGCTATCAATCTGCTTTATTTTCCTTGCACACTCAGTGATTACCATTTTCATAATCTGGTGCCAGTTCAAAGACACAATTCCCATCTTGGGTTTGTGAAGAGGCATTGTTGTTCCGTCCGATATCTCGGTTACTGAGCACTCTTGTCAGTGGAAAGCCTCATGGCTGCCAACCTTACGTTAGTTTATCAAAATTTTCACACTAAACTAGAGTAGACGGTGACTCAGGGCCCGTTTATCTAACCGTCTAGTTTGAAAAATTTGGGTGGTAAAACTAGACTGTCGTCTCAACCGGCATAAATTCCCAATAGGTAGTGCGAAAATGTTTGTCCTAAATTCTTGGGCATTTTAAGCATTAAATATTCCGGGGATAACGTGCTGGAGTGCTTGTCATCTCGACAGAGAGAAATACGCCACCGAACGGCAACGGGGGGGGCAGCGGGCAACTTTTTCTCTTCTTCTTGCTTGCTAAACTAACGGTAAAGACAGGAGTAGATATGAAAAACAACTTAACCCTATCCTCGTCCTTCCAACGATCGCCACTCATTTCGGCTTTCTTCTACCCAAGTTTCCCAATCGTTTTGTCTATCCCCGTAGCAACGAAAGAAAGGGACATTCTGGATAATCCCTTAACAAAAGAAATGCTTCACGAAGACTCCCGTTTTCCTCTGCTTTTCATCCAAATGCCAGACCCCTGTTCTACCTTCATCTCCGTAGCCTTCGTGCTTTCGTTTAACTGCCCATGCAAGTACCGGTACAGTATCCGTTTGTCAGCGGAAGCATCTTTCAAAACTTCCGAACTCTCACGAAAAGAAACTTTAGCCAAAGCATGCTGAATAGAATTAACTGATTTCCAACAATCTCCTCGGGGTTCATCCTCGAGCCATTCTATTATCTACCCAACTAGCTTTTTTTCTTACTCGAGCAATCGCTTCCAAGGCAATAAGCATCTTGATTCCCAGTTTTGTATTTCCGATGTGCTGTGGAGTCTAAAAGGTATGAGGTAGTTATATTGTCGAGCTAGAAGGATATGCATGCTGAGTTCGGTACCGGTAGTTTAACCGACCGTCTCGAGCTTCGCGTCACAATTGATTTTACCACCGATCAGCGAAGCGAAATGGGAGGGGAACTAGCTACTAGTATTAATGCCGTAGCGATTTCACGGATCATCATATCCTAGAATGAGGCCTCTTTTTGTTCGAGTCAAGATTCATAGCCGACTTATTGACGCCTGTCTTATCATACCTTTATAGGTTCCAGGCACGAAGTACAGTATCCAAACATTGGGGGCTAAGAGGAGGGGCGCTGTGGGGGGAAAGAGAAGTGTAAGGTTGAAGGAAGGGGATGAGGTGGAGGCTAGAGTAGAAAGAAGTATGGTGGCGGTGGCAGTTTCGGTGGCGGTGGGGTAGTGGTTTTTCTTTTACTCGGGGGTTTTTTTGGGGGTTGAGGAAGGGGGACCAACGAGCTTAGATCGCCATGAGTGCCCGAAATGGAACAAGTTCCAAACATTGATCAAACAGGGGACAGTGATATGGGGTAAACAGGGGTGCATAGAAATTCGGTCCAATAATTATGACTTTCTTGGCCAATACCAGGATAGCCCCTTGTGTTTGGATACTTCTTGCTTCTGCCGAAAGAGCCGCATTCTCCAGGAAACCTCGGCCCCCATTGCCAAGAACTCAAGCGCGCGGATGCAACCACGTGACTTGTAATTTTCTCATCAACTCATTCCCCACGCTGAAAGCACTACCGTACACCACATGCCGGCCAAAGCTATCGCTAGGCATTCTGACTTTGAAGTCCCGAACCACGCTACATTCCTGTTGGTACCGGGGTTTTCCAGTTAATCCATTACCTATCAACAAATAACCAAGCTTTCCCGAAAATTCAAACAATAAGCCCAAGCGCCAATAGAGTACGAGGGTGGTCCAACAACTGAGTCTTAAACGGGGTCAGAGCATCTGTTGTTAAGCAGTTACAGGAAGTGCCCATGCAGAGCTCCTGCGCATGGAGTGGCATGCGCCTTGTTTTGATCAAAAGCCCAACAAGGCATAGGGTATACGGTAGTCCGTACTGGTCAAAGTAAGGAGTATCCAAACCTTGAAGGTAGTTTACAGTATATACCGGTACTCGTACTTGTAATCTCGTTTAGGCGCGCAGGGACGCAGGGATGATCAACCACGTGTTGCTCTAGCCCCTGTTTTCGGGAACTTGCCGCCTAAAGTAGGAAACGGCATGCCAGCGCATCCCAACGACGACACCCCCGAAAATACCAATCCTAGGCCATAATATAAGCTGCAGATAACCCTAACCAGAGCCTCCTCCTCAACCTCTCTTGTGCCTCGGAAAGGCCTTCTTTCCTTTCACAAAACAAGATATTCTTTTATCTAGCCGCTGGCCGGTGAGTGGCGAATTTCGGAAAGAAGTTGTTGAAATGGCTCCTGTGTTGCTAGGCGACAGTAACAGCGACAGAGGAAAGAGAAGAGGAGGGAGCGACTCCTCTCCGATAGAATTATTCACTCTAGATTCGGAATGCACGCAAGAACGGTCAGAGTCTTTCTCGTCGGAATGGAAGCCAGTCTGGTACACCGGTTGGCACACTGGTGTCTTAGCCTCTGCCACCTGCGCCGTGGTTGTTTTGTTTATAAACGTCGGTTTGACCATCTACGCGGCCACGAATCCGGAGTACAAAATGGAGAATGGCATTGGGACGTTATATTCGGGGAGTTGTGATAAGAGCAAGAAGATCGGGCTGTGGTTACACTTGTTGATAAACGCCCTTTCCACACTTCTATTGTCCGGAAGTAATTATACCCAGCAATGCCTTGCGGCCCCGACTCGCAGTGAAATTGATGCTGCGCATGCGAAGAGACGATGGATGGACATTGGCGTTCCTAGTGTTAGGAATTTGTTCAGGATTAAGGCAGAGAGAATGTTATTGTGGATTGTTATTGGACTGACGAGTATTCCATTGCATTTGCTGTATGCTTATATTGTTGTTCCTACTCAAGTCCTGGCTAATTAGAAAATTGCAGGTACAACTCTGCAGTGTATACTTCGGTAGCGGGGAATGATTTCGTCGTGACCGTTGTCACCAACGACCACTTTGAACCAGGGGCCTACTCGAATATGACAGAGGCATTAAATGGCTACTTCCTGATGCCCTCCAACAGCCTAGCCGGGGCCGGATACAGGTATCCCGATTTCCCTCTGTTTAGCGGCGTGCTCGAGGGATACGATTCCAACACCAGCAGCTACGAAGACCTGACGCCTTCTGAGTGCACAAAAATCTACAACACCGACTACGTGTCCAGCCATAGAAACTTATTCCTAATAACTAAACAAAGTTCCAACATCACGCAGAATAATACCATTCTGGACATGATCCAGGTTGGGAACCTAGGTATCTCGCCAAGTAGTTGGATGTGCGCTTACTACCAAGCCGGTGAAGCTCGGGTTTACCTGGAGCCCGCATTCCCCTGCGACCCTAGCGAGCTAACGTCAAACATGACGAGCGGGCTTCCATGGCGGCTAAACCTCACAACAGGGGAAGAGGTAGAGATAAGCGGATGCAAGAGTGAGAGGACAGGGGAAAAGTGCAGGGTGCAGTTCATGTTAAACATCATGATTGTTGTTATCTGCTGCAATTTTTTTAAGGCTTGCTGTATGGTCATGACAGTCATCAGATCTCAGGAGCCCACTCTGGTTACATTGGGTGATGCTGTAGACTCCTTTTTGAGAGCCCCGGACTTAACGACAATGGGGATATGTTTTGCCGATCGACGGTACATTAAGAGGGAGTGGAGCCGTGGCGGGTGGAGGGCTGAACCGAGGCAGTGGAAGCAAAAGGGGGTGCAGAAGTGGTGGACTAGCGTTAGTAAGACGAGGTGGATAATTTGTAATATCTTTGGCTCGATAATTGTCATTGTCGCTGGAGTCTCGCTTCGATTGGGTATGGACTATGAGGGGCAGTACTGGAGCACAGACATTAGATTGATGTAAGCCCACCCCCCTCTTCTAATACCCCCTTTGAGAATAATAATAACTAGGTGACAAAAAAGGTGGGCCCGAGGTTTCGGGAAAGTCAACAGTGTCGCTCTAGTCAACCTACGATTCCCAACTACAACCCTATCAATCCTCGCAGCTAACTCTCCACAAACAATCCTCACATTCCTCTACCTAACATACAACTCACTCTTTACATGCATGCTCCAGGGCCACGAATGGTCCCTCTTCAGTCACCATCACCGCCCCCTCCGTGTCACATCCCCGCGCCCAGGTCAGCGCTCCACATACTGGCTTCAACTACCCTACACCTACGCCATCCCTCTAATGACCCTCAGCGGTCTCCTTCACTGGCTGACCTCTCAATCCTTATTCCTCGCGATGATCGAGATATCGGACCCGCTCGGGAAGCAGACTCCAGCGATAGTGATGTCTGGCGTGGGGTACTCCAGTATTTCTATCATTTTCGTGCTTATGCTAGGCATCTTTGCCCTGCTGACTGCAACCGGGATGGGGTATAAAAACTTTGCAGCGGAGACCACTACCGTCGGCAGTTGCTCGGCAGCAATTTCGGCCGCGTGTCATGTTTGGGGAACGGACCCAGAGGAGATTGTAGGGGATAACCTGCGCTGGGGCGATGTTGGGATTGTGCCAACCCTTGGGGTGAGGCATTTGGCATTTTCAAGTGAAGATGGGGTTAGGAAGCCGGTATTTGGAGAATTCTATGCTGGGACGGGGAGAGGATGGAAGTGATCGTTCATGATTCTAGCTTCGCGAAGTTTCCCTTCCAGTAATAGGGTGAAAACAAAATGGAGTTTGGAGTATTGGAACTATATAAAATTTTCTTGAAATATTTGGCGCATGGAGAGGGTCGTATTGCATAATGTTATTTTTAGTAAACAAGGTAGACAACGTGTGTGTGCGGATTTGTAGAGTTGTGTTGCTGTTATAGTACAGAAACGAGTAGACACCCTTGTATACCACACAGTCACTTTGAAGCGCGGGGAGGAGCGGGAGTAGTCGGATGGGGTGCCCACGTATTTGGGGCCACCCCCCCACGGAACAAAAAACCCTAAAAAAAGTGCTTTTTGGTAATAGAGGATGCAGAAGTCGAAGCTATACTGAATAATGTTTTGGGGGCAAAACTCTTTTAGCCTAAAGCCAACGGGAACACAGAAAATCGCAAATAGGATCGTAGGTCTGCTAGAGTTGACAGAAAGTAGATACTTGACGGATAAAGATGTGAGAGTGGATGCAAGGGGGGAGGTACGAAAGATCACAGAATGTCTTTAGTGATTTCATTTGTTCCAAAGTTGGAAGGACATGAAAGGATCGACGAAGATTGTTTGTGCTATGTCTTTCCTTTATGGCCATTGCGATAGTGCACAAGCTAGTAGGGTCATGTGTGGAGGGAAATGGATAAGTGCGGGGGACGATGGAATGAGCAAGATGATTCACCTATACTCTACATAATATTTTTATGTTTTGTTTGGTTAGTTAAGATATGATAGACGAGTGAACGAACTTTTTGATTATGCCTGCCCTATAGCTAGACCTAGTCTAATTTGTGTGTTTGACCGTCGCGCTGTTTGTCAGTCACCCCATGAAAGGTCTTCCGACAAGGTCTTCCACTCTTGTTCTGATAAAAGCTTTGCAATTTATCTGCTCAGTAACGCAGTTTCATGTTAACTCTTAGCTTAGGACTTTCCGTAAAATCTAGCCGTCTGATCGCTCCCAGGGGTACCGTATGATTCAGATTTTAATAAACATGGAGAGTGATGTAGACGATCATGAAACATCACTCGCCAGCCCCTGACTAGGCTCTGTCGAAAATAGTCGATGAAGAGATAATAATCGACGATAACGTTTTATGTAGAGGAGTGGAGTGGCTCAAGTAGAGGTGGAAAGTTTGTATTGAGCAGATAGAGTTCATAATTAATTGGGATAAGTTGATGAAAAGGAAAGTCTTGAGGAAAGTTAGGAATAGGCAGAAAGGAATTCGGCGGTAAAAAGACAAGAAAGAAGGGGAAAACAAGTGGGAGAAAACTTTCCATAGCTTGCGCATCCCTCTGCCGGTGCATACCTGTACCACTCCGGCCTTAGAATGCGGGTATCTCCTACACTAAATACGGCTCTTTCGAACAAGCCCTGGGTGCTACCAGGGATTTATTGAATGGGAATTCCCCCTACGCCGTCTAGCCCAACTTATCGCCATCGCTACCCTTAGCGGATAAATTACTGGCTCCTAGATATCATCACTCAGCCCGGTCAGTCATCCCCTCTAAGAGCCCCTACGGAGGTTCCGCTATTCCCTGGGCAATCTCGTAATACCCAAGCCTGCAATTCGGTCTCGGGCTTTTGGGTCGGCTCGGGCCGAGATCGGGTTGAACCAGACAGGGTCGGGAAGCCGGGGGTTTGGGCCGGGTCGCCCAAGAAAAAGCCCAAGAAAACTTAAACCTTATCACTTTCCCTAATCAAGTCACAGGATATCACTCATTTCTCTTGATTATAAACAGAATTTTTGTGAGCCTCAGGACTAGCGCCATATGCGAGCAAGTCTGCTGTTGAGAAATTCTCACCCTAATCCTTTTAATTACCCCTTTTCCTGGTGCAGCCTAACTTTGATTCTATTGATACCAAAGTCTTCTCTGTCTGGTGAAATTCTCCTCCAATATTTGGGCATGTCACGAGGGGAAACTCTCTTCGGTATCGCACATAGCTCTTCAATTATGCAGGACCTTCGTGACGATATCAGTAAACTCTGTTTCACTCCCTCCCATCCTAGCTCTCTTAGAAGTCCCCCTCTAATTCTGGCCTATGACCCGAGTGACATTTCTAATATCAACTTTGACGATGATGAGGTGAATCATATTTCACCTCGAATGCTATGTCTTTCAAGCATGGAGGTTAAAAATGATTGACTTCCTCAAACAAAATTGAATCAATAGCTTCTTTTTGAAAGGTTTGGGCTTTCTAGGCGGCCAGGGCTCTGTTTGGGTTGGGTTTGGTAGGGTGGGCCGGACATGACATGGGCCGGGCTGGCTTAAGAATTCGCCCCCCGGGCCGGCCCATAGCAAAGCTTGGATGGTGATACTCCGACTCTCAATCACCGGCTATCAATCGCCAGAGCTCTCGGCGCGTGCACAAACGCTAAGCTCCACTAGATGTTCGCTTTTCCTATTCGCTAGTCTACTATTACGGATATCATATCCTTGCCAGCAGGTGATGTTTCGGATACTTTAGGGTCCGGGTCCATTCATTTCTGGAGGTTCTTCACGCCTTTACCTAGTAAGAGAGTTCAACGAATTCTGAATGAAAAAAAAATACTGCGGGTAGGAATACAATGAGAGGAGCCACAAAAAGGAACTGCGGATTCGATGCTGCAAAAAGAAAAAGAAAACGAAAAGTCAGACACTGCTAGGACTAGGGGGGGCTGCGGTGCTCGACGTCGACTCCAAATCGTGAGGCAGATTGTCTTAATGACGGGACGGGACGACAGAATGCAGTCGTCCTCGTCCGGCCTCAAGATGGACGGACTGCCCTGTTTGAAACACTTGGCGCTGCACAAAAATGACAAATAAGTACATTATTTCGATCGAATTACCCAAAGTCAGCCTATTAGATGCATCTCAGGCGTTGCATGTTCTGTCACACTTTGAATATATACACATGCGTTGGCGCATTAGAGTTGAGGAAGGCTGAGCTCCACGGATAACGTGCTGCGGTGGTTGTCATCTATTTTCGACAGAATGAAAAATACGCCACTGAATGGCAATAGGGGGATAGAGCGCAGCTTGTTCTCTTCTTCTTGCTAAACTAACGGTAAAGACCGGAATATATATGAAAATAAACTTAACCCTATCCTCATCCTTCCAACGATCACTCATGCCCGCTTTCTTCTACCCAAGTTCCCCGATCGTTTTCTCTATTCTCATCATAACGGAAGAAAGGAACATTCTGCGTAATCCCTAAACATAAGCAATACTTCACAAAGACTCCCGCTTTCCTCCGCCTTTGATCCAAATGCCAGACCCTTGTTCTGCCTTCATCTCCGTAGCCTTCGCGCTTTCCTTTAACTGCCGATACTGGTACCCGTTTATCAACAGCGGAAGCATTTTTCCTAACTTCCGAACTCTCATGAAAAGAAACTATAGCCAAAGCATGCCGAGTAGCATCAACTGATTTCCAACAATCTCTTCGGAGTTCATCCTCGAGCTATTCTATTACTCTACTCAACTAGCTTTTTTTCTTACTCATGGCAATAGGCATCTTGATTCCTAGATTGGTAGCTCCGATGTGTTGTGGAGTCTAAAATATGAGGCAGTTGTATTGTTGAGCCAGACTGATATAATTTGAGGCGTGCTAGGTTCGGTTCCGGTAGTTAACCAATCTTTTCGAGTTTCGCGTTGCCTTGATTTTACGGCCGATCAGCGAAGCGAAATCGGAGGGGATCGGGCTACCGGTACCAGTATTAACGCCGTAGCGATTTCGCGGAGCATCGTCTCCCTGAATGAAACCTCTTGTGCTCGAGCCAAGATCCACAGCCTACAGAGGCACAGCGCCTCGTTCCACAAACGAGGTTTGCTGCCCTTACCCTCTGTGGAACATACAAAACTTAGGAGCTGTACCTACGTACTAGTTGGCGCCAGTCCTACCTTGTTATGCAGGCTACTCGAGTACAGGCAAGAAGTTTCCAAAGTTTGGGGGCTAAGAGGGAGGGCGCTGTGGGGGAAAGGATGAGACGGAAGCGAGAGCAGAAAGAAACCTGGTGGAAGCTTCGGTAGTGGTGGGAGTAGTGGTTTTTCTTTTACTCAGGGGTTTTTTATGGGTTGAGGAACCTGGACCAACAAGCTTAGCTCGCCAGAGTGCCCGAAATTGAACTGGTTCCGAAAATTGAGGCTCAAACAGGGGACAGTGGAAAAAGCCTATTCTATACCAGTCAATCCCGGGCCCTCCCTACAGAATACCAGCAACGTTTTTTTATACCAGCGAAAGTGCAATGTTTCACCCACTGATTCGCCATGGTGCCAAACAGGGTAATAAGCATTGTCTCAACACACCTTGGCAGTATGTTACCCTTGCATTTTCCTAAAAGGGTGATTTTTAAGCGACACAGGCTATCTGCACAGTGGCCCTTTGGGATCAGAAAAAATTTCTAATAATTTACCAGTATTTCTGGTGTATTTTAAAGAAATATTTAGATTTGTTATCATTTTTTGTGATTGTGTTTTCTTGCTTGGAAGCTGAAGTATTATTTTCTTGGCTGTGGGCGAAACCTTGTGTTTTTTGCTGGTATAAAAAAACGTTGCTGGTATTCTATAGGGAGGGTCCGAGGTTGACTGGTATAGAATAGGTTTTCCCGGGGACAGTGACATGCGGTCGTCGATCATCGGTACCGTGGGGTGTCGAAAGAGCTGCATTTCGTTTCTGGAAGGGGCTCAATGGGCGGCTATCTGCAGGAAGTCTTGGCCCCAGGTCCCTCTGCGCACGAGCTTCACAAAAGAGTTCTGGCCTGCCGGTACTTACCGTATTGCTAAGAACTCAAGCGCACAGGTGCAACCTAGCGACTTAGCATTTCCTTATCAACTCATTATCCATAGTAAAAGCACTGCCGTAGACCACATGTCGGGAAAACTATCGCTAGGGGCGACTACATTGCTGTTGGTACAGGGTTCCTCTACTTAATCGATTACCTATAATGCACAACGAATAACCAAGTGCCCGTTTACCTATAGACGGCCGTTTAGCAACCAGAGACAGTGCCGACCGTCAAAGAAGGTCAGTTATATAAACGGGCTTTAAGCTATATACTAGACAGTATATTAGCTAAACATGTAACTACTCTGTTTTCTTTATGCACCTTCAACTGTCTGTCTATTTCTAAAAATTAAATTTGTAATACGTGGTTGGACTAGATTGTGGCGTCTCAACCGTTATTGATAAAGGGCTAGAAAGTGTTTGACCAATTTTCCACGGTCCTAGATTCTTGTAGCTAGACCGTCAAAAGGTTACCTTGCCTACTCTAGGCAAACGCCATCTACTTTGCCGTACTCTCCCCCACTGTCAAGCACCCCTTAACGGTCGGCATCATTTCAGGCTGTTAGACGGACGTCTATAGGTAAATAGGCCCTAAGATTTCCCGAAAATTCAAAGAATACCAGTAAGCCGACACTCCAAAATAGAGTACAGAGGGTGGTCCAACAACCGAGTCTTAGGTGGGGTTAGACAGAGCGTCTGTTGTTAAGCGGTTACGGAAAGTGCCCGTGTAGAGTTCCTGTGCATGGAATGGCCCACCCGGCTTGTCGTCAGGCATGATGGTTTTGTGCTACCACGCCGCAGGCTTTTTGTGGTACTTGTAGTGGCTTGGTGGGTGGCGGCGGATAAATTGTTGGCGAACACCAATTGAGGCGGGTAGGCTAGCGCAGTGCCATCACCAGGGAGGTCTAGACAGTTGAAGGAAAGAGTAGGGGTAGTACGGCACTACTGGGGGTGGTCTTGGTAATATTTCTGGGCTTGATTCTTGATCGCGGTGAAAATATTTGTAATACGAGTATTACATCTGCCAGTATGGTAGTGTCTGAAATAATATTGAACACGATATAGTTAAGACTCAATGGTTTATTCAAAGCTTGCGCGCCTAGTCTAAGTGTTGGAAAACTCCACCCCTGCATATACCCATCGGTTGTCACACCACGCTTACCCACATCCAAGAAAATCTCTACCGGTAGTACAAGTACCGCACCGTACGAGTACAAGTCCATACAAGACCTATCCGGCTATACAACCGAACATATGTCATAGGATGAGGAAATGGTACATTTTAGCACGCGGGGTTCTTAAAGTCCTAGTGTTTGCTATTTTCACCAAGAATGGGTTAGGGAGATCTTGGTTCATTAGAAGGTTACATCTTGCAAGCAATCAAGTCTTGGGATGCAGCGCTTAAGTTATACGCACCCCACTCATCCAAAGTTCCACATCACCTGACGAATTCCACGAGGGCGTGGCGAAATGCGCCGCAATATCACTATTTTGTAAGATTTGGCTTCTGCAAACGACGGTTATACGGTTTAGCCGGTCGATCTACTAATAACCTTAATCTAAAACCAGCCAATCAGAAAAATCTATGCGCCTTCCTTTTATCAAAAGCCCCAACAAGACATAGCGTATACCGGTAGTCCGTACTCGTCGCAGGTAAGAGGTACGGGCGTGATCTCGTTTAGGCGCCCGAGGACGCAGGGATAATCAACGATATGTTTCTCTGCTCCTGTGTTGCCGGAACTTCCCCCCCATAGTAGGAATCGGCAGGCTAGTGATCCCAACGACGACACCGCCGGAAGTGTCAATCCTAGGCCATGATACAAGTTGCAGATAACCTTAACTATAGCCTCCTCCTCAACCTCGCGGAAGGGCTTTCTTTTCTTTCACAAGATAAGATATTCTTTTATCTAGTTGCTAGCCAGTGAGAGGCGAATTTCAGAAAGAAGTTATCGAAAATGGCTGCTGTGTTGCTAGGCGATACTAATCGCGGCAGAGGAGAGAGAAGAGGAAGGAGCGAATCCTCTCCGATAGAATTATTCACTCTAGATTCCGAATTCACTGAAGAACGGTCGATGTCTTTCTCGTCGAAATGGAAGCCAGTTTGGTACACCGGTTGGCACACTGGTGTCTTAGCCTCTGCGGCTTGCGTCGCGGTTGTTTTGTTTATAAACGTCGGTTTGACAATCTATGCGGCCACGAATCCGGAGTACAAGATGGAGGATGGCATTGGGACGTTATATTCGGGGAGTTGTGATAAGAGCAAGAAGATTGGGCTCTGGCTACACTTGTTGATAAACGCCCTTTCCACACTTCTATTGTCCGGAAGTAATTATACACAGCAATGCCTCACAGCTCCGACTCGCAGTGAGATTGATGCTGCGCATGCGAGGAGACGATGGATGGATATTGGCGTTCCTAGTGTTAGGAATTTGTTCAGGATTAAGGCAGAGAGGACACTGTTGTGGATGTTTATTGGGCTTACGAGCATCCCCTTGCATTTGCTGTATGCCTATATTGCTGTTCCTGCTTGAGTCCTGGCTAATTGGAAAAATTGCAGGTACAACTCTGTAGTGTATACTTCGGTAGCGGGGAATGATTTCGTCGTGACCGTTGTCACCAACAACCACTTTGAACCAGGAGCCTACTCGAATATGACAGAGGCATTAAATGGCTACTTCCAGATGCCATTCAACGCCCTAGCCGTGGGCCGATACGGGTACCCTGATTTCCCGCTGTTCAGCAGCGTGCTCGAGGGATACGATTCCAACAGCAGCAGTTACGAAGACCTGACGCCTTCTGAGTGCACAAAAATCTACAACACCGACTACGTGTCCAGCCATAGAAACTTATTCCTGATCACCAAACACAGTTCCAACACCACACACAATAACACCATCCTTGACATGATACATGTCGGGAACCTCGGTATCTCGCCAAGTAGTTGGATGTGCGCTTACTACAAAGCCGGTGAAGCTCGGGTTTACCTGGAGCCCGCATTCCCGTGCAACCCTACCGGGCTAACCTCAAACGTGACGAGCGGGCTTCCATGGCGGGTAAACCTTACAACAGGGGAAGAGGTAGAGATAAGCGGATGCAAGAGTGAGAGGACAAGGGAGAAGTGCAGAGTGCAGTTCATGTTAGACATCGTGATTGTGGTTATCTGCTGCAATTTTTTTAAGGCTTGCTGTATGGTCATGACAGTCGTTAGATCTCGGGAGCCCACCCTGGTTACCTTAGGTGATGCTGTGGACTCCTTTTTGAGAGCCCCAGACTTAACAACAATGGGGATATGCTTTGCTGATCGACGGTACATTAAGAGGGAGTGGAGCCGTGACGCGTGGGCGGTGCCAAGGCAGTGGAAGCAAAAGGGGGTTCAGAGGTGGTGGACTAGCGCTAGTAAGACGAGGTGGATAACTTGTACTTTGTTCAGCTCAATGATTGCCATCGCCGCTGGGGTCTCACTTCGATTGGGTATGGACTATGAGGGGCAGTACTGGAGCACGGACATTAAGTCAATGTACGCCTGCCCCACCCTCTTCTAATATCCCTTTCAAGAATAATACTAACGAGGTGACAAAAAAAGGTGGGCCCGAGGTTTCGGGAAAGCAAACAGTGTCGCTCTAGTCAACCTAATCTTCTCAACCAGAACCCAGTCGATACTCACAGCTAACTCTCCACAAACAATCCTCGCATTTCTCTACCTAACCTACAACTCACTCTTCACATGCATGCTCCAGGGCCACGAATGGTCCCTTTTCAGTCACCATCACCGCCCTCTTCGAGTCACATCCCCGCGCCCAGGTCAGCGCTCCACATACTGGCTTCAACTACCCTACACCTACGCCATTCCTCTAATGACCCTCAGCGGTCTCCTCCACTGGCTGACCTCTCAATCCTTATTCCTCGCGATGATCGAGGTGTCGGACCCCCTCGGGAAGGACGCTCCAGCCGTGATGGCTGGCGTGGGGTTCTCCTGCATTGCCATCATCTTCGTGCTCACACTAGGCATTCTTGCTCTTCTCATCGCCACCAGGATGGGGTATAAAAAATTGGCAGCGGAGACTACTACCGTCGGCAGTTGCTCCGCAGCGATTTCTGCCGCCTGTCATGTATGGGGGGTGGACCCAGAGGAGATTGTAGGGAAGAAACTACGCTGGGGCGATGTGGGAATTGCGCCAACCCTGGGGGTGAGGCATTTGATGTTTTCGAGTGAGGAGGGGGTTAGGAAGCCCGTATTTGGAGAGGTTTATGCGGGGATGGGGAACGACTGGAAGTGATCGTTCATGATTCTGGCTTTGAGAAGTTTCGTTTCTGGTGATAGGATAGAAAAATAGAGTCTAGAGCATTGGAACCATATAGGTTTAGCTTGAAATATTTGGCGCATGGGGAGGGTCGTATTGCAAAATGTTATCTTTAGTAAACAAGGCAGGCAATGTTTGTGTGCAGATTTGTAGAGTTGTGTTGCGGTTGTACAAGAATTAGTAGACACCCGTCTGTGCCAAATAGTCACTTTGAAGCGCGGGGAAGAGCGGGAGTTGTCGGCCGGGTGCCCACGCGGTTGGGCCATTTTTTCCACAGAACAAAAAACCTTATATTGTGACAATAATCAACCAAATCCCAACTTTTTTTTTATTTTTAAAAAAAATGCATATTGGTAATAGGAGATGCAAAAGCCCCATCTCAAGTGAATGAAAATAAAACCCTTTCAACCTGAAGTCAGCGGGAAAATAGAAAATCGCAAATAGGATCGTAGGCCTTCCACCCCTCTTCTCTTAAAAGCTTGGCAAGTTATCTACTTAATAATATAGTTGTAGGTTAACCCTTAGCTTACGGTTTTCCGTAAAGCCTATCCGTCTGGTAGTTCGCGGGGCACCGTGTGATATAGATCTCAAGAAACATGGATGGTGATGCACGCGATTATAGAACATCATTTGCCAGCTGGTGGCCAAGCTCTGTTGGAAATAATCGATGCGGAGGCAATCGGCGATGAGGGTTTCACCTGGAGAGGCTCAAGTACAGAAGAGGGGTTTGTAATAAACAGAGGGGTTCATGATTGGTTAAGATGAGTTGATGGAAAGGAAAATCTTGAAGAAAGTCAAGAATAAGTAGAAAGGAATTCGGTGATAAAAGAACAAGAGGGAAAGAAAGCAAGTGGGAAAAAACTTTCTATAGTTTGCGTGTCCCTCTATCGCTGTATACGCCTACTGCTCCGGCTTGAGGGTGCTAGCAACTCCCGCACCAGCTGCGGCCATTTCACACACCCCCTGGGTGCTACTAGGGATCTATTGAATGAGAATGCTACCTACGCAGTGGTACCCAACTTGCCACCATCCCTTCGTGATCCAGTCACACGATATCACTTGTGTCTCTTGATATTTTAAGAAAAGGGTTGAACCTTACTCGAGTAGGACTAGTGTCATGCCCGGGCAAGTCTAGTGTTGAGAAATTTTTAGCTTTATCCTTTTAGTTATCATACCTATTTTCCTTGTGTAGCCTAACTTTGATTCTACCAAGGTTTCCTCTCTCTGGTGATATTCTCCCCGATTTAAACATATCACGAATAGCCATTCTCTTCGGTGCATAGCTCTTCAAGTATGCTGGGCCCTTAAGACGATATCTGTGAACTCTCCTCCACCTCCTCCTATCCCAGCCCTCCTAGAAGTTCTCTTCCAATCACTCAGCGGCCCAGGGGGGAGAATTTGGCCAGGGTCCATGTTTTTCAGGGCCCCGGAGGCTCCCTTAACGAACACTAAACAAAATAACCTCAATTTTTGACTATAATAAATTGAAGCTTTTCCAATGGTGGCCGGTTTTGTAGAAAAATATGTATATTGGATGTCGGGTTGGTACAACCCATTGCCAATTGGGCAAAGCGCGACGAACCCAACCGGGGGGGTAGGCCGGTATGCCTGGGAGGTTGGTGGATTATGGTTTTTCCGGTTGCCGGGACAGTGCGGGGTCA
>Ga0307507_10003007_pt1 | contig 33792 bp, 24 predicted proteins | sample 7_EM_MG_FD_207223 | JGI IMG/M metagenome (GOLD analysis project Ga0307507, IMG submission 207223) | Populus trichocarpa ectomycorrhiza microbial communities from riparian zone in the Pacific Northwest, United States - 7_EM | ecosystem: Host-associated > Plants > Roots > Unclassified | place...
GCCTATATTAAAAAAGGTTAAAGGACTTTAGGAGTCCTACTAGAAAAAGGCTCCTTCTCCCCTAATTTCTTTATTATATAAAAAGAAACAACCTTAGGAGTAGGAGCTTAATGTATTTAATTAGATTGCTTAAAAGTTAAGGAAGTATGCTTAACTATAAAGTTAGGATAAGTTCCAAGACTATTATAATGGGGAACTGTATAATATTGGTAAGATATTGGCTCTTAAATAGTAGTGTTAAGATTAACAGAGAAAACGTTAGCTAAGGTTATTATATATAGCAATTAATATTCTCTTAATTCCAGCTATAAGTGATGAACTAGAGTGAGTCTTTTTAGGGGGACGTTGTATGGTATTATAGGAAAGGGCGCAGATAGGAGCCAAAAACCTTAAGAGAGTAGAGTGTTTAAAGTATTGGAAACGAAGTGGTATTTTAGATAAAAAACTTAAGATAATAACTTAAATAGACTGTCCAATATCCGTAATATCTGCAATATCTGCAATATCCGCAATATTTGTAATATCTATAATATCTGCAATATCTATAATATCTGCCAAATTCTGCTAAGTCCGCTAAATTCTGCTAAATTCTGTTAGAACCGTAATCTGCCCCATATATAGCGTGACTCCTGTTAACCTAGCAACTAAGTTAATGATATGCCCCTTTTGTTATAGGGTTTATACGGAAATTAAACGGATAAACATACGTATTACAATTCTAAGGAGTATGGACTAGCGTATGGATATGGAGAGGTATGGACGAGTCCATATCGATAATGGATTGCAGCCTAATCCATTTATGGAAAGCCATACTGATGTGGATGAAGACGTTATCCAAGCGAGAAACAGAACTGAGGGTACATGGTTGCACTGGGCTGCCGGCGAAAGTGACCTGACCGCCGCCTAAGAGCTCGTCGATAGTGGAATAAATATAAAGGCAGAAGACATTTTTGGATTGCGCGCATTGCATGTGGCAGCCCGCTACGGCAAAGAAGACATAGTGAATCTGCTGTTAAGTAAGGGAGATGATGCTAATACAAAAAGCAGGGCCGGTCGGACACCGCTGCATGAGGCCTGTAAATATGGGCATGTTGCCGTTGCGAAGTTGTTATTGGAACAATATGGGGCAAAGATCGAGGCGCCGGACGAAGACGGCAAGACGCCATTACATCTCGCTTGTGACTATGGAAAAGATGCCGTTGCGAAGTTGTTGCTGGAAGCGGAGAGTGTAGCCATCAACACTCGGGACATACACGGCAAGACGCCATTGCATCTCGCTACCGCTGGTGGACATGAAGATATTGTAAGACTGCTATGCCAGCGCAAAGCTAGCATCGAACCAGACGAGGAGAAAATAACACCACTACACTTTGCGGCCTCAAAAGGACTTGCAAAAATCGTACAGCTTCTGCTGGAAACAGCTTCCCCAACAGACATAACAGCAGTAGACCAGGGGGGTTGGACAGCATTGCACCATGCAGCTTCTCAAAAATTTAACGGTCAATGCAAAATAGTATCCCAGCTTCTGGACAAAGAAAAGGATCTCCTCGAAAAAACGAGCACGGATGGGCAGACAGCCTTATTCATTGCTGCCTATTACGGGAACGCGGAGGTCGTCCAGCTGTTTCTAAAAAAAAAAAAGCCAACGCAAATGCACCCGACAAAGCCAAAAACACGCCAGTGCACGCTGCATGCTTTAAGGGCAATCAATTAATAGCTGAGCTACTCGGGAAGTCGGGGGCTGATTTCTATTGCAAAAATGAGGACGGGTATTCCGGGTTTTTTCTGGCTGCACTCAATGGGTATGATATGGTCCTACGAGAAGCTTTCAATCATTCGGACACAGGCACAGCTCAGAGAGAAAAAATCAACGAGAAGTCGCACAGTTGGACCCCACTGTATGCTGCCCTTAGCAAAGGTCATAAAGATGTTGCACTATGGCTTTTGGGCCATGGCGCAGTTTGTACCGTAACGGATGATGAAACTGGAAACACAGAACTACACTTGGCGGTCAGTCATGGCCTTGAAAAAGTGGTAGACGAGTTATTGAGGAACTACGAACAAAGTACTGCCGCCATTAGCTCGGAAGTGCCTCCCGTGGAAGCTTGGATTGCTAAAAGGAATAGAAATAACTACACGGCAATCCATCTCGCGGCGAAAAAGGGAGCTGAAGGTGTTGTTGAGATGCTATTCAGAAAGCATCTCGGCTCCGAATATTCGGAAAAGGAAACGGAAAAATGGACTGCACTGCACTGGGCAGTTAGGAGTCATGATGTGCAGACAGTAATGTTTCTTATCACGAGCATTCCTGAAATCAAAATCAACGCAAAAGATAGTGAAAATCGTTCGCCTGAGGATTTGGTCTCGATTAGTAACTGTGTGGGAAAACAGCAGAGCAGCGATATTTGTCTGAAAAGAGTTAGCTCAGAATATCAGTGTGGTTTTGGATAATCCTTATCGCGATAAGTCTTGGCATACCCCAAATAATTTTTTAGTCGCCTTCTTCTTTATTATTATTATATAAAAATAACTAATTTAAACCCAGTAAATAAAGTTATATTATCCTTTTCTTTTAAATTTTGGTAGGCGGCTTTGTATATGGCTCTACATCTGGCTTTGCGCATGGAAGCTCTGTATACAGAGGCTCCGCACGAAGCTCTGCACGAAGCTCTGCGTACGGAGGCTCTGCACGAAGCTCTGTATACAAAAGCTCTGCACGACAGCTCTGCGTACGACGGATCTGCGTACGACGGCTCTACTACGGAGGCTCTATAAAAGCTTTGTGCAGAGCTTCGTGCAGAGCCTCCGCAGAGCTCCGTGCAGAGCTTCATGCAAAGCTTCGTGCAGAGCCTCCATACGCAGAGCTTTACGAATATCTGCCAAATTCTACCAAATTCTGCAGAATTCTGTCCTATTCTGCTTGGTTGGGGTAGAAAAGCCCCGCACAGGGCACTTTTATCCTTATCGATTGTAATATTTTATGCATTTTCTATTGGGTAAAGGATATTTTATGCTCGCTTATTCGCATTATCCAAAACCACACTAGCTTAGATGCTGCTGTGGTTAAGGGCTTGTTTGGTAACTTTTTTTGGCCAGGTCAAATCGACCAGGTGGGTGGTCAAAAAACCCACCTGGGCCCACCTGGGCCCACCTGGTGGCTCACGGGCCACCTAGATCAATATCCACCTGGTAGGAGTCGTCCGTTTGGTAGCCCAGGTGGATTTTGGGCAGGTGGATGGTCTTGGCAGCTAAAAGTCGAGCCCCTATCTGGCCAGGTGGAGTCCTCGCGTCAGCCGCGATTATACAGCCAAAAGTAGAATAGACTGCGCGATTTTGGTAAAAATCGCCCACCTGGCAGGTTAAAAGCGCCCAATCTCACCAGTACCTCCACTTCTACGGGGGGGGTACTGTCCAACTGCCTATCCGGCCAGGTCAATCGACTTAACCGTATTTTTAATGATTTTTATATAAGTATCGCCATTACATAACCTCCGAATATGAAGCCCTAAATATTAATGGTAGTATCCACAAGCCTTCTAGCGCTCCTAGCATTAATCCAGATGCTTATAGATTATGTAAAAAGCCTTCCTACGCCTAGTCGTAGACGCCAGCAAATTATTGACCCTCTGCGCGGCGAGGCAAGGACGGTGGAACTGCTACTTAGGCCTCTGTAGGCGATTAAGACGTTAACCCGGCTTAATCAAGAGCTATTTGTGTTGCTCCTTAATAGGCTTATTAACAAATATAATCTAAGCGGGCAAGAAGGCGTATCAGCGGCTTAGAAGCTGATGATATTTATAGCTATATATAGAGGTGGGCTCAGTTAAAGGCTCGTTGCGTGGGAGTTCCAGCACTCTATATATACAATTAGCTTATAAGCAGTTAATATTTAAGTAATATTGGGCTAGAGCTTACCTAAAGTAGAGCCTTCCATAAGGTCCTTAATGCTCTATGCAAGCTACATAAGGATATTGTTAAATTGCTGCCTAATTAAACGCCCAATTGGGTTAAATCTGATAACAAAATATAGCCCTTTTTTAGTAATTGTATTGGCGCCCTTAACGACTCACATATTCCAATTTCAGTACCTAAAGCCAAGCAATCTGTATAGCAAAATAGGAAGGGATTTATATTGCAGAATGTGCTTATAGCATACGATTTTGATATGAACTTTGTCTATATATTACCCGGTTGGGAAGGCTCTGTGTATAATAGCCGAGTATTTGGTTTCGCTAAAGATTGAGGCTTTAATATACCACTAGGACGATATTATCTAGCTAATACTAGATACGCTATGGACAATCCTATAGTTCTTGTGCCCTATTAAAAGGTTAGATATTATTTAAAGGAGTAAGCTAAAGCGGCCTAAAGGCCTAAGAATAAGTACGAGCTATACAACCTATGCTATTTATAGCTAAGGAATGTAATTAAACGGACGTTTAGTATACTTAAATTACGTTTCCTTATTTTTAATAAGGGCCGCAGAGGCTATACACAAAAGACGCAGGTTAAGATTATATGGGCGCTTATAGCAGTTTATAACTTTATAAACCAGAACGGCTGTAACCCGTAGGATAAGGACTTTGGGTATAAAAGCGAGGATGATTTGGATGCTAATAAGTATATTATTTCTACCGATATTAAGGAGCAGGCAATGAGCCAACAGCGTAAGGATATTGCAGATATAATATAGGAGCAGTATCAAAGCGTTCTAACTGCAAGGGATAAAGGTAGAAGTTAAAAAGAAAGTTAAGGAGGAAGTTAAGGAGGAAGTTAAATCTATAATTTAATTTTAGAGAATCTAGAAATATTTAATATAAAGCCATAGCGGTAATTAATCTATAAGCAAAGCATTTAGGGTATTAAATTAACGTACAACACCACTAAGAAAAAAGTCGTAATAGGTAATTTAATTATAGCTCAGTCACATTACCCGCACTACCTATAAGCTTAAACTAAATTCTCTATAAAATTAATCCTTTAACTAGCCACTAAGCTCTAATTCTTTATTAACCCACCTAATTTAACCAGTAGACGCCTGCTACTATCTTATATTAACTACTAGCTGCTTAATATACCCATTCCTGGCATTGCTAGTAAGTGAATTAAAGATTAAGGTCCTGCTTTTAACCTTAAAGGCTTTTAGAACAAGCTGCTAATTAGCAGCAGTAAGGTGCTTAAAATCACGAATAAAGCTGCCAATAGCCCTCTTAATTGGTGAGTAATGAATTTCTAACAGCGTTGTCTTTAAAGAATTGAACATTAACGCTGCCTCACTAATACTCTTGCTTAGAGCCTCCGTGGCTGCAGACGCCTTTGACGAGCGGCTTTAATTAGCAGCCATAGCTGCGTTCTTTGTTGAGCGCCTTACCAGATCCAGCTGACCTATTTTCACGGTATTTCGAGGCTTCTTTTTTGACGCAAATGAGGTGGCTGTAGAGGATATTAGTAAGGGCTGCGAGGAAGAGGACGATACTGAGAGGGAATGTAAGGGTGAACTAGGTGAGGGCGTAGGACTCTAGCCCTCTATTAGCGTACTAGATGGGCTCTATTCAACCATCCCATATAGTAAATTTGGATCCTTAATATCCTTAATATCGTCTTTAGCGTCGTCTTTAACTACACCTTTATTCTAAGCTGAATCCTTATCTAGGGCCTCATTAATTAATGCCGTATAGTTACCGCAGGCCATATTTCCAGCCAACAGCTCCTTTAGCTTATCGTAGTAAGGCGGCCACTTCTTTATAAAAGGTCGTTTTTTAATATAATCGTGAAAGTACGTCTTTATCACGCTAGGCTTATCTGTATATAGCAAGCCAGTAACCTTATACTTACCCCAGCCAGAACACACCTTTGTATAAGCCTCCTACTTATGCCAGGTGGTCTTCTAATAGTCGTACTTATTTGTTAACTGCTTAAGAAAAAGGTCTTGGCCCAATTTGGCTTTGATATAGGTAATAGCGTTAGTATATTTAGTGGCTTTAAACGTTGCGCCATTAGTCTCCTTACCTTATATTAAGAGAATCTGCAGGAAATCTAAAAAGGCTTTATTTAATCTAGCAAGCTAAGAGAATCGAAGCTTCTTAGTAGGTTAAATATCCTCTATATTCGCCCTCTTTCCTTCCTTTCTAGTAACAGGCCGCTTACCATCTTCATTAGCAGCCGTATATCCTTCGCCACCGCCGCCGTCACTCCTTATATCCGCCCACGTACGCTTATTCAATCGCTTCTCTAGAGGTGTTAATACTGGCTCAGAGGTAGATAAGGTAGTTACAGAGGACGCCGTATTAGATATAGTAACAGAGGTAGGGGTGCTAATAGAGGCATGGGTAGAGGCGGCTACAACGGCAATAGATCTAGCTATAATGGGCTCATTGTCGTCGGCCATTTAAAAAGGTAAGTATATTAATAAGGATCTAACTACTCATTCTATGTAGAGCTTTTCCGACGTCCTTGGCGCTCTATGCGTATTACATAACCACCCTACGCCTTTTTACCTACCTGGCGACGATCCTACCAAACGGACACCCTCCACCAGGTGGATATACACCCCTGCTTTGGCGCCCACTAGTAGCGCTTAATATCGGGCGCATAGGTATGAAAAGGCTGACCTAGTGGATATCCACCTGGTCGATCTGACCTGGTCAAAAAAAGTTACCAAACAAGCCCTAAGGCAGTGATCTATTTGGACCGGCGCGGCGTGGATCTGAGGTCAGATCCAATCCACTTCCTCAATATTTAATTTGGCGCCAGGATCGCCGCGGCGCTCCATTGTAAATATATACTATTTATATCAAGTCTTGGCATACATTGGGTGGTAATATAGAGCGGTAGAGGAAGTTTAAATGTACCAAAATTGTCATTAAATTAACTCCTAACTTTCCTCCGTGCCTTCCTCTAGAGCCTCATCCTTATTAATAACTTCCACCTCACCGTCCTCTACAGGATCTTCCTCAAAGCCCTTAATAGCGGCAAACTCTTGCTTAAAGCCGTTACCCCAAGTCTCCTCAACTAGTAGCAGTAGTTGTGGTAGCTACAGCCTCTGCTAGTAATATAATTGGAGCTTAAGGCTCTCCCTCTATTCTACCAACTTTTTAATTATCAAATGTTCCTTTTTATAGAGGCCCATATAAGTACCAAAGACACTTATTTGCCTTAACTATATCCATTCGCAATTATAAGCAACGATTTTCTAGTAGAATCTTATAGCTGCTAAATAGCCGCTCGCACTTATCTAATATAGGAGGCACTGTAAAAATATCAAAGGCAAAGCAAGTAAGATTAGGCTGGCTCTTAGAGCAATTAACCCATTATTATATAACGTTAAAGTGTTCGTTCTTACTAATAGTCTTATAATTAGTTTCTAAGTATTCTTATAAACAATCCTTTATTGGTGGTTAAGAGGGCTTAAATTAAGAGACTTTTAGACGCTTATAAGCTTGGGTAGAGGTATAGGCCTTCTTACTTTATAACTCTAGAGAAGTTCTCCTAAATAAATTTAAGGATGTAGAAACATAGTTGCCTTTATATTTAAGCCAAAGCTCTTTTACTAGAGCTTTAACTATAATAAGCTATTTATCTTTCTAAGCTTTATCCTCCCATTACTACTTAAACCATAACATCTTAAGCATTAGATTAAGGACGATTGCTATATAATAAGCTACAGATTTATTAACTTTCTTATAGTACTTCTTACACTTTAACTAAGCTGCCTCTAAGCAACCAGCCAAGTATTTATAACTCTATAACTCTATACAATTAACCTTTTACGTCTCTACAGAGAGCTTAAAAAACTTCTACTTAGTAGAATTAAGCTAGTTTAAGAGCCAATCAAGTATTTAGAAGTAGTCAGTAAGCCCAGTAGAGTTGCCTTCTACTATAAGTATAGCCTCGTAAAAAGTTTTTAAATAATTATATAGATACTCAAGCTCTTTCTAGTAGTAATTTTAGAGTATATTGTCCTTTAAGAGAGGCTTTAAGCTAGAGGAGGGAGTATAGTTATGGCAGAACTGTTAGACACATCCTTTACAATTTAGAAAGCAAGTAATAGCTATAAAGTGAAAGTTCCATCGTGTTTAATTATTTTAAACAAGCTTATAAAAGGTTAGTAATAATTTAAGAGTCAAATTAAATATTACAACCAGTATAAAATATTGCAACTGTCACGGAACCCGACCGCAGGGGCCTCCATAGGAGAACCCCGTACTCTCGCGTACACCTCGCGTACAGCTTATGTCAGCTACGCGAGGGTATATCACCTCCTTACGCCCTCGACCCTTACAATCGATCATGCAACGTCTTGTAGACTCCCCAAATACATACGCTTTGTAGCCACTGCCCCCGTTCCGTGACATTACGTTGCGCCTTTTTCTTCACCAACGCTTAGCCTACGACCAATTCTACGTCTCCACAATACCGCAGACGCTGCCAGAAGCAGCATATCCACAAGTTACCTTACTTCGTACTCCCAAAGAATCAACAATAGTAAGACAAAATTTCTTACTAGCCACTATATTAAACTTAAAGAATAACCCAATACCTATATTAAAACTACAACACTAATCAGTCCTAGGAGGATTTAATTTATTAGCCCTAGCCTTAACCCCTAAAGGGAAGCCTAGTGGCTTAAAAGACTACAATAACTATAAGAGGGATATTAATAATGTCTTATCCTTTATTAACTACACAACCACGGATAAATAAGCTAAAGGGCTACTACCTATTAAGATTAAGATACAAGACGCCGAGATATTTGTAAAAATGGTAGTATAAGAACCTAATAAATACTACCGCCTTTTATAAAACTATTATCTAAAGCTTATATAAGCTGAGATGCGTGCTGCCTAAGATTATAATATTATCTAAGACCTATAAGCTTGTGAGGTGCTCGCTAATAATATACGCTAAGAGATTAAAAACGACCTCTGTGCATCTAAACGCGACATCCAATAATTAAAGAAGGCCAAGATTATACTTATTGCTATAGTTACTAAAAGAGAGGGTATAATTAAATACCTATAATCTCAGCTTAATAAGTATATTTGTAATAATACTAGATACCTCTTTACTATATATAACGCTACCTAAGTCTTTATGCCCCTAGCAACCTTACCTACTTAACGCTTAATAGAAGGTTAGCGCTAAGCAGCTTTACCTAACGAGAACCCCTACTATAGCAGCGGCAATAATAAAAGCTATAATAATTAAACCTAAACTACTACTATAGGGTCCAATACACGCTACCTTAATCCCCTAATCTTTAAGGGTAACCGTAAGAAATATAGCCACTAGAAGATATAAATCTGCAAAAAACTAATCTAAAGCGCCTACCTTTTCCCCATAGAAGATACTAAGATTAGCTATATTATTGGACAAGCAAAGGGCATTCTATTTAATAGGCTTTTTGCTTAATAGGAGACTAACAGTCCCTAGAAGTAGTAGTCCTATTAAAAAGTCCTTAATAACCTTAACTAAATATACCGCGACTATAACTTAGTAGCCACTAGTTAAGCTAAACTACGCGCCCTAAAAATAAGTTCTACTAAATTATTTAATAAGTTCTATGTTAAATTCTAAGAATATACCGGAGTCCTTACTTAAGATAACGCTAAAGACCAGGAAGATCTTCTTAAAAAAGTTACTTATTGCCTTAGTTACGCAGCCGCCAGCTATAACTATAACAACATTTATGATATAGTAGCAGGCCTACGGAAGATTGAACAACGGCTAAACTAGATTACTACTGCAAACCCCTACCCAAAGATCTCCCTATAAAAGCCCTCCGGACCTACTAAACTACCAACACCTACTACCCTAAGTAACACCACTGGTCCTAATATTGACCTCTCTATACCAGCCTTCCTAAAGAAGCTACTAGATAGAGAGCGCGAGCTACTCTAAAAGCTAAGGCATTACTATAGATACCATTAAAAAGGCTATTATAGCTATAGCCCAAACTGCCTAATGGCTAGGTTTAGCAGCTGCCGTTAAACACCTAACCCTATGCCCCAGACACTAAATACGTCGCTACACGCCACTACTGCACAAGACGAAGATATAGCAATAGTAATAGAATTAGACGCAAAAGTAGAAAACGTAAAGTCCTAGCCCTAAGTCGCAAGTTAGAATATTCCAACAATAGAGAGATCTACATATTGGCTTACTTAATAGATAGCTTAGTAAAAATAGAAAGATAGAAGCAAATAGTCTTACCTATAAAGGGAACTACTACTAAGAAATAATATAAAACCTATTCTATAATTAACTGCGGAGCTACTAATAAATTTATAAATACCCAATTTATGCATATTTATAACCTACCTACCTTACCCCTTGCTAAAGCCCGCGCCCTATAACTCGCTAATAGTAGTTATACTGCATAAAAGATTACCTATATGGCATAACTTTACCTAAATATAAACGGACACCAGGAGGAGCTCTGGGCCTATATTATACCACTTATAAACTACTCTATTATCCTTAGAATAAACTAGCTTAAACAATATAACCCTACTATTAACTAGCAAAAGAGAGAAGTAACCTTTAACTCTAAATACTGCAGAGAGACTTGCCTAGGGTATAGCCTAGCCGCCTCTATCTACTCCCTAGGGTATTAACCTAAGGAAACCCTTATTACCCTACCTACAACCAACTACCACTATATAAGCGCTGCGGCCTTTTACCACATAGCACGTAGGAAAAGCTAGACCGTTGCCATAGCCTCCTAATTACGACTATATAAGCTTAATAAAGATTAGGACTACGTCCTCTACAGTAATAAAATAAATATAGTTAACCTCCTAAAAAATAATGCCTCTGTAGAACTTTACGGACTTTTACCCTTAGACTTTAAGAAGTTTATAAAGCTTAAAAAAGGACTTACTAATAAGGAACTCTATAATCTCCTCCCTAAGAGATACTATAACTTTATTAACATATGCTTATAAAAGAGCGTAGATACACTCCCCCCACATTAACCTAATAACTATACCATTAATATTAAATAAGGAAAAACGCTACTCTATAAAAGACTCTACCTAATGTTAAAAAACAAACTCCTAGTTATTAAAAAGTATATTAATAAGCACCTTAACAAAGGGTTTATTTGTCCTAGTATATCCCTAGCAGCCGCCCCTATCCTCCTTGCTAAAAAGCCAGGAGGAGGTATTTAATTCTATATTAACTATAGAGGACTTAATGCTATTACAATTAAGAACCAATACCCTATACCGCTTATACACGAGACCCTTAAACGGCTTAGCTAAGCCAAAATCTATATTAAGCTTAATATTATCGCCGCCTTTAACCGCCTCTAAATATAGGAAGGTAACAAATAGAAAACCGCATTTATATCACACTTTGGCCAATTTAAATATACCATTATACCTTTTAGCGTATATAACGGCCTAGGCAGCTTCTAAAGCTATATTAATAATGCCTTATGGGACTACCTTAATAACTTCTACTCCACGTACCTGGACAATATACTTATTTACAGCAATAACCCTTTTAAGTATACTAAGCACATTTAAAAGGTCCTACAGCGCCTTAAAGACGCAGGACTTTATATTAATTTAAAAAAGTGTAAATTCTTAGTTATAGAAGTAAAATACCTTAAACCAATTGTTATTATTAAGGGTGTCCGTATGGACCCTAAAAAAGTATATATAATCACTAGATAGCAAACCCCTACCTATATTAAGGACGTATAAGCCTTCCTTGGTTTCACTAACTTCTATTAGAAATTTATATATAACTTCTTAGGTATTATAGCACTACTTATAGCAATAATGTAAATAAAGGGCCTTTCTATAAAAGAAAGAAAAACATATCTATGTTTTATCTAGACGCCTAGATACGAAAAGGCGTTCTAAGACTTAAAAGATACATTTACTAAAGCACCTATCCTAGCTTACTTTATACTAGGACAACAACTCTATTTTAAGACTAACTCCTTAGACTATATTAACATAGACGTCCTCTCCTAAATAGGTAATAACGGTTTTCTCTACCTAGTCGCATTCTACTCGTCTAAGCTTACACCATAAGAATATAACTATAAGATCTATAATAAGGAACTCCTTATAATTATATAAGTATTTAAGGAATTCTAACTAGAACTCTTCTTAGCAGAACCTAACTAGCTAACTAAAGTCCTTACAAATTATTACAACCTTAAGTACTTTATAACTACGAAATAACTAAACTAACGCCAAGCACATTAGAACGAGTTCCTCTCCAATTTTAACTTTAAAATCGTATATAGGCTAGGAGTATAAGGTACTAAGCCTAATAGCCTAATACGCCGTTCGCAAGACCTTCCTTAATTAGAAGATAACCATTATAATTAATTCTAATAACAAATAATCCTAAAAGCACAAAACTTAGCCCTAGGCATACTACCTAAGACAGAACTAACTGCCCCTTAGCTTTATACCATAGAACTAAAGTTACCTCCTAAAATTAATAAACTTATTACTGTAGTATATAACACCTCTATTAACCCATTACTATATTAACTAATTACTGCAAAGATTGCCAGTACCTATACACTACCTACTAACCTCTAAAGCTTAGGCCAGATTAATATAGCAGCCTTAAAAGTAAAAGAAAACAGGCTCTATTATAGAGGCCATCTATTTATCCCTAACTTAGAAGACCTATAACGGCAACTAATCCAAATAGCCTATAACCTCTAATTAAGTGGCTACCTAGGCAAAGGAGGAACCTATAAGCTCCTTAGCCAATACTACTTCTAGCCTAAAATAATAGACTTAGTTAAACGCTTTATAAGTGCCTACTAGAGCTATAAACGTGCTAAAGCATTTCACATAAAGTACTAAGGACTACTATACCCTCTACCAGTACCTATACGCTAATAGGCAGATATCGCTATAGATTTCATTATTAACCTACCACCTTGCAAATAACATGGCCAAACCTATAAGAACATCCTTATAATAATATACCAACTTATAAAAGAACGCTACTACATCCCAACTAAAGGCATAGCTATAAGCAATATTACTAACGCCTTCCTCCGCAAAGTCTACTAACTATATAGGTTACCTAACTCTATTATATCTAACTAGGACACGTAATTTAACTCTAATATATAGAGGCGGATCTGCTAACGCCTTAGTATCTCTATTAAGATGTCTATATCCTTTTACCACAAAACTATGGGACAACCGGAAAATGCTAACGCTAGTATAAAAGCGTACTTACAACAGGTAGTTACCTATAGTTAGGACAACTAGGTAGACTACCTTCTACTAAATAAATTCACAGCAAATAACTATATCTTAGCCACTACAGGACTTACCCCATTCTTTATAAATAAATGATATCACCTATAATCTAATATAGAGCCACCAGAGCCTATTAATAAAAAACTACTATATAGAAAACGCCTTAAGATGCTACTTACTAATTAACATATAGACTATATAAAAGACCTACTTAACTACTATAAAGGAGAGATGGCCTAGGCCTAAGTAAAACAAGCTTACTTCACCAATTATTACAGAACACTACTACCTAAGATACGTGTTGGCGACTAGGTATAATTAAATACATATAATATCTCTATATAAAGACCTATAAAGTTACTTAATTATAAGAACCTTAGCCCCTACTAGATTAAATAAGTTATTAATAAAGAAGCTGTATACAAACTAGAGCTCCCACCTATCTTAGCCACCCATAGGATATAGCCCGTGTTTTACCTATAGCTACTACACCTTTACTAGCCTAATCCTCTACTAGGACAAATATAGCCTAAACCCCTACCAGTACTAATCCAAGATAAGAATAAAGACAAGAACTATAAGGAGTAAACTATTAAACAAATCATTAACTCCAAATACTTTAGCAAAGGTAGAGGACAGCGGCTCTACTATAAAGCTACCTACACAGGATTTAACATAGATTAGCCAAAATAGCAACTATAGGAAGATTTTAAAAATATAAAAGATCTAATTAGTAATTTCTACTACGCAAACCTATAGAAACTAGGCCTAAGCAGAGATTTCATACCTAATCCTCTATAGGAGCCGTCACAGCTAAATTATTATACATTACCGTCATATAACTACTCCAATAAGATATTAAGGAACTTTAACCAGCGGTTAAAGTTATCTAATTAGTCAGATTCTAGACGCTAAAGAGAAGCCAGCCAATTAGGATTTTTCATCCCTAGGATAGAAAATCGCTATTAGCTCGCTTGCTACTAGCGCCTTAACAACACCCTCGCACCTCACCAAGTCCCCAACAGCCTCCTTCCCCTCCATAGCCCAGTACCTTCGTATAGTAGCAACCCACAAGCTTTAAGTCAGAAGCACCTATACGAGCCCGTCACACCTATAACGATATTTCTTCTTCTAGATACCCCAAGCATTCCCCCCTACATGTACATAGCAACCACAGCGTCGCCGGAGCTCCGCCTTAATAGGAGAGGGGGTAGTGTCACGGAACCCGACCGCAGGGGCCTCCATAGGAGAACCCCGTGCTCTCGCATACACCTCGCGTACAGCTTATATCAGCTACGCGAGGGTATATCACCTCCTTACGCCCTCGACCCTTACGATCGATCGCGCAACGTCTTGTAGACTCCCCGAATACATACGCTTTGTAGCCACTGCCCCCGTTCCGTGACAGCAACCGATAGAGATTCCTTGCGTAATTCTCTACTAGCAAATAAAAGATCCAAGACCAAGCCAATTAAACCCTTAACTTATAACATTAGAAGGAAAATTAAAGCTTAAATCTTAATACTAAATATTTAGATAAGATCTTATTACTTACTTCTAAGCCATTAAATTCAGCCAACAAACCTCCTAATCAAATACTCCTAAAGACGCCATAACACTAGGGTGTTTGCCTAATAAAACGGACTATATTATAAAGTAATCCAACTACTCCGCGCTTTTACCAAAGCTTCTCTACCTTATTAAAATCAAGGTCGTAATAGGCAGTAGCTAGTACCTTACAAATCTTTTCCAAATCCTTTCCTATAATAAAGGCTTAGGCGCAAAGGTTAGTAATATAGCTAAAGCACCATAGTTAACAGGCCTTCCGTTTCTTTACTAATATATTTAGATAGAGAGCTCAAAGGATTGCGTTAATATATATATTATTTAACTCTGTATTGTCAGCCATAAAATACCCAATATTTCCACTAATATTGTACTCCGTGAACAAGGCAATTAGTATAGCTGCTTAGTTCTCACCACTATACTTACCAAGCACCTCTTAAAGGCCTAAAACGGCTTGCCAATGCCTTCCTCTTCTATTAATAAAATAAGCAACTACACCAAGAACTGCATGCGCATTTAGTAACGTCTATAAGTTAAAGAATATCAATATCGCGCTTTGGGCTTCCTTAAGCTCTCCCCTTAATTACGCCTTCTGATTCTTAAACTCTTTTATTACCTAACCACAAATTATATTTACTGCCTTTAGAAGCAGCTTCTTAAGGCCTAGGTATAGGAAGTTAAGGAGCTAACAGAAATACTTGTTTTTAAATTAGAAGAAGGTAATATAGTAGTAAACAATCCACCAAATTAGAAGCTGTTTAAAGCTCTTAAAGTTGTGATTAAGTTTAAGCGATTGCTGTCCTAGATACTCCTTAATTATCGGCTGATTTAACTTAAAAGGCCTCTCTTTAAGCTCGCCAGTAGATCTATCCATATTATGGTCGTCTTATAGATAATCCAAAGCTATATACCTTCCCTTTAATACACACATTAGCTCTTGCCTTTGGCTCTACTTCTCACAAAGCCAGTAGTAAAAGAGGGTGGTAGATCCAATAGATCCTTTTAAAACAATATCCTCACCCTACTTCTATATTAGTAAGGTTCTTTACTTAGTAGCCTTTAGCTTCTTTATTAAAGCTTTACATTAAATATATTGCTTACCATAGAGCTTAAACTTATTAAAGTCTTTTAAATCGTCGGCCTTTGGATTAATGGATTTTGGGGCAAGGATAACGTCGTTAGTGGGCGCGCCTAATCGCGAAGGAAATACCTGCTGCATTACGATTAAAGACGTTAAAAAGTTAATATAAATGAAGGCAAGCAGTAATAGTAGCAGGAGCATACTTAGAGCCCCTAAATTCTATAACAATTACTTATACTACAGGTGGTTAAGTCATTATAGAATCATCCAATTGGCTTCCTTATACGCTTTAACAGCTTACCACTCCTTCCTCCTCAGCCTCCTCCTCAAATTGGGTATAGATCCGGCGCTCCAAGCGCTCCACAGCCTCAAATCCACGCCACACCGGCTGCAAAATCACCAGATCCACAGCCAATGCAAAGAGGCGCCAGCCGGCCGCTCCAAATAGGCGCCGGTCCAAATAGATCACTGGGTTAAGGGTGGATAAAATGATATCTACTAACCCAGAAGCTCCCAGGCTGAAGATGCCAAGACTGCCGCCATCAGTTGAACATAATGGAATAAAGCAGGTCTGTGAAAAGTTCTACCCCTATATGATGGACTTCTATAACCGGGAGGGCAAATCATTTTCCGTGAAGCAATTCAATTTCTCTGTAAACGAGATACTTTATGAATACGGACCGGAACTTATCATGTGCGTTTCTGCGGAACATCAAGGCCTCGAAAAAAAGGATCTCTTGTTCAGATGGATACATCTGCCCGCAAATAATGTATGTCAGCACCAAGGACTAAGCTGAGGGCTCCGCGCTAATAGATGTAATTAGATGGCCTGGGTCAAGGTACGGTTTTTTTTTCAAAGCTTTGAGAACACGGGAGACTAAAACAAACCTGTAAAGGATTTAATGCAGACAATTTATTACAAAAGGCGCCGAGAATTCAAGGAGCAGCGAAATTCCAAAGTCAGCAGGGACTCGGAAGATCAGGGGAGTGTGGGCGGAGACAGAGAAGGAGAAGGAGAAGGAGAAGGACCTAGAAGGCAAAACGGGACAGTGAAGGAAATAATAACAGATGATGGAAGAGGGATAGAAGAAGAACATTTGCGACTCAGTATCTTTGTAGAGGAGAGTTGGAATGAGCACTTGGGAACGCCTCACACACGATTCGTGAAACCATCTTTTCGGGTAAGTTTCTTTTCACTACCGTATCCGGCTTATGCACGGAAGTTTAACAGAGTCAAGTTTTATGGAGATATTCACCTCGAACCCCAACCACACGACCAAGGCCAGAGAAATATTGAAGTGAAAGATGAATACGGGAAAAGCACATCTACTGCGGATCTTCGTAAATTACTGGAACCCTTAGAAATAAGGGAGGCGAGCATGGATATCGGAGAGAAACATAAATCACGTAAAGACTCATCTACTAAAGATCCTCGCAAAGGGTCAAAAACGGCCTATCCCCAAAACAGCCCGCTACCCGAAAGATGCAAAATGGCGCTTTATGTACGTCCTACTAATATATGAATTTAACCGTAACTTATAATCCTCCAGATGCCATATATAGACTTCGAAACACTCAGAGACCAGCATAAACTACAACTAGCTCTAACGCAAGTCACTGACAAACATGGAAAGTCAACAAAGAGTGTTCATGTAAGTAATAACGATAAGAAAATTGAAAGCGCTCATTGCAGCAAGCCGAATTGCCTGCCTTCACCAAGTTCCAGAATAAACTCTCCTTTATTACTTATAGGCACTAACCAAGCACGGTAGTCACTCGAATCTAGAAAGCAAAGAATGAAAGAGAAGCAAGATGACGAAGCAGGCATCTGTCTTGTGAAAGGGAGGGGGAAAGAAAAAGTCAGCCCAGAAGAGTGGAGTGAGAAATTGATTAATGCTTATGTCCAACCGGAGCCAGACATGACGTCTGCTCGTGGACTTCACGTGTCTAGGACACTAGATCAATTCTACTATCATTCCTTAAAAGATACAAAACCTCGGGACCGCGATCAGGAGTTACGCTTGCCAAATGACTCAGAAGATTACCTGATTTGTATTGTGGACCAGCTGTGGCTTTGGGTGATTGACGAAAGTGGGTGTCCTTGTTCTTCCATATGCATCTCTTAAACTAAGCTTTTAATTCAGGAACAATAATTACTTGCTTCCCTCCACGTTGGGGCTCCGGTTCTAGCAGGCTCTTACAAAAGATCCAAGATCACATACTTGATAAGAGGCGACAGCCCCTTACATCGGTATATCAGCTGGCTGCTCTTATTACTACCATCTGCATAAGCTTCGCTTTTAGAACCACGCTGGACAAGTGTAAAGAACGATTTGCTGACATATTTGGAGCTTCGATTAGCAATGCTGTTAGTGTATCTCTGCCCTTAACTGCCGGTAATATAGACCCCCTAACCGGAGTAGAGCCAGAGTTGCCAACAATCAAGCGATTTGGCCGATTTGATTTGATTTAATTGCTTAATCAGCAAATCAAATAAATAAATTAAAGCTCTAGAAAATAGCAAATCAAACAAATCTAAAGCCCTAGATTTGTTTAATTTGTTTACTATTTTATATAACGTAATCCACAAGCTAGTGGCCCATATAAGCAAGTGGCCCACCCTACCTAATACGCGACGCGTTATTCAACTACTACCTAAATGGCAGCACCATAACAGCAAGAGGCCCTTTTTTGAGAGGGTAGAGTCGGCCTAGGCGTTTAAGCTATCTCGTGCATAAGCTGCCTAGAAGGGGGCAGTAGAGGGGCAGTAGAGGCAGCAGCTAAGCGACCACAACGGGCAGTGCGCAAGTGTAGCATATGCAAATTAATAGAACATATAGCACGTACGTGCCCTAGACGGCAGGTAACTAGCTAGTAGATAGCTACACTAAATATAGTTATTTATGGTTAACTAATTGCCTTATTTTATAATCGCGTGTTTTAGTAAGGTGGGCCACTTACTTATATAGGCCACTGGCTTATAGATTACGTTAGTGCTAAGGTAAATAAGAAAAGGTAGTAATATCAGTCCTAGTATTAACTTTTAGGGCACCCTAGAGCGGAATAACAATCCCCCTCTATTAAAATTATCCCTAATTAACATCCTTAATAACTACCTGTCGGTATTACCCGGGGGGGTACTGCAATTGCAATATAAGGTAACTGGTTCTTAATTTATTCGTGTCTTCTTTTGTCTACCAAAAGAGGAAAAAAGGGGTAGTAAAAGTCGGGCTATTTATCGGGCCGTAGGTGGTTAGGTGACCTACACTACGCCATACGGGCCCTGCCGTATATGCTCCACGCCATTTATCTAGTGACGATATTTACAACCCCTACTCGTACAGACACTGGCGACATTTACAAAAAAGGAAAGAAGAAGAAAGTATAAAAGAGAAGTATATAGGTCAACAGGTGCTCAGGGCAGTAATCGCGGATGTCTCGGGTATTGCGAATATTACGGATATTGCAGACGTTGCGGATATCGTTACGGATATTGCGGATATCGCTACAGATATTGCGGATATTGCGGATATCGTGAACATTTGGATATTGCGGTGGAGACAGGTAGGCGCGTATAAGGTGTTACTGAGGTGTCCTGTGATAGAGCGTAGTTAAAGTTAGAACCGAAGGTGTGGCGGCTTTAGAAGGTATAAAAGTTATCGCAGACTATAGGGGAAAGTAGGTGCAAGGGCTGATAACCAAGCATTATATAAGGTTGTTCCTCCTCCTGGGTCTGGTTGCTGTTGTTGGGTAAATTGCAATAGGGTATACTGCTGTTTACTAGGTTGCTAAGGGTTGTACTACCACTACTAGGTAGGCTGCTGAAAATTGTACTATTGCTGGGGTACAAGTGCAACGGGTATTTGAGGGTAGTGCTGCTGTTGAGTAGCAGTCAGTGCAGCTTGCTGGGGTATAGATGCAACAGGTGGTTGAGGTGTCACAGGGATATTTGTAGAGGGAGCTGTGACGTTTGTAGGCGGAGCCGTAACGTTTATGGGCGGAGCTTACGCGGACGGAGCTTGTGCAGGCGGAGCTGTGACGTTTGTAGGCGGAGCCGCGACGTTCGTAGGGGAAGCCGTAACGTTCGTAGAGAGAGCTGTGGCGTTCATAGGGGGAGCCGTGACGTTTGCAGAGGGAGCCGTGACGTTCGCAGAGGGGGCCGTGACGTTCGCAGAGGGAGCCGTGACGTTTATAGGCAGAGCCGTAACGTTCGTGGGTAGAGCTGTGACGTTTATAGGCGGGGCCGTGACGTTCATAGGTAGAGCCGTAACGTTTATAGGCAAGGGGAGCTTAGCTATAGGAAGGTTGTTTAAAACAGCTGAAGCTGGGGTGGCAGACGATATTAGAATTAATGGACGTAATTTAAGACGGCGGTTAATAATATATAAATTAAAAGGTCCTTTAGTATTAATAAATAGCTTAATTTCTACATCTGACCATTCCATACGGTCGTCCTCGTGGGCGACGTTGTATAGTACTTGTGGTATTGACTTGCTCTTATTATTAAAGACCCATACTCCATTGCGTTGGAGTAGTTGTTTAAGTCCCCTAGTTTTAGACCTGTCGGCGTCCTTAAATGTCTACACCGTAAAATTGTTAAAGTCCTCTTGGTATAATTCCCATAAGCTTTTATCCTTAAAGTTATACTTGGTATACTTATTGATTTTAAACTTAATGTAGTTAGTAAGATCTTCTGCGGTGGTCTTATTGGTTAGGGTGATCCCATTACCCCAGTTTGGACGTTTAATTGATATAATAACTAGTGTAGATCGTGGTGTAGGTCGTGGCTTGCAAAGGCCGTAGGAAGGAAGGGGATACGCTAGCGTTTAGGGCGTGTTATTAACGTGATTTTCGACGTGGCGGATCTGCAACGAAGGTAGCAGACGGTGTCGGGGTTGTAGGTAAGTACTGGGTGCTGCTGACGCTGCTGGGTGTACTGGCTCAGTAAAGAGGTCGTACTGGGTATTGGTATGCGTGATGGACGCAAACCGGACAAAGCCTTGGTAGGAGCCAGTTCTTTAAGTTCCTAGGGCCTTGGTAGGAAGGGTTCTCCTTATCTAGGTATTAATTTGCGTAATGGACGCGAACTGAACGAAGCCTTGGTAGGAGTCGGTTCTTTAAGTTCCTAGGGCCTTGGTAGGAAGGGTTCTCCTTAGTAAACGCGACACGATCAACGGGCCTTGGTAGGAGTGATCGGGTGTTGTCTCTCTTTGTAATAACACTGGGCTCTAATCTGTGATATCACTAATTAGTGTCGGTATCACCCGGGGGGGTACTGCAATTGCAATATAAGGTAACTGGTTCTTAATTTATTTGTGTCTTCTTTTGTCTACCAAAAGAGGAAAAAAGGGGTAGTAAAAGTCGGGCTATCTATCGGGCCGTAGGTGGTCAGGTGACCTACACTACGCCATACGGGCCCTGCCGCATACGCTCCACGCCATTTATCTAGTGACGATATTTACAACCCCTACTCGTACAGACACTACCTCTCTATAAGATTATTACTAAAAGCCTTATTATTGGTAAAATTTAACCTTAGCCCTTCTTTTAGTATAACTAGTAACCTTACTAAAAATAATCTACGTATAATTGCAACGCCTATTAGTACTATTGCCCTTAGTGTTACGCCCTTAGTCTCCTCCGCTCTAGTAGACCTAGATAATATACCTAATAACAGCACATATTTTAATGGGATTAACTTTTAACGCCTTTACAACTTCTAAAAGCCTTTTTTTAATCTTTAAGGCAAGCCTAGTTGGATCTAGAAGTACGGCTATTAAATTTAGCACCGTTAAACAAAGTAGGAATATTTTCTCTGCTAATACTATTATTTACACTATATATTAACTGGCCTCTATTAAACTACTTTTGCTATAAGTAGTGCAATTAATTACTTAAAGAAGGATATAATTGGGCACGGGTATACTAAAGAAGGACCTATTATTACTACTTAATTAATTGCGAAGAAACAAAAACTAATTAAAATGCTGCAGTCCTTATATAACGTTCCTTAGGTAATTGCGAATAATATTATTAGCAGCTTTAATATAAAGAAGTTTAGGAACGTGGTAATTAACTAGATTACTAAAAGTAATTAATAATTATTCATTGCTTAACGTCCAATTCGGATCCCTATTAGGCCCACGCGGACTACTCCTTATTTACATATAGGGAGAAAACTCTATTTAAGAAAATGAGAAAACCCCGTAATCTATCTCCCTGCCTTTTGGGACTTGTATGTAGGGCGCCTATAAGTCACCTATGGTGCTCTACTACTTTACTTTATAACCTCCTTGGGAACCACTGCTGCCGTAACAAGCCTATGGACGCGCTAGTATCGCAAACTTAACTCTACTACTATAGAGTTATTAAGGGGCGCCTAGTACTCGCCCCTTTACCTTCTATTACCATTTCCTTTGCAACCCGGAACTGGTCTAGTACATTTTGGCTAATAAGCCACTGGGTACCCGCCTTAAGACCTTTTTATATTAAGAGTAGTGTATTATAGTTCTCTGTGCTAGCTACTAAGAGCATTGCTTCTTAGTTGGTGTGTAGGGGGCATAGCAGTATTACGTATTTTAGTATCTGTCTTAGCCAGCCATATTCGCATCTTGGGCTATCTACTAGAACACCCACCTAGTAGAGCCAATCTTTTAGTCCTATTATTCCTGTTCTTAAGAGTATTGCCATTATATTTTCTACCTTTGTTAGGCCTTTTTAGAGCCCTTAGGTGTTTACCCCCCATAGTATTAATTATGCTACGGCTTAGGTTTCTCTTGCCTAAGATAGCCTCTGTACCTTTAACTCCTATGCGCCTCTCCAGTGTTGGTCCAACTAGTGTTATATTACGGTAGATAGTTTTCTAGTGCTCTTTTATGCTCTACTTTGGCTCTTTTCTCTCTCTTACTGTTATTTTTGCTAATCTCTTACACGTCTCCCTTCCTCCTCTATATAGGCCTGGGCCCTAATACAGCACTATTCTTCTTCTACTTTCTTTACCTATTTCTCTAATATATCTTCCCTACTTTGGGGTTGTTAGTTTGTTCTTCTATAGGGCACCCTAGGGTTACTCCATAGTTTATTTAGGCGTGTCTTAATATACTTTATAATATTAGAGTTGCGCTCTCTTTGCACCCTTTATATTACAGCGGCTTCAATATATAATTATAGGGGGGGGATATTAGCTTTCTTCTCAAGCAGTGCTGTGGCCGTTCGCTTATACCCGCCTATTATACTCCGGAGACAAGCTATTTGGACCTTTTAGAGTGGTTTAAGGAGTAATTTAGGGGGGCCTTTCTCAGATTCTCTTATAGCCCAAATACTAGATCTATACGTCATGGTTAGCCAGACAACTACTATATATAGTAGGTGTAACCTCTAGAAGCATGGACCCTATATAGAATTAACAATCCTAGACATTGCGATATACTATACTTGGCCCTTACGGGCCGCTTGTAATATATATGCGCTCCACCAGAGCTTACTATCTACCTATACTCCTAATACCCTTAGGCCTTGAACTGGTTGACCCCTAAAGCCTTAAATGTAAATTGCATACTAGAGATCTGCAGATTGGTTGCGTTTTCTTATAAAGTGGATTAGCTAGTATTTCTCTAGTAAGAATTGGACTCTATATCGTCTTGCCTATTCTATATAGGTATTATAGGCTTTCTCTAGTGTTCTGCAATTCTCTGCGGCTGTTAGGCCGTATATAATTAGGTTTATATTATTAACAAAGCCTATCCCCTAAGTCGCCCCTTCCTTAAAGGAGTCAAGTAGGTTGCTTATAAAGAAAAGGAAGAGTATGGGCGAGAGGGGTGATCCTTATGGTATTTCTATTGTGACTGCAATAGGGGGGCTCTAGTATCTGCTAAAGACTAGTAATGTTTCTTTCTGGCCTATAAACCCTTAAATAAATTATATAATCTATTCTAGAAAGCCCTTTGCCCTAAGGATGTATAGGAGGCGCTTATAGGGTATATTATTATAGGCACCACTGATATCTAAGCTAAGCATTAATACTACAAAGTCCCTTCGCATCGCCTATGTAGACTTAATGGTGGTAGCAAGTAGCGTAAGTGCTGATAGTGTTAAGCGGTTCTTTCTTACCCCTATTTAACTTTGTGGTAATAGGGCGTGTTCCTTAGCTATGTCTGCTATATAGTCCGCTATTACCCTTTCTAAGATTTTGCTAAGGGTGTTTTCTAAGGTAATAGGGCGGTAGCTTCCTGGGATTAAGTAATCTGCTTTACCTTCTTTTTATAGGATAACCGTCGTTATGGATCTTCTGAGTTACGGGTGGTAGCCTATAGCAAAGTATGCTTTGGCTATATCTGTAAGCCAAGGTGCTATAAGTGGTCCACAGGTTTTTAAGGCCTTATTTAGAATTCCATCTGGTCCTAGTGCTGTATTGTTTGAAAGGCGGCTAATGGTTCTGGCTATTTCCTCTGTTGTTATGTTGCTGTCGACCCGCAGGTAAGTCACCGGTGTTTCACCCGTAATGTCACTAAGGTCTGCTGGAGCCGGTTAGGGGAAGAACCTTTCTATAAGGATCTTTGCCTTCTCATCGTTGTTGTTAGTGGCCTGTGTTTCCCCTGCTCTTCGTAGGGGTGGTAGGTGTGGGTCTTCTGCTGGGCGCCCTACCTTTTTCTTCGACCATTTCGCCATGGCCCAAAGGCCCTTGTTATGGGGGAGGCTCGGGTTAGAGGTGTGCTCATTTATAAACCGTCTCCAGTTGTTCACTAAAAGTAATTAAGTACTATAAGAAATAGAGAATCCTGCCTTCTAAATAATAATTAGCGCTGCTAGTAAAGAAGCCCTTACTATGCTTTAGAAGTCCCGTACCTTAGTATATAATTACATCCTTGCTAACTTTAAGGCCTTTCTTCCTACTATTTAAATAAAACTCTAAGCTGCTATAACAAAGATATACTTGTTATTTAATGGCTAAATAACTCGGAATAATTGCTATGCCCTTACTAGCGTATATATATACTATCTAGATGAGAACGGCCGCGTGGTGGATTATATACTAGCCCTTCTGGAACAGCTTAGTAAGTACTCTAGCGTTAATTACGTAGTGGTAATAAATAATATCCTAAAGTAATTTAGTATAATAAGTAAACGCCTAGGCTTCTTTATTACTAATAATACCTTAAACAATAATACTGCTATATAAGAGCTTTCTACCATATATAAGTTTAATAAGAAGTCTAAATAGATCCGGTGTTCCGGCCATATACTTAATCGCATAGTATAGTTAATTTTATTTAGTAAGGATAAGAAGGCCTTTAAAAATAATTAAGAGAACTTGCTAGTAAGTAGATATTAACCTCTATTACCTAAATAACCTTACTAACGCTTCCTATAGGATAAAGAGTAGTTCCTTAAGGAGTGGCGCCAGGAGGGTCCTTTAGGCACTCTATGCGATCTTATACACGCTATTAGTACTCCTTAGCTCCATTAACTATTTAAATAGTATTAAGCTAAGGATAATAAACAGCTATTAGTTAAAGGCTTTACTCCTAAGAAGTTAATTAAGCTAGTAAAAACACGGTAGAATAGTTATCTTAATACCTTTATTTAAGCGGTAGAACTTTATCAGCCGCTTAATTTAACCGCCTACTATATAATTAATAAATATAACACTAAAGCTATATTAGCTCGGGCATAAAATAAACCTCTCCCTTCCTTGCGGAGCTTTATATTAAACGGCGGTTTAAATAATTATAATTAGAGCGTCATTAACAGTTATATTATAATCCTTTAACCGCTTAAGGAGGCTACAAAGCTGCTAGAAGGCCGTGGTAAATTGGGCAGGAATAGAGCTATTTAGGAGGTTCTTCCAACGCTTAAATAGCTACTTAAACTATTTAAAGAAATAAAGGATCGTGTAAGGGAAGCTCTAGTTAAGAATTACAAATACTAGAAGGCCTTAGAGGATTACTATTAAACTAATATAAATAGTGATTGGCTAAAGCTTTAAAAGTACTATAAGCTACTTAACAAAACGCCAATATATTATACTGCAGTTATCCTTTATCCTTACCTTAAAAACTACTGCAAGAACGCCTAGGTTAAACACCCTGAATGGCTAGAGTAGAATAAGGATTAGTTCTTAAAGCTTTGGCAGCAGTATAAGCAGCGGCCCTTACCGTAATTAATACCTCGCATTTCCGCGAAACCTCTCCTTCCTATACACGCGCGTTCTAGTAGGGATAATTATATCAAGGCTATTACTACGGGTACTTAATTAACACGTAATCTTCCTAGCGATAAATATAAGAGGTAGAAGCTTCTTAATTAACTTAATAGCAGCCACCTGCTTGTAAATAGCCCTATTAAGTACTGGCTACGTTATCGTACTAAGTTTCCTTGCCTTAGCTAGCTGGCGCTTAATATCCTTACTATACTAGCTACCAGCTGCGATTATAAGAGGATGTTTAGTAAACTTAGTAATATAATATTATCGCGCCGCTTAAAGTTGAAGCTAGCGACAATAGCAGCGCTTTAATTATACTAAAGCTTTAATCGTCTTGGCCCTTAAAAGCGCGCCTAATTAAGTGGTAAGATTACCTTATTCTTAGTAAAGTTATAGTAACGATTTAATATTTAGTAGTATTATCTAAAGTACCTCCTCCCTCCTCCGTATCTATTATTTTAACGCCTATTATAACTATAATCGCCTAATAATAAAATTAAACTAATCCTTTACCGAGTTCTAGACTTAGTTCTTACACCTAGTAGGCAAAGGCTAGGTTCCCCCTATAAACTACCATTTAGACCTATATAACAAGCTAACGGTCCAACTATAAGAGAATATCGCGGTAGCCTTAGATAACCTACTAACTTACTAAAGACTTGCAGCCCAATATTTGTTGCTGGATTTAGAACTAAAATAAATTAATACTTGTTCTAATTAACTAAAGCGGCTCTATAGCAACTATAACCTATCTATTATACTAATAGGAGCTAGTATTGGAAGACAAACCACGACCGCCCTTATACTAAAAGCGGTTATAACTACCTACCCTTAAGCCTCGCCTGACTTGTTATATACTATGCCTTTAGTTAATACTTATCGCAATACCCTAATTAACCCTGCTATGGTCACGTGCTTTAATTGCGGAAAGGATAGTTACTTTACTACGTCCTGCCTAGAGCTAAAGGATATAGGTAATATTAAGGAGATAGAGAAAGAAGAAACGTCCAATAAGTTAGGAAAAGAAGAACCCTATGGAAAAACTCCCCCCTAGGGTATCCTATTAATCTTAAAGAGATTAATCTAAGTTAGCTAATAGGTGGAAAATACTTTATAGTTCCATGTATAGTATCTTAAAATGGATATAGAGTTAATACAAATGCCCTTATTAACACTAGAGCAAATGGCTTTGCCTTTATAAACACTGCTTATGCGAATAATGTTGTTAAGTTCTTAAATATAAATGCTACCTAACTAGAGAAGCCTGTTTAAGTAAAAGGCTATAACGGCTAAGCTGGTAAGCTGGTTACCCATATCCTAAAGCTACATATTGCTATTAATAGACAACGCTAGTTTAGTATCCCCTTCTGCATCCTAGACCTAGGGTCCTATAACATAATCCTTAGCCAAAAATAGATATCCTACTTTAATATTTGGTTGAACGTGCGATAAAGACAGTTTGTCTAGCCGGAGAATAGACCAAAATTACCCTCCTTTATTAGAGAAATTTAGACCAACTATAGGATATTAGCCGCAAAGGCTGACCCTATTTATTAATAGGATATTAAAGACTATGACCTAGCCTTCGCCTAAGAAGATACCCGCCGCAAGGCCGGTAGGAACTCCGTACTAATAATAATACTCCCCTAAAGCACTGCAGTTAAGGAGGACTTAACTTATAGAAGTAGAATGGATAGTAATGTAAACAACTTCTAAATTGCGGAGATCTGGCTAATATAGAAGAGGACGTACTAATAAGATATAAAAGACAACCTTTAGAAGATGTAGTAAGAGCTAAAAGGAGTAAGGACAACGCCAATATACTAAAAGCCCCTAAGGCCACGGACATCCCTACTACCATATAACACCCCTATAGTAGATATTACAGTAATTAGTGCTATAGGTTTTTACTTTAATATATATTAGAAGGATAACAAAGTCTTTATAACTAGCTTATATAAAATTAACCGGATTATTAATAAGAAGGAAGAAGGGCTAATAAAGGAAACTGATGAAGAACTAGTTAAGCGCCTTCTCCCTACTTACCTCTTAAACTATAGAGACGCGTTCTTAAAAGCAGCTTTGGATATACTACCCCCCTACTAAACCTATAATTATAAGATTTAGCTAGAGGCCAATAACTCTCTAGGCTATAGCCCCCTTTACTAGCAAACTATAGAAGAACTAAAAGCCACAAAATAGTACTTAATTAATAACCTCTATAAAGGGTTTATTAAACCAAGTTAGGCTTCTTTTACTTCCCCTATTCCATTTATAAAGAAACCTAATAAAGGCCTCCGCTTCTGTATTAACTATTAGAAACTAAACGCCATTACTTAGAAAGATTGTTACCCTCTTCTACTAATTAATAAGACCCTTATACGCCTAAGCCGAGCTAAAATCTTTATAAAGCTTAATGTCCGCTAAGCTTTTTACTAAATTAGGATGGACCCTATATTAGAGGATCTAATAATGTTCCGTACCCGCTACGGTTCTTATAAATATAAAGCCCTTCCTTTTAAACTAACGAATGGGCTAGCCACGTACCAACGGTATATAAATAATGTTCTTTTTAACTACCTTAACGAATTCTACACGGCATACCTAGACGATATTCTTATATACTTAAATAATAAACTTAAGTACCAAGTTCACGTTAAAAAGGTCCTAGAGAGGCTGCGGAATATAGGCCTATAAGTTAATATTAAGAAATGTAAATTCGGAGTAAAGCGAACAAAGTACCTTAGGTTTATTGTTAGTATAGAAGAAATTAAAGTTGACCCTAAGAAGGTCAAGGCAATATATAATTAGAAACCCCCTTGTATAGTAAAAGGTATCTAGTCCTTTCTTGGCTTCTATAACTTCTACCATTAGTTTATCCATAACTATAGGGTTGTGGCTAAGCCTCTTATACAACTAACTAAGAATGACACGCCTTTTATTTTTAATAATAATTGTATAGAAGCCTTTAAGGAGTTAAAGGACCAACTTACCTCCTACTTAGTTCTCCATTACTATAACCCAGATCTTAAATTAATGCTGGAAACGGATGCCTCCAATAGAGTAGTAGTAGGGGTTCTCTTACAGTCACACCTAGATAGTAAATAGTACCCTATTACGTTTTTCTTAAAGACAATAGCCCTAGCTAAGTGTAACTATGAGGTACATAATAAGGAAATGCTGGCTATTATATAATTATTATCCTAGTAGCGCGTAGAGCTTAAAAGCACAGACTCTTAGATTAAAGTCTATACTAATTATAAAGCCCTTAAGTATTTTATAACAATAAAGCAGCTTACTGGTTAATAGGCTAGGTGGGCTAAAATACTCTCCTAATTCTTCTTTATAATTATATACCGCCCTAGTAGGCAAAATTCTAAAGCTAATGCCCTTACCTGGAGGGAACAGGATGTAGAACTACAGGATAAGCTAAAGGCTTAGTACCAGACACGTGCCCTCCTCTATCCTAAATAGCTCAACCTATATATCCTTAAGGAACTAAGCTCTAAATGGAATAAGCTAGCGCCTATAAAAGGAGAAATCCTAGATAAACTAATAGGACTAATTAACCGCATCCTAATCGCGAACCGCATAGCTAAATCCCTAAAAGCCCTCCGAGACTAAGCTATAGAAGATGACCCTAATTTGGAAATAAAAGACGGACTGCTCCTATACTAAGAACGGCTTATAGTTTTAGATGTTAATAACCTATAAACGGAACTAATTTATAAAGCCTACTGTTAAGTCTCTACGGCGTACCCTAGTTAAGATAAGACCTACTAACTACTAGTGCCTTACTACTACTAGCAAGGACTCCTATCTAATATAGAATAATTTATTAGGAATTGTTATGTTTATAAACAGGCAGATACCCCTAGGGATTAAACCCCTAGGTGGTTATAACCACTGCCAGTTCCTAAACGCCCTTAGTAGTATATTATAATGGACTTTAAATCATTCCTAAAGGATAAATATGGCTATAATATGGCCTTTGTGGTAGTTAACTGACTAAGTAAGCAAGCTATTTCCCTCCCCTGCTTTAAGACTATAACTACAAAAGATATAGCCTATATATATGTTAATAACATTTACTAGATCTATGGCGCTCCTAAGTTAATTATCTTTAATTGTGGACCCTAGTTTATATTGGACTTCTAGGACGAATTTTACTAAATCTTTAGGATTAAGATTAAGCTCTCTACTGTATTTTACCCTTAGACTAATGGCCAAACTAAGATTATAAACTAATACCTTAATTAGCAACTTCGCCCCTTTGTTAATTACTACTAGGACAACTAGTTGGAACTACTGCCTATAATAGACTACGCATAGCTTACGCTCCCTTATAACAGTATAGGAATGTCGCTATTTAAGTTACTCTATGGATACAAGCCACGAACATCCTTTAATTGGGATAAACCTATAGGACCTATAACGGCCCGCGAACGCCTTAGCTATAAAGAGGCCTAGATATTTACTAAGAGAATGCACGGAGCCTAGGAGACTGCCTAAGCAATTATAAAAAAAGCACAAGAGAAAAAAGAGTCTAATATAAACTAATATTATCGCGAGGTAGACTTCCACGTAGGAGATAAAGTATAGGTATTAATAAAGAACTGGAAGACCTAGAGGCCGAGCCGTAAGCTAGACCACCAAATGGCTGGCCCCTATAAGATCCCTGAGAAGGTAGGGCACTCTTTTAAGGTTAAGCTACCAGAGTTAATAAAGATCCACCCTGTCTTCTCTCTAGACCGACTGCGGAAGGCTGCGGACGACCTATTGCCTAGATAGTACAACAACCCCCCGCCGCCAATTTAGATTGTAGAGGACAAAGAATGGGAAGTTAAAGAGATCTTAGCAGTTAAGAAGGACCGTAGCACCTTAAAATACTGTGCGAGCTAGGTAGGTTATAACGAAGATCTAGAATGGTACCCCGCATCTAATTTTAAGTACTCTCCCTATAAGCTACAAGATTTCCACCTAGCCTACCCAGACCTCCCTAGACCACCACGTAAATTAAACAGCTAGATTAAATACTGGGAAAAGGGGTTAGATAACTATAATAATCTAGATAATAATAAAGAACTTAGACAAAGCCTGAGGGCAGGCTTTTTTGGGAGGGGGGGGTGATGTGACGGTGCTGGAGCGCGTTACCTGCTACATTGCCGTTTCCAGGGCAATTCGCCGCATTTCTGGGCAATCTACCAGCACTACTCGTAGAGCTAGCCAATTAGGATTTTCCATGCCCGGCATGGAAAATCGCCATTGGCTCGCTTGCTACTAGCGCCTTGGCGACCCCTTGTATCTCCTCAGTCTCCGACAGTCTTCTTCTCCTTCTTCTCCTTAGCTTAGTATTCTTGTATGGTAGCAATCTACAAGCTTCGGTTTAGAAGCATTTATACGAGCCTGTTACAGATAGTCTTAGCAAAATCCCCTAATATGCTTATACTTATAATGCACCCCCCAATATTAAATAAATAATTTTTCTATTAGTATAGATTTATAAAGCCTATAAAGCGCTTTAAAATAGTACTACTTTTATTTAAATATCCTAAGGATAAGTAATATTATATAGATATAAAGCTGATATCAGTTTACTAACTATACTATCGAGTATATCTACAGTGAGCTATAGTAAAGGTAGATTCAATAACACTATAGCTACTCCGCTACAGCGTTTCTATCCAATACTAAAGCATTCCGTACCCCTTCCCTAGCCTTTTGAGCGAGCAGGGCATCCATTAGGACAAGACTAGACATCTAATGGAAAGTTAGCGGCGCTCATTACGAATAGGTAGAGACATGATTCAAGTATAGGAATAGCTCGCGGTAGAACACAGGGGTCGTGTCTACCCTTAGCCTCCAAAATACCCTCAAGCTCGTCGTAGCTGGCTGTAGTTTGAGGTAGGCCGATAGTTGCCGGCGGTTTGAATGCAACGGTGAAGTAGATATGAGCACCGTTTGAAATCCCTCCCTGGATTCCACCACTATGATTTGTTTTCGTGGTCAATCTCGGCCGCGACATGTTGGGATTTCCTCCGTTCGGAGCCTCTGGGGCTTTGACAAACGGGTCGTTGTGTATACTACCAGGGATAGTACATCCGCCAAAGCCGGAGCCAATTTCGAAGCCCTTCGTCGATGGTATCGAGAGCATAGCGTGCGCGAGCTTAGCTTCTAGTTTATCAAACGAAGGCTCGCCTAGCCCAACAGGAACGTTACGGATGACACAAGTGATAGTCCCTCCGATGCTATCTTGTGCATCGCGGAACTTCGTAATGAGAGCTTCCATGCGTGCAGAAGCATCTGGGTCTGGACATCGTGTAGGAATAAACGAGTCTACTTTCTCGCGAGTTATTTCATTTAACAACCGCAAAAATTCGGGATTTGTTGACGGGTGCGGATGCTCGCTTGTCGGGGGAAAGAGGTCTTCAGAGCCTACAGAGGATGTAAATGCCACAATTTCAACGCCGTAGTGTTGAAGGATTTTCTCCGCTACCGCACCGGCTGCGACTCTTCCTATAGTCTCCCTTGCGCTGGCTCTCCCTCCACCACTTAGTAAGAACGATATATTAGTCCACGCTCCTTAATGTACTAGTTTATCCCTGGGAATACGTACCTCGAGGCTCGGATGCCATATTTCTCCTGATATGTCCAGTCGGCGTGGCTTGGACGAGGGAATTGATCCATTGTGCCACTTCCATAATCCTTAGGTCGATGGTCCTCGTTCAAGATTCGAAGACTTATGGGTGTTCCGAGGGTGATTCCATGCTCTGTACCCGACTGAATCTCCACGCGATCTTTTTCGCTCCTTTGGGTTGTCAAGTGGCTTTGGCCAGGCCGGCGGCGTGTTAGTTGGGGCTGAATATCGGCCTCCGTAAGAGGCAGAAGAGGAGGACATGAATCGATGATTACGCCCACGGATTTACAGTGTGACTCTCCGTACCTAAATCAATTAAGTACTGGATTCGCTAGTTGAATTAATTCGAGAACTCACGTGTGCACGCGGAAGTACTGGCCAAAAGTTGACATATCGAATGATGAGATGACTCAGTCGGTAGATTGTACTGTGGCGGCTTCAGTTGATGATGATTTCAAGTAGTCCAGTTGTGGGGTTACGCGAGTGTAGCCCATGCGCGAACGCCGGAACGCCGACGCGCGTCTCTATCACAGTATCTCTATGCAAAATACCGCTCTGCATGTGAGAGTCTTGCTGGAAAGAACATCTGGATTGTACTAGGCGGCGACAGAGTCAATATATATCAATTTGGAGCTTTATCGTCACGATATTGACGTGCAATTGCTTTATTAAATCCATAGCTTTATTTTGCCAAGGCGAGCCTTGGTATAGACGATCTGATTGGTTCGCTTATATAGCATGGGATAGCATAGCCTCATCCATCAGAGCCGTACAAGGGGGTAACCTGAGCGGGCTGCCGCCCTCCCTGCTAGTGCTTCTTGCTAGTGCTTATTTTGCCACATCGCCACATTAAAACAATTGCTTATTCAGTATTAATACTTCGTTGGACCCCCATCTGCAATACAAGGCTCTCTCCCCCTGTTGTTTTATATTATCTTTCTATTCTGGTGGCTTCTGTATACATTTATAATACAAAGAGCTATACTTTGTTTGGCCTAAACCCACGCCAGCGCTAGCAGGGAGGGCGGCAGCCCGCTCAGGTTACCCCCTTGTAGAG